>Ga0307929_1000061_pt1 | contig 104023 bp, 79 predicted proteins | sample AceLakmetage1330_FD_203160 | JGI IMG/M metagenome (GOLD analysis project Ga0307929, IMG submission 203160) | Saline water microbial communities from Ace Lake, Antarctica - #1330 | ecosystem: Environmental > Aquatic > Non-marine Saline and Alkaline > Saline | place: Antarctica: Ace Lake...
AGGGACAAATAACAAGATCAAAACTATGAAACGCCAAGCATATGGATTCAGAGATTATGAATTTTTCAAGCTGAAAATAATGGCCCTTCATGAAACGAAGTACGCTTTAGTCGGATGAACCAAAAAAAGTCCCAATCAGTTGATTCTGACAGGGACTTCAATGTATTGAGATATTGTCAGCAGCCCCTAGTGGGAACTGAGTACCTTTCGTTATTGGATATTTTCTTCCTTTACAGGCTCTTCAACTGGTACTGGCATTTCTTCGCCAAGTGAAAATGCATCCCGTTCAATCGGAGCAGGATCTTCCTCACCAACCAGTTCAGACTGTGAAATAAGCATGGGGTCAATTGCATTCATCTCTTTCTCAACCCGCTTGATGTTTCCCATTACCTTTTCAGTGATACCGACATCCGGATACTTTATAAGGATATCCACAAGACGTCTCCTTGATTCGACAAGAAGTTTTTTTCTGGATTCAATGTCAGTTGTCTTTGTAAAGCGAATAAAGAGATCTGCAGCTTTCCTACGTTCTGCCCGTGCTGCAAGCAATGAAACCTCAGCAATCTTATTATCAGCCTTTACGGCATAATCAGTATCAAGCATAACTGTCAATATTTCAATGGCTTGGTCAAAATCCCCTTTATCAACAAGAAGCAGGGCATCATTCCATTGGCGTTGCTGAGCCTGGATTTTTTCAATTTTCTTTTTCTCACGGCTCACTGCTTCAGCAAGAGTCAGGTCATCACTCTTCTTGCGAATTTCAATTAATTTCTCTCCACTTAAGATATCTTCCTGAAGAGTTTCCAATTTCAGCAATGCATCCTGAAACTGCTCCTCGGCAGCCATGGTATCCACCTCATTCATAAAGGTTTCGATCCACTTATCCGCTCGATCAAGCGTAGAGGTTTTAATAATATCGACATTGGAGGAAACAGGGGAATAAGGATATTCAGCCAGGAATTTATCAGACTGCCATACTAGTTTATATCCATCTCGCTGAGGGCTATATCCAAGAAAATTTCGCAGCAGAGATGAATATTCCTGAAGCTCAGGACTTCCCACTTCACTTCTTTCAAGAATAGAAAGCTGCAGAGTGGCCCAGTCTTCTATTTTTGCAAGGTTACTATAATCTTTTGAAATCTCAAGATACTGATCCTCTGCTTTATCGTAATTACCAGATGCGGTATACAAATCGGCAAGAATTTTTCGCAGGGAAAGAATATCCGTCCGCTGATCATCCGAAGATGACATAAGATCTATGATTTCCTGATAAATAATCGCCGCTTTCTTTTCCTGATGAAGCGACATAAGAGCATTTCCGTATGAAATCCTCGTATTCAGATGAACTCTATCAAGCTGATGAGCCGGTATCTGCTGCCATACTTGAATGACTTCTTCAAACTCATCACTCCCAGCATAGCGCTCAATAAGGGTTTCTATCTGTGGTAAATCTGCCTGTTCACCGCGTTGTTCCCAGCCCTCTCCTCTATCATCACCACTTTTTAAAAGTCTGCCACAACTGGATTCAAGAAATGAAATATCCCTTTGTTCAAGCGTCATCACCTCTGCACTGCTGATACCATCGGCAGCATCCATGAAATCCTGACGAAGAAGTGACTCATGAATGTGATTATAGCCATTGAGAACCTTCTGCAGATCTCTAAAACAGCGAACCATTTCTTCCGATGCCTCCGTATCAAGGTCCAGAACAATCGCCTGATCATCTAGTTCCTTCCATCGATCAAGTTTTCTCCCGTATTCAAAAATCCGGTCTTTTACATATTGCATCTCAGGTAATCCGGATGCTTCCTCAGGAAACCCTGTTGCCCCCTGTTGTCCGCTGCCATCCTGAAATTGGTACTCATCATGAATGCGAACCGACCCTGGTTGAACAATCGGTTTTGACCCAGAATCCTCTGTGGTCTCAAGCCGCTGAACCGGTGCTGTAGCTCCACCTGGAGTAATAATTTTTTTCTTCGTAGCGGAACAGCCGGATGAGAGAAGAGCACAACACAAAGCAGCCGTTACAGTTGTATATCGAATATTCATTGTCTGTTTTTTTGTGGTTAAAGAAAGTTCTGTTACCTAGGAGGTTATCCAAAAATGAGGCCTTCCGGAGTCTCGACCTCGCCTACCTGATCAAATTCGAGGTACGAGGAAAATTGCACCGCAGTCAAGTCGTCATCACGCGGATAAACATGTTGTATCACATAGATGTAGAGAATTCAACACAGCTTCCCCCTGCAACTACAAATCTGTCTCATTTATCTGATCCGTTTCTCCCCAAAAAGGAGCATAATATCTTTTTGCTTTAAATCTTCCGCTCTCATACAACTGTCCAAATGTGGTAATTGAGGGATATGTTCTATTTTTCTCATCAACCTCAACATACGGTTTCTGGAGACGGCCACCATTCTCTTTGTCCACTCCAAGATTCAACTGGCCCAGTTCATTATGAAGAATAGTTAATCCATAAAACGACAAATCAACGGGATCCAGTTTCTGTCCGTAGGCCTTTTCCCGTAATATCGTATTTACCACACCTGTCCAAGTCGGAAGAGCTCCGCTTGCTCCAGTAATTCGCGTACTCTTCCGGCGCATTGCCCGATTATTATCAAAACCGACATAGACACCAATGGTGTACCCATCGTCAATAACCATACCCGTCCCGCCCATTGAAACAGCTGGCAAATAACCAAAAAATGAAGCATTGGTATAGTTGTTTGCCGTCCCGGTTTTTCCAAGCATAGGAATCACTAGATCCATGGCTCCAGCTTCTTCCTGATCTGCAGTTTCATCAAATGGCAATCGCGCATGCTTTTGAGCATACCTCCCTGTACCAAATTTCACCGTATTTTCAAGTATAGCTCCAAGGGCAAGACGCTGCTCAGGGGCCAAAAGTTCCTTCTTTTGAACTTCAGCACTATATACTACTTCCCCATCAGCAGTCTCGATACGATCGAGAACAGTCAGTAAATCTCTGTTGGTTCCAGTATCTTTCCCTGGCAAGGATACACTCCCTGTTACCAAAGATTCGTACATACGAACAGTTTCAAGAAGTGTCACAACATTTGACCCCAGGGGAAAAGAGAGTACAGGTTCGAGCTGACTACTTATTCCCATCTCTTTTCCATATTCAATTAGATACTTCAACCCAACTAAAACACGAAAATCATGTACTCCTGCAAGTACCTCTAAACTATAGGGCGAGAGAGCAGAAAGACGTTGATATTCAACCTCTACCTGTTTCTTTACAAGCGACAGAGCTTTTACTGTCATCGTTCCATCAAGGAGTACATCATTCCAGAACTTCTGCTGACTCTCTAGGGTTTGGGTCTCTAGATAATTTTGGAGACGATCGGTATCAACTAAGACCTGGTCCATCTTCATTGTTTCTCTTACGGTGAAGGAGTAGTGCTCCTTTACTTTATCGTAACAAAGAACTGTGGGACTGCTATAAACAAACAGACCGAAGGGATCTTCTTCATCTGTTATACGAAGAGACTTCCGGAATTCCAAAAGTTGCTGCTGTCGCAGCACAAGAGCGAGGTAATTTATCGTCAGCAGCTCTTTACGAAATTGCTGTTCCTTTATCTGCTGCTCTTTAATATCTTCTTCAGCAAGGACAGTATCGATATCCTCCCCATATTTATCAAAGTTCAAACCGTAGTGGAGGCTTTTTAAAACATCATACTCCGCAACAAGATCCTCAAAAATAAAATCAGTTTCAAGATGCCGGACAGCTTCACTAAAAGCAGCTTCCTGAAGGACTGATCTATTTAAAACAATACCATTTTTATCTCTGATTCGTGTCCTGTACAGGGTATAGGGTTCCTCTTTGCCATTACGAAAACGTGGTGCCAAACCAACATGTCTCGCAACAGCCTCAAATTCATCGCCTGAAAGACGGTCCAGGAGATGATAGAGTAACCAGACCGATGCCAGATTTTCAGATCTCACCCCGGCCCAACTCATAGAAACCCGTTCACTGGTGATTTTATGGTCTGGACGTGGAAAATAGGGCTGACCTTGAAAGATAAAAACATCCCGGCTGTTCTGAAGAAGATCTGCGGCATTCCAGCCAAGCTGCAGGGCTCCCGCAAAAAGATAGGGTTTAAACGCTGAGCCCATGGTTCGTTTAGCAGAAATTGCCCTGTTAAAAAACCGGTTTTCAACTCCTCCGGCCATGGCTTTAATCATGCCATTCTTAAGGACAAGAGCACCACCCTGCATTTGGGGGAACCGTTCCAGGTCAAGCAAAACAGCACCATCTGCATCAATCTCACGAACACTTACCCAAACCCTGTCGCCGTCCTGCAGTTGTTCAAGCAGAAGGGGGAAATCTTCTTTACTGCTCTCACTCCAACGATTTTTTTCATACTTTACAAGAGCTGTCAACGTGCGCTCAAGACCTTTTTTACGCAACAACCCAACACCAAGATCACCACCAAAATCAACGGTCGCCTGAAAAGCTGGTTCATTCTGAATATCGCTAAGAGTCCCAAATAAGAAGGCTCCTTTTTTCACTTCGCGATCGCCACGGTATTTGCTATTAGCAAGTTCCTCCAGAACCTCTTCACGACTATAGCCACGAAGCCTTACATCAAGCCTTGAAAGCTCATGACGTAGTGCATAGAGAGTGTTTTCCTGTAATCCTTTGTCAACACTGGTAATAACCCGTACACCAGCTGTTGCAAGATTAGAGATTCCATGTTCCTCAAGAGCGGTTGTAACTTCCTCCGTGGCAACAGCATCCTTTACCATCTCCATTACATAGTCGAGGGCGTATCCGACCTGTCCTTCAGTGAACAGGATATCCGTGGCAATGGCCTCTTTATATTCTGTATCCGTCACCTTCTCTAGGCGGTTCATCTGCCTCAGAACATAGGCCATTCGTATCTTAACTCTCTTGCGAACCTCTTCCTTGGCCTCTTCTGATTTTCGGTTAAAAGGGTTGTAATAATTAGGACGCTTAACACTTCCTGCAATAAAAACACTTTCAAGTAAGGTCAGATCTTCGACATTTTTATCAAAATAATAACGAGCCGCCACACCAAGTCCGTGACCATTACCGCGAACATAGAACTGGTTACAGTAAAACTCAAAGATCTTTTCTTTGGGATAATGGTATTCAAGCCGCAGGGCATACAACAGTTCCTTCAGTTTGGCCTCATAGGATCTGCCGGAACGTTTAAAAAGATTTTTTGCAGTCTGTTGAGTCAGGGTACTACCGCCCTGAACCACTCTGCCCGCCTCATAATTTTTTATGGCCGCACGGGTAATCGACACCGCATCAAAACCATAATGCTCAAAAAACCGATTATCTTCAGAGGCAACAAGAGCATCAACAAATGACTTAGGAATCTGTTCCCAGCTAACATATTGGCGGTGGGCATCATCAAAAAAGACTCCAAGAGATGTCACACCATCACTGTAAAGAACAGGACTCTCTTTCCCAAGAATACTCTGGATATTTTCAATAGCTATTTCATCACCCGGTTGCAGGACTACCAGATAATACACACCTCCTGCCACTGCCAGCAGAACGAGAACAGTTAAAGTAAGGAAAAAAAGAATGATTTTTTTTAACATAGGAACAAGGGATTGAAAGCGTACATTGTTATTCAGGAAGGATTACCAATGCTAACATGGTGAAAATGAATGTTTATTGAACAAGAACAACGCCATTTTATGTTGCATTTTCTAACTGCTTCGAGTTTAAGTAATAAGATTTACGAGATTGTACCGTTTTCAACGGTATATCTCAAGTATGCTTTTGGTATGGTTAGCAGTTTTTTTTACAACTCTTACCCTACTCGTTCTTTTATGATTTTTCTCTTAAATTACTCTATTTATGCTCCGATTCTCATTCCATATCATTAAGGGCCTCTGCCTCGTACTTATTGTAGTGCTGCTCAGTTCATGCGGTACTCAAAAGACTGCCGTTCTCTACCCACTACCAAGTGGTGAGTTAGCGTCTCCTGTCAGCTCTTTGTCAACGGATCCTGAACTCCTGCTTGTTGAAGCAGAACCCGAGCAGTGCCTTACAGAAGAACTTGATATCCTTCGACGAACAGGTACCTGGCGACCTGCCAATAACCACCTGTCAAGCAACCTACCTACACCGGAAATAACCTACGACTTCCCCATTGTGATCAACAAACAGGTGGAAGCCTATATGGATATATTTCAAAATCGTCAAAAAAAAACGTTTAAACGCTGGCTGGCACGTTCCAGTAAATATGTCCCAATGTTCCAGAAAGAACTGCGGGAAGCCGGTCTTCCCGAAGATCTTGCCTACCTGTCGATGATTGAAAGTGGCTTTAACCAGCGCGCCTACTCCCGTGCAAAAGCCGTTGGCCTCTGGCAGTTTATGAAACCCACCGGTAAAGAGTACAATTTACGAATAGACCGTTATGTTGATGAACGTCGTCACGCTGAAAAATCCACTAAGGCAGCAGTTGCCTTTCTCTCAGACCTGTACGCAGAATTTGGTGACTGGCATCTGGCTGTAGCTGGTTACAACGCAGGAGGCGGTAAGATCAGACGTGGCCTGAAACGCTATAAGGCTGATAATTTCTGGAGCCTTGCTCAGCATCGCTATCTGAAAATGGAAACAAAGCGCTATGTTCCAAAGCTGATTGCAGCCATTATAATTGCCAAAGATCCTGAGCAATATGGTTTTACCAACATCAACTACGAACAACCCATTGAGTATGAAACACTCCGCGTTGGACCTGGCATGAGTCTGGATGCTATTGCCCTGATCTCCAGCACCAACAGCAAAATCATTAAGCAGCTGAACCAGGAGTTAAAGACCGGAAAGACACCGCTTAATAAAAGCCATTACGATGTTCAGATTCCCCTTGGCAGTGGTGAGTTAGCACAGTCCAATCTGCCACGATTAAACAGTGTTGTAAGTACCGGTTATAAAACCCATGTAATCCGTAAAGGAGATACCCTTTCCAGGATATGTAAACGCTACAAAATCAACAAAACCACCCTTCTGAAAATCAATCATCTAAGAAGTAATAAACTGATTGCTGGAAATCACCTGCGAATTCCCTACAGCACCACCCGATACCGCCTGCTCTCAAGTGGCAGTGCCGGAAATATTGCCTCTAATGATCTTATTCTTCATACTATCAGAACAGGCGAAACTATTTCAAAAATTGCAACTGCCTACAATGTTCCTGCTGATTTGATCGTTACCTGGAATGGACTCAAGAGTGTTCATAAAATACGGGCAGGACAGCAGTTGGCACTCTACATTGAAGGTGCAGGAAATTCTGAAGCAGTGGTAACAAAATCCAAGCCCACCGTTTCTCGCTCCATTGCTGCCAGTACAAAGAAAGCAAACTTATCTTCCATGATCATCCTAGCCGAACAGAAGAAGTTTGCAGTAACAAACAAAGCAGCAAGTTCTCCCCAAAAAGACAAAGTCAGCTGGTATCGAGTCCGTCAGGGAGATTCACTCTGGACTATTGCCAAAAAATTCAACCTTTCCACCAAGCAACTCAAGTCCTGGAACAAGCTTAAATCCAACCGTATCCACCCGGGTATCAAGCTAAAAATCAGAAATGTCTGAGCAGTCCATCTGCTCAGGTATTGTCGATCACACAATTATACTCTTTTCCATTCCAGTTCTCTCTTTTCAAACCCTATTACTTCATGTTAGAAGAGTGACCCTGTATACTGATTCTCCCATTACAAACTTTTACTGTTCCCCAGATATAAACAATGTCAAAAACATCATTTCCAGATTTTGAGTATTCCGCAGATGTCCATACTATCACCCATAAAGATAAAACTATTCTTCTTATCGGAACGGCCCATATTTCTCAGGAATCAGTCGAACTCGTTGAAGAGGTTATCTCACAGGAAAGCCCTGACTGCGTCTGCATAGAGCTTGACGAAAAACGATATCAGGCACTCACCCAGAAGAAGAAATGGCAATCTCTTGATCTTAAACAGATCATTAAAGACAAACAGCTATCCACTCTTATAATCAACCTGCTTATGGCTTCCTATCAAAAGAAGCTTGGTGGTCAACTTGGCGTTAAACCGGGTGCAGAGTTATTGAAAGCAGCAGAAATTGCAAATGATAATGATATCCCGATAGCATTATGTGATCGCGATGTACGGATCACCCTGCGTCGTGCCTGGAAATCCACCTCATTTTTCAAGAAAGGCTATCTGCTGACAACACTCTTTGCCTCCCTCTTTGATTCAACAGAAATCAGTGAAGAAAAGCTTGCTGAAATGAAACAAAAAGATGTTCTTTCCGAACTTATGGATGAAATGGGTACAGCTCTACCCGATGTAAAAAAAGTCCTTATTGATGAACGTGATATCTACCTTTCTGAAAAAATCAAAGCTGCTGAGGGTAACAGACTGGTTGCAGTTGTAGGAGCTGGTCATGTTCAGGGTATTAAAACCGTGTTCAATGAAGATAGAAGTGCTGAGCTTGAAAAAATAACAACCATTCCACCTGTTTCAAAGGTCTGGAAATTTATTGGCTGGGCCGTCCCCGCACTAATTATAGGTTCGATTGTAGCCATCGGAATGCAAAAAGGTATGGCCGATGCCGGAGCGAATCTCTTGTACTGGATACTTGCCAATGGAATACCGTCTGCCATTGGTGGCATACTGGCATTCGCTAACCCACTCACCGTAGTTGGGGTCTTTGCAGCTGCTCCTATTACAAGCCTGACTCCAGTGATTGGGGCTGGCTATGTGGCAGCATTTATCCAGGTTATGCGTACCCCGCCAGTTGTTAAAGAATTTGAAACCGTTGGCGATGATATGGGATCAATCAAAGGCTGGTGGCAAAACAAATTGCTGCGAGTCTTTCTGGTCTTTCTTTTCACAGGGCTGGGTTCTTCTATTGGAACGTATATCGGCGGCTATGAAATTATTAAAAATCTGGTGAGTTAGAATAACTCCATACAAATACTACATACTACAATGACTGATACAAAAGCAGAAAAAAAGAAAAAAGCAGGTCCACCACTCAATTCAAAACAAAAAAAGTTTCTTAAAGGACTGGGACACTCCCTGAGCCCTGTGGTTTCCATAGGTAAGGAAGGGTTGGGTGAAAAGATAATCAAAGCCACCGTACTTGAACTGAGTCGCCATGAGCTGATCAAGATCAAGGTTGGTAAGAGCAGCCCTGCTTCAAAACAGGAAACAGCTGAACTCCTTCTCCCCCAAAGTGAAAGCAGTCTTGTTCAGATTATCGGGAACACCATACTTATCTATAAAAAGAACCCGCAGCTGGATAAGGAAAAACAGATCAAGCTCCCCTAGAGTTTAAGACTGAACACGTCCGAGGGAACATCCTGGGCAGCAACATGAAGCTGACAGGCATGTTTCCTTTTCATAACAGCACTGGCACTTTTCAAGGCGAGCTCTGCACTATTATTTGTTTCACTTAGATGGGCAAGAACAACAAGTTGCAGTCTGTCATGAAAAATCGATTCAAGAAAAGAGGCTGCATCTTCATTGGCCAGATGACCGTGAGATGAACGAACTCTCTGCTGCAGCGACAGTGGATAAGGGCCACTCTTTAGCATAAGGGGATCATGGTTAAATTCCAGAACAAGGGCGTCACAGCTTTGCAGTCTGTTGGCAATAAGCTTTGAGACCTTTCCAGTATCTGTACAGCAGGCGATACTCATATCTGCATCCCTTACAAGAAATCCTACGGGATCAAAAGTATCATGGGAAATGGAGAAAGAACGTATTTCCAGATCATTGAGCTGAACAGCTTTTCCAGTTTCAAATTCCATTCGCTTATGCACCTTCCCTATTTTTTTATCACTACCCTTGTAGGTGCCCTCATTTGCATAAACCGCAAGATCATAACGCCTGGAAATCACCCCGGCTCCGCGAATATGATCGCCATGCTCATGGGTTAGAAAAAGCCCATCCAGAGCAGATATCTCCTTTCCACGAAGAGCTAAACGCCTGGCAATTTCCTTTCCTGAAAATCCCGCATCAATAAGAATGGATGTTTCCCCAGATTCAATATAAAGGGAATTTCCCTTACTCCCGGAGCCTAATACTGAAATTTTCATTTTTCAAACACCGGTGTGACCAAAACCACCGTCGCCACGGCTGGTTGAATCAAGCTCTGTTACGAGTTCAAACTGTGCCTGCACAATAGGAGCGAGAACCAGTTGCGCAATCCGGTCTCCCCGATTAACAGTAAAAGAACTCTGACCAAGATTTATCAAGGCAACTCTCACCTCTCCACGGTAGTCGGCATCTATGGTACCGGGACTATTGATCACGGTAATACCGTGCTTAACGGCAAGACCACTTCTTGGACGGACCTGAATTTCGTATCCGGGACTGATTTCCACACAAAATCCTGTTGGAAAGAGGTGGATTGCACCAGGTTCGAGACTGTGCGACTGCTCAGTTGCTGCGCAAATATCCATACCCGCTGCTAATTTCGACTGGTATTCAGGCAAAGATAAATCTTTACTCTTCTCAGAATCCAGCCAGCAGATTTTTACAATTTTTTTCTCCATCGATTCAACATACCTGATACGAGTTGAGGGGGCTATAAAAACAACTTATTTCCATTGCCAAGCCCTGCGTAAAAAGGTACAAAATATTTTCACCCTTACTCCTTTTTTTCATTCTTACGGACACAACCATGGAATTCAGTATAAGCAGTGATTTTCACGACGTAAGACTCGATAAATTTCTCTGCAAAACCTATCAGGAAATCCCCCTGTCCGGAATTTATAAAATGATCCGCAAGGGGAACGTAAAGGTAAACAAAAAGAAGAAGAAGCAAAATTACAGGCTCCAGGCTGGTGATACCGTCCGGGTATGGGAAGCCACAGCTCCCACAGCAAATAAGGAATTTCTCCCCCTATCACCTAAGGATAAAGAGTTCACCAAGCGTTGCATAGTGTATCAAAACAATGACATTCTTTTATGCAACAAACCTGCAGGCATGGTGATTCATGCCGGAAGTAATCACAATCACGGTCTGACCGAACTTATAATCAGCTATACCCAAAATCCAGACTTCACTTTTGTTCACCGAATAGATAAAATGACATCCGGCCTTGTTCTGGGCACAAAAAATGTGTCAACCGCCAGGAAGCTTTCGAAATGTATTCGAGATCACAAAGTTGAGAAAAAATACATATTGTTGGTGGAAGGAATAGTTACAGAAGAACATTTTTCACTGAACACTTTTTTAAAAACCGAAGAAGACCGGGTACGGTCATATTCCGATGGAACAGATGGCGCTAAAGAAGCACGGAGCAGCTTTAAAGTGGTGCAGCGTGGAAAAAAGCGAACGCTCCTCGAAGCACAACTTCATACCGGAAGAAAGCACCAGCTTCGTGTGCAGATGGCTACTATTGGGCACCCAATAGTAGGTGATCAAAAATATGGAAGCAAAGGCCAGACAACCAGGATGTTTCTTCTCTCACAAAGCCTTGTTGTTCCAGCGCTCTCCCTTGAGTTCTCCCTCCCGATACCGAAAGATTTCAACTCAGCCCTTTCGCTATAAAAACAAAAAAAAGGCTGCTCCCTTGCAAGGAACAGCCTTTGTATACTACTGGTACAAAAAATAATTCTTACAACAGTGCTTTACGGCTTAAACGAATACGGCCACGAGAATCGACCTCAAGAACTTTAACTTCAAGTTCCTGTCCTTCCTTCAGCACATCGGTCACCTTGGCAACCCGCTCATTGGCAAGCTCTGAGATATGAACCAGCCCATCTGTTCCGGGAAGGATCTCAACAAATGCACCAAAATCCTTAATGGTTTTGACAATACCCTTGTAAACCTTACCAACCTCAGCAGTGGCAGTCATTTCCTGAATCCTCTTCAAGAGTGCATCTGCCTTGCTTCCATCCTTGGTAAACATCTTCACAAGACCGGAATCATCAACTTCGATGGTCGCATCATAAAATGCAGACATCTCTTTAATAATCTTACCACCTGGTCCAATAATGTCCCGGATCTTATCGGTATTGATTTTATGGCTGAAATACTTTGGAGCATGCTCAGCAACATCAGTACGTGATGCTTCGATTCCTTTAGCCATTTCACCAAGAATATGAACTCGTCCTTCCTGGGCCTGGGCAAGTGCACGTCCCATAATATCACGATCAACGCCATCGATCTTAATATCCATCTGCAGAGCAGTAATACCCTCAGCAGTTCCGACAATTTTAAAGTCCATATCACCAAGATGATCTTCATCACCAAGGATATCAGAAAGGATAACAACCTTGTCGTCTTCTTTGATCAGTCCCATTGCAATACCGGAAACAGGTGCCTTAAGAGGTACACCGGCATCCATCATAGCCATACTTCCGCCACAGACGGTGGCCATGGAAGAAGATCCATTTGATTCCATGATGTCTGAAACCACACGAATGGAATAAGGAAAGTCCTCTTCATCGGGAAGCACTGCAGATAATCCACGAAGAGCAAGGGTTCCATGACCAACATCACGACGCGATGGACCACGCAGGAAACGAGCCTCACCAACACAGAATGGAGGAAAATTGTAGTGAACCATAAAACGGCGATTCTCTTCTCCCTGAAGAGTTTCAACACGCTGTGAATCACGCTGACTTCCAAGTGTTGCAGTACAAATTGATTGGGTTTCGCCACGGGTAAAAAGAGCGGAGCCATGGGTTTGAGGAAGATAGGTTACCTCAGTGGCAATGGGACGAACCTGATCAAAGGTACGACCATCGAGACGAACGGCTTCATCAACAATCTTGGCACGCATGGTTTTCTTTTTGTAGCCTGAAAGCAGATTTCCGATCTCTTTAGCGTTCTCACCTTCAGGATCAAGACCTGCAATAACACTCTTTTTGAGCTCATCATAGGCACGACCACGTTCCATTTTGTCAGGTGTGGCAATTACTTCTTTCATACCTTCTGCTGCGATTTCCTGAACCTTAGCCAGTAACTCTTCGTTCACTGGAATGGGCTCAACAACACGTTTTTTCTTACCATTGCTACCCTGCAGATCAATCTGCATATCGATGAGCGGTTGAACAGAATCAAAAACAAAAAAGATTGCATTCAGAACTTCATCTTCACTCATGGTATCGACTTTTCCCTCTACCATGGTTACAGCTTCGCTGGTACAGGCAACCATCATATCCATACGGGAATTTTGAAGCTCATCCTTCGTAGGATTGAGTACATACTCACCATCAATAAAACCAACACGACCACCAGCGATAGGACCTTCAAAAGGAATATCAGAGATGCTCAGTGCACAGGATGCACCATTTAATGCGAGCACATCAGGATCATTCTGTTGATCAGCTGAAAGTACAGTTGCAATAATCTGAGTCTCTGAAAAATACCCTTCGGCAAACAGTGGACGCAGAGGACGATCTATAATACGACAGGTAAGAACTTCCTGATCACTAGGACGTCCAATTTCACGACGAAAATAGTTCCCTGGAATACGGCCTACTGCCGCCATTCTTTCCTGATATTCGATAGTAAGCGGCAGAAAGCCAAGTTCAGGCTTATTTTCTTTGCCAGCGACAGCAGTAACGAGTACCACGGTACCGCCAGTCTGCATAATAACTGATCCATCGGCCTGTTTGGCTACTTTTCCGGTTTCAAGGGAAATCGTTTTGCCGCCTACTTCAACTTCAACTCTTTTAAACATAATTAATTCTCCAGCTGCCTTATTGCAGCATGGTTGATTCACCAAAAAAAACAGGCGTATTATTGCAGCAACGCTACAAAAACACACCTGAATGGTAAATCGGCACCAAGTTTGGTACCATATTTACAAGTAAGAGATGCGAAATGCATCCCTTAGGATAAAACGCTACTTTCTGATACCAAGTGCCTCAATAAGCTCACGGTATTTGCTCACATCTTTTTTCTTCAGATAATCAAGCAAACTTCTTCTCTGACCAACAAGCTTCAACAATCCCTGACGAGAGTGATGATCTTTTTTATGGGCTTTGAAATGATCGGTCAGATACTGAATTCTATCTGTAATAAGGGCAATTTGCACCTCGGATGATCCGGTATCATTAGAATGAAGTTTAAACTTCTCTATAATCTCATTTTTTTTAACTGCTGATTGTGCCAAGACAAACCTCCTGTTTCTGTATATGTAAAACGATTTTTATTTTTATATTCTATCCAGGTCCCGGTGGCGGGGACTTTTCAAACATTAATCTACGTGTACCATTTACCACGTCACAGATTTATTGCAACAGATTACGTACATCAGCTACAGATAAGACTTTTTCCATTAGTCTTCTTCTGGCGTCATCCTCCAGAAGATACTTTCCTTCAACACTGTCACGAACATGAAAGCAGCCGCTTCGGACACGCCGCAGGGCTGTCAGGTATGCACCACAGCCAAGAACCTTCCCAATATCAGCACCAAGTGTCCGGATATATGTTCCCTTGCTGCAAACGACCCTGATAGTAAGATAGGGAGAAGCATCATTCATCTCATGCCCATCATCGGTTCGCTCCAGGGTAGTAATCGTTACACTGCGTGGCGGTTTCTCTATTGCTATTCCTTTACGGGCATAATAATAGAGCGGTTTCCCCTTGTGCTTTAGAGCAGAGTAAATGGGCGGAACCTGTAACTGCTCCCCGCGAAACTGTTGTAAACACGCTTCAACAACATCTCGGGAAATCGATCCCACAGGATTTTCTGCAGTGACCTCACCTTCCGGATCCAGGGTTGTCGTTTCCCTTCCCAGACGAAGGGTGGCGAGATATTCCTTCTCTCCATCCATAATCAGACTGATCATCTTCGTTGCCGGACGTCCGGCACAGACAACAAGCAAGCCAGTGGCAAAAGGATCAAGGGTTCCAGCATGACCAACCTTCTTCATACCAAGTGCCTTTCGCACTTTACGAACAATATAAAAAGAACTTGAACCTTCTGGTTTATCTACCAGAAATGTCCCAGCCGTAAATTCAGTTTCCATTTTAAAAGAGCATGATTAACTTAGGAAAGTTCCTGAGTTAATGCATCAAGTACCAGTGTCTGAACATCTGCGACAGATTTGTCTGAAAACCGAAATCCAGCAGCATTTTTGTGACCACCTCCGCCAAATCCTGCAGCAACAGCTGCAACATCAACTTCTCCTTTAGCTCGAAGACTTACGGAAACAGAACCTTTCTTTGTTTCCTTGATAAATCCTGCAACCTGAACCGAGCTGAGAGATCGCGGATAATTAATAAAGCCTTCAACATCATCACTACTGGCTCCGCTTTGCTCAAACATCGTCTCATTGACGCTGATCAAAGCAATCCTTTCATCGGCATGAACAACTAGTGTTGCGAGAACGAGTTCCATCAGTCGGAGACGGGCAAGAGTATAATTATCATACACTTTTTCAGCCACTTCATCCGGACGCACTCCTATTTCAAGAAGATCTGCTGCAATTCGCATGGTTCTCGGACTGGTACTCTCATACCGAAAGGAACCCGTATCGGTTACCATGGCAACATAGAGACAAAAAGCAGCATCCACAGATACTGTGGCACCAATGGCAAGGGCGAGTTCATAAACCATCTCTCCGGTTGACGAACAACCGCTTTCAAGCCAGAGATGATCTCCGAAATCACGATGACCACGGTGATGATCAATCACGATAAAAGGAGAAATTGTCAGTAACTTCTCTTTTGATTCTCCAAGACGTTCCGCATCACCACAGTCAAGTGCGACAGCCACAACACTATTCCCTGCAGCTTGTGCCTGTTCAGCAAATTGTATTGCTGCATCAAGATCAGTATTTGCAAGATCAATCGTGGGAAGAAAATTATACAGATGGGAAACAGGGGCATCCAGATATCGAAAAACCTTTTTCCCCTGAGATTCAAGAATATCAGCAAAACCAAACAAAGACCCTAAAGCGTCCCCGTCGGGATGGACATGAGCAGCCAGCACAACATGGGTTGCATTCTTAACAAGAGCAACAATTCGTTCAGGAATCACCTTCTCTCCCGTTTCTTTCGGAGGCAATTTGATCTAAAAGTGTCTCCATTTCTCTTACCTGTTCTGCCTTGGCATCATAGAAAAATGTTAACGAAGGAGTGTGACGAAGATTCAGAATCTTTGCAAGATGACTGCGAACAAAACCAGTGGCATTCTTAATAGCAGAAGCTGCCTGTCTACCAGCCTTTTCCCCACCACTCACCGTATAAAAGATACGGGCACTGCGCAGGTCATCGGTGACCTCGACTCGGGAAATAGTTACATCGCTTAATTTTTGATCCCGTACCTTCTGCAAAAAGAAGAGAGACAACTCCATTTGAATAGCATCGGCCACCCGTGTGGAGCGTTTCCGTTCCCTCTTACCAAGGCCAACGGATTCTATAGTTTCTTTAGGATCCCACATAATAATTAAGTCCGCTCTATACTCGGTCACCGAGTGACCGAGTATAGGGTTTTACTCATCATCCTCTGTTTCTGCGTTTTCTTCAGCCTTCTTCTCATGCAAAGTGGTTCCAAGTGTAGCAGCAACTTCTTTCATCACAAATGCTTCAAGATTATCGCCAACCTTAATATCATTGAAATTCTCAATGGACATACCACACTCGTAACCGGAGAGTACTTCCTTGGCATCATCTTTAAAGCGTCTCAGGGATTCGACCTTTCCAGTATAGACCACAACACCATCACGAAGAACGTGAATCATGGAATTTCTGGTAATCTTTCCACTTGTTACTGAGCAACCGGCAACAGTTCCAACCTTAGGTGCCTGGAAGGTCTCACGAACTTCAGCATTTCCGATAACATCTTCTACAAAGTCAGGTGCAAGCATACCAACCATTGCAGCGGTGATATCATCAAGTGCATGATAAATAACGTCATAGGAACGCATATCTACGTTTTCTTTGGCAGCAAGTTCCTTAACCTTACCCGACGGCCGCACATTAAAACCGATTATAACGGCTTCGGATGCAGAAGCGAGTAACACATCAGAATCAGTCATGGTCCCGGTTCCCTCATGGAGAATCTTAACCTTCACCTCTTCTGTAGAGAGTTTCTCTGCAGCCGAACCGAATGCCTCAAGGGTACCCTGTACATCTGCACGTAATACAATTCGTAGTTCCTGAACATCTCCCTCACTCAACTTCTCAAACAGAGTATCAAGTGAAACCTTGGAGCCTGCAGCAAGCTCGCTCTCACGAACCTTAAGTGTTCTTGCCTGCGCAACATTTTTTGCCATCTTTTCATCGGTTACGACAACGAACTCGTCACCGGCAGATGGTACGCCGCTAATTCCCTGAACTTCAACGGGTATGGAAGGCCCTGCACTTTTGATTGGCTTACTCTTATCATTGAGTAATGCCCGGACCTTACCACTAAACTGTCCAACAACGAAGTGATCCCCGGGCTTCACTGTTCCTTCCTGAATAAGAACAGTGGCCACTGCACCACGTCCCTTATCAAGCTTGGCCTCAACCACACGGCCTCTTGCCTTTCGTTTAGGATCAGCTTTCAACTCCATCATTTCAGCCATAAGCTGAATATTTTCCATGAGGGTGTCGACGCCTATATTTTCTTTAGCGGACATTTCAACATATATTGTCTGCCCACCCCACTCTTCAGGAGCAAGATTGAGTTCCGCAAGTTCGCGTTTTACTCGTTCAGGATCGGCATTGTCCTTATCTATCTTGTTCACAGCAACCAGAAGGGGAACCTCAGCAGCCTGAGCATGATGTATCGCTTCACGGGTCTGCTCCATCACACCATCATCTGCTGCAACAACCAGAATTACAAGATCAGTAACCTGGGCTCCACGGGAACGCATTTCAGTAAAGGCTGCATGACCGGGAGTATCAACAAAAGTCACATCTCCAGCTTCTGAGTGCACATGATAGGCACCAATATGCTGGGTAATACCTCCAGCCTCACCATCTGCGACATCGGTCTTACGGATCGCATCGAGGATAGATGTTTTTCCATGATCAACATGGCCCATAACTGTGATAACCGGAGATCTTGGAACAGCCTCTCCGCCAGCTTCCTGCAGATCAAGTCGTTCAACACCAATCTCTTCAGTAATAGCCTGCTCTACTTCATATCCAAAATCGGTAGCAACAAGAATGGCAGTATCAACATCAAGTGCCTGGTTGACCGTGGCCATAACGCCAAGTCCCATCAATTTGGCAATAATTTCATTTGCCTTAACGCGCATGCGACGGGCAAGATCACCCACGCTGATGGTTTCAAGAACCCTGATTTTCTTTTTACTGGCCTTCATTTCAGCAGCAGGCTGTTGAGGAATATTTTTTGCTCTTCCTCTTCCTTTTTTCCCACGCCTGGTTTGACGATCATTATCATAGCCAAACCGTGTTACACGTACATTTTTACGACCTTTTTTGGCGCCTTTCCAGCCGCCCTTGGCACCTTTTTTCGAATCGCTATCGTCCTGAACCGCGCCTTCTTTTTTGCCTTTTTTCTTCCCTTGAACTGCAGCAGATGGATCAGCTGGTGGTTGTACACCCTGCGGTCTGGGAGCAGGTCTTCTTGCTGGAGGTCGCCCACTTTTCCTACGCGGTGAAGGACTCCTTGGTTCTTCCTTGGGAAGTTCTATAGTACCAACAACTTTGGCAATACCAGTCTTTGAAGGAATTTTTGCCTCAGTCGCAGTGATCACGGTCCCTGGTTTATCAGTACCGGTTTTCTTAGCAACTTCCGGAGCAACAACGGCAGGTTCTTCCACAGGCTCACTGGGAACACCTTCCTGAACCGGCTCTTCAGAAACAGGACTCTCTTTTTCGTCAGTTGTTTCAGCTGTAACCGGAGAATCAGTTTCAGGTGTTTCCACAACCTTCTCTTCAGAAGACTCCTCAACCGGTACCTCAGCAACTTCTTCAACGACCACTTTCTTTGGACGACGAATAACAGTTGCCCGACGGCGAATAACGGTTGTAGCACCGTCAGTGTCACCATCGATCCGCTTCTCAACCAGTTTAGAGTCAGAATTTCGCAATACTTCTGTACGGATCTTCAAAGCAGTGTCATCATCAACCGTTGAACTGTGCCCCTTGATATCATAACCAAGCTCAATCAGTTTCTCTGCCAAAGCCTTACTTGCCATACCGGCCTCTTTAGCCAATTCATAAATCCTAACCCTGCTCATGCACTACTCCCGTTATTGCCATTTTCCTTTAAATACACAAATAATTCGATAACAACTCTACACATATTCATTTCAACCGAAAAGCTCTCTTCCATCCCTGTTTACGAGTCAGAAAACGTTCCATACAGGTGGCATCCTTACAACAATACGCCCCTCTGCCAGACATCTGTTGCGGAGTATCCTTGGTAACGTTCGCTTTTTCAAGGTTCCACACATATCGCTGCAGCAGACTTTTACTCATCTGTCTGCGACAGATAATACACGTTCGAACTGGTTGACTACTCTTGTTTTTGCTCATCCTCTACAGGCTGTTCATCAGCGGTAGCAGTTTCGTCCTCTGCATCATTGCCTTCATTACCACTGTCAACACCTACTTCAACAGCTGCATCACCATCTGCCTCAGCATCCACTTCAACAGCTGCAATACCGTCTGTTTCAGCCGCTACTTCAACAGCTGCATTACCATCTGCCTCGGCATCCACTTCAACAGCTGCAATACCGTCTGCTTCAGCCGCTACTTCAACACCTGCATTACCATCTGCCTCGGCATCCACTTCAACAGCTGCAATACCGTCTGCTTCAGCCGCTACTTCAACATCTGCATTATCGTCTGCCTCAGTCGCTACCTCATCAGAAGCACTGTCTTCAGATATGTCAACTTCAGGAACACTAACCACACCTTCCGAGATTAATCTCGCGGCTGTATCTATCAGATGCTGTGCCTGCTCTTCATTGATGGAGCGGATAACAATAAGATCTTCCACAGTTGCTTCAACAAGTCTCTCGATGGAAAAGATACCACGAGCCAAAAGCTGGTCAGCCAGGGGCTCTTCGATACCTTTGATAGCAAGCAGTGTTTGATAGCCGGGATCTTCAAGATTGGCATAACGCTGTTCACTTTTCACATCAATACGCCACCCAAGAAGCCGAGAAGCCAAGCGCACATTTTGGCCCTGACGACCGATGGCCAATGAAAGCTGATCGTTGGGAACAACAACCAGAAGAGTTTTAGCCTCTTCATCTGCCATAACCATAGATACATGTGCCGGTGCCAAAGCATTGTATACGTATTTCGCCGGATCCGGACTCCAGGGAACGATATCAATCCGTTCCCCCTGCAGTTCCTGAACAACATTTTGTACTCGAGAGCCCTTCATACCGACACATGCACCAACCGGATCGACATCGGTTTCAAGGGAACTCACTGCAATTTTAGCACGAAAACCAGGCTCACGACTCACGCCCATAATTTCAACAATGCCCTCTGCTATCTCAGGGACTTCCAGAGTAAAAAGCTTGGCAAGAAAATCGTTACAGGTCCGTGACAGAATAAGCTGCGAATCCCTGGCATTCTGACGAACATCATCGAGATAGGCACGAATACGATCACCCTGTTTAAAAGAGCGCTTGGGAATCTGCTGATCGCGGGGCAGGATTGCATCGGTACGCCCGAGATTGACAACCATATTGCCACGCTCAAAACGCTGTACAATACCGCTGACGACTTCGCCCTTACGATCTTTGAACATCTCAAAGATAACATCACGCTCGGCATCTTTCATTTTATGAATAATGACCTGCTTGGCGGACTGAGCAGCGATACGCCCAAGGTCCTCGATGTTTTCCATCTTTTCACCAAGCTCATCTTCAAGCTGTACTTCCGGATCAAGCTCAACAGCTGCCTCAAGGGAAATTTCCGTCTGCTCATCTTCAACTTCGTTCACCACAGTACGAAATTGAAAAACTTCGACTTCACCAAATTCCTCATTGAAGCGAACTTCGATATCCCTTCTGGAACCGAGTTTCTTTTTTGCAGCAGATTCCACAGCCTCTTCAATGGCTTCAATCAGAAGTTTTTTATCAAAACCACGATCTCTGCATATTTGATCAATGATACGTTTTAAATCTGATAGCATGTCATTCCCCACAAAAAAATAATCGTATTTTTTTTGTATTTTATTCTTTTTGTTGCCTCTGAAATCAGGCCAAAGCTTTGTTGCCTCACAGCTTCTATAGTGTTAACCTGGCCTTTTTTATTTGATCCATCAAAAAGCGACCCGTCGTTCCATCTTCAAAAAGCAAATCGAAACCAAACTTATCAACCTCTCCAATCATGCCGATAAACACCTTTTGGCCACCCAGCGGATGACGCAATTTCAAACGTGCTTTTTTCCCTGAAAACCGTTCTACATCAGCAATATTTCGTAACGGCCGTTCAAGTCCTGGCGAAGAGACCTCCAATTTAAAGGCATGGGGAACAAGATCCTCAACATCGAGAAAGAAACTGACTTCCCGACTAACCTTGCTGCACTCATCAAGACCGATCCCCTTAGGAGAATCGAGAAAAATCCGTAGCACCCACCCTTCACCTTCCTGACGATACTCTATTTCTACAAGTTCAAGCCCCATGGAAGGAACAAGACTTTCCACGAATTCCTGAATCTTTTCAATTACATATTCACTCATACTTCGCTACGCGTCCCCATAAAACAGGCATAAAAAAAAGCGGGCATAGCCCACTTTCATAGCCACCTTCCCCGCAGGGTTGTGGTATGGCATCAACGAGAGAAACACAATAATTCGTTGACACTGGAGCGGGCGACGAGGTTTGAACTCGCGACCCCAAGCTTGGGAAGCTTGTACTCTACCAACTGAGCTACACCCGCTTCCATCACGTTCCGTCCACGCAGTAAAACATAAAATCTATCCACTGTCAAGAAATGATGATCTCAACAAAGGGTTCTCCAGAAAGACTAAAACCACCTGGTTTGTACCAAATATCGTCTATATAACTAGAGGCCTTGTTGCTGGTATCAAATGTAACTGAGATAAATCTCACCATTATCATCGCAGAATTTGAGAGATCACAACTCCCAATTCAAATTCCAGTAAATTCATTTTTTACATATTCCATCACAGAACGCCGCCATTATTAGGTTATTATCCATTACTTTCAATTACTTCTCCGGAATTAAATGTAAAAATGTTTTTTGTTCTCTAAATAGCAGATAGAGGGGAAAACCATAATTAGCGATTGACAAACCGATGAGGGATTAATACAACATCTCAATCTTTGAACAGAGGAAAGAGGTAGAAATCAAAAAGATCTACCAATCTACAAATACGGAATTCCAAATAAATAGTAATAAAACAACTGTGGAATTCCTTGCTCCACCCCAATGGAAGTCACACAATGCAACTGCTCGAAAACAAAATGATCACCGTGAATGGATGCTCTATCAATGTGCTGATGGCCGGAGATTTTTCAAAAACCCCACTGTTCTTTCTTCACGGAAAGGCATTTCAGGCTGAAACATGGCAGGAACTCGGAACATTACAAGTTGCAATCGATGCCGGATTTTCCGTTTTAGCTATAGATCTTCCTGGATTTGGAAAAAGCCCGGAAGCTGATATTGATTCCACAACTGTAATAGATGGTGTGATGGAGGCATTCGATATCGAAAATGCCATTTTAATCGGCCCCTCAATGAGTGGAAAGATAGCAATTGAGTACGCCGTAGCCACTCCTCAAAGAGTTGTCGGACTTGCTCTTATCGGGGCAGTTGGGGTTCAGGAAAATCGTCATAATCTGCATAAGTTACCTGCTCAAACGCTTATCATTTGGGGAGAAAACGATCAGATTTCAGACCCCGAAAATAGCGTGCTGCTCAAGGCCAAGGTTCCAGGATCCGAACTTGTAATTTTCAAGGGCGCCCCGCACCCCTGCTACCTTGAACAAACGAAACTGTGGCACGATACATTACTTAATTTTGCAAACAGAATTACCACCTAATATAAACATGACTGACAAAACGCTTATAATCGCTGAAAAACCCAGTGTTGCTGGTGACCTTGCAAAGGTTCTGCCAGGAAAATTTAAGAAGACCAAGACTCACTTTGAAAGTGATTCCTATATAGTATCCTACGCTATTGGACATCTGGTCGCTATTCAGTATCCTGAAGAGATTGACCCGAAGTACAAAAGCTGGGACCTTAGCAATCTCCCTATCATCCCGGATGAATTTCCACTCAAGGGCCTCCAGGGAACCAAAGGGCAGCTCAACGCACTGCAGAAGCTCATTCGCAGAAGAGATGTAACTGAAATTGTAAACGCCTGTGATGCAGGACGTGAGGGGGAATTAATATTTAAATACATCCTCCGCTACGTGTGGAACAAATCCGTTGCCAAAAAGACATTCAAGAGGTTATGGCTGCAATCCATGACTCGCGATTCCATCAAAGAAGCCTTTGCCAATCTCCGCGACAACGACGAAATGGCAGCCCTTGAAGATGCGGCTCTTTGCCGTTCAGAATCGGATTGGCTTATCGGACTCAATGCCACCCGCGCACTCACTGGTTTTAACTCCAGAAAAGGTGGCTTCTTCCTCACCTCCTGCGGCAGAGTCCAAACACCAACACTTTCTCTTCTTGTAAAACGAGAACAGTTTCGACTGGCCTTTAAACCACGTGACTTCTTCACTCTTCAGGCAACATTCACATTTGACAGCAGCAGCTACACCGGAAAATGGATTAACCCTGAGTTCAAAAAAGATCCTGACAACGAACATGCCCGTGCCGATAGAATCTGGCAGGAAAAAGAAGCCAAAGCAAGGATTACCCTCTGCACCGGACAACCGGCAGAGGTTACAGAAACCAGTAAGAAATCAACGCAGCGCGCCCCCGGACTTTACGACCTCACCTCTCTGCAGCGGGAAGCAAACAGCCGGTTTGGTTTTTCTGCAAAAAACACTCTGTCCATTACTCAGGCCCTATACGAACGTCATAAAGTCCTGACCTATCCTCGTACCGACAGCCGTCATTTACCCGAGGATTACCTCAGTAATGTAAAGAAAACGGTTAAGATACAAAAAGAGTGGCAGCTCGGAGTACATGCCAGTACCGCACTCGCCCAGGGATACATCAAAAAAGAGAAACGGATTTTCGACAATAAAAAGATCTCAGACCATCACGCTATTATTCCAACTAATAAATTACCAGGCACGCTCAGTGAACCGGAATTAAAGATTTATACCCTGGTGGTCCAGCGATTCCTTGCTGTCTTTTTCCCTCCAGCCACATACCTGAACACCAAACGTATTTCCATTGTAAAGAAAGAAACATTTCTTACCGAAGGAAAAATCCAGACCGATCCGGGTTGGAAGGTTATCTACCAGGGAAGTGGAAGTCAGGAGACAGACAAACTCCTGGTGGAAATCCCCAAAGGAACGGATGTTCACTGTAAGGAAGTAGCCAAGGAAAAATTGGAAACAAAACCGCCGCCCCGCTTCAACGAGGCAACCCTGCTCTCCGCCATGGAACATTCCGGAAAGTTTGTTGAAGATGAGGAACTAGCTGAAGCCATGAAAGAAAGCGGCCTTGGGACACCCGCCACCCGCGCTGCAATTATTGAGAAACTGATCAAGGAAAAATATATCGTCCGTGAAGGCAGGGAACTCACTCCCACTGGAAAAGCATTTGAGCTGTTTGCACTACTTGAAGCACTGAAAATAGAAGTGCTTGCCTCCCCTCAAATGACAGGTGAATGGGAGTTCAAACTGAACCAGATTCTTCATGGGAAATTCACCCGTGAGAAATTTATGGATGAAATCCGTGAACTCACCAGACACATTATCTCTCAGATTCGTGAATTTGAAAAATCACCCATAACAACAGAAGCTCCATTCAGTCCGGTTGGAGATATTCATTTTTTTGAAACACCAACAGCTTATATTTCTGAAGATGAAAAAATTACTCTTCGAAAGATCCTTGGCGGCAGAATTATGAGCCAGGAGGAAATCGTCAGCATTATTACAGGAAAAACATTAGGACCATTCAGCGACTTTAGAAGCAAACGCGGTAAACTCTTTACAGCATCGCTTCGCTTAACCAAAAATAAGATCGAATTTCTCTTTGCAGACTCCATAGAGGATCTGGATATTGAAGCGATCAAAAAGAGTGAGCCATTAGGTCTCTCTCCCGTTGATGACTCCCCGGTATTTGAAACTCCTGTTGCCTACATGTCTGGTTCACGACTCGAGGGAGATAAAGACAAGGGCTTACAGATCGGCAAGATTATTCTTGCCCGTGCCATCACATGTGATCATATAAGACAGCTGTTAAACGATGGAAAGACAGAGCTAATACCTAATTTTATATCAAAAAAGAAACGACCATTTGACGCCTACTTACTTATGGGAAAAACGGGGAAAATCAGTTTTGAATTCCCGCCACGCAAACGGAAAGGACAGGCAAAAAGTAAAAAATGAGAGGCAATGACCTCCACCTATTATGAAAAAAATTAAAGAAGACTTGCAGGACAAGACAAGCCTTGAGCTTGCCAAGATCTGTGCAGATGCAGCACTTGACACTAAAGCGGAAGATCTGGTGGTACTCGATGTAAGAGGAATTTCTTCATTCACCGATTACTTTGTTATTATGAGCGGACGCTCGAGCAGACACGTGCAGGGACTCGCCGAAGCAATGGAAAACGCCATGCGATCCAAACGAATCAGTTCAACAAAAGCAGAGGGGATCCAGGAAGGAATGTGGGTTCTTCTTGACTTTGCTGATGTTGTGGTTCATATTTTCTACCATGAACAGCGATCTTTTTACGATCTGGAAGGGCTGTGGCACGCTGCCCCAAGAGTGGAAATAAACGAGAGCTAATACATGCAATATATCAGTACCCGTGGCGGCATTGAGCCCGTCTCTTTTACCAAAGCCGTAATGATGGGACTTGCCGATGACGGCGGTCTCCTCCTCCCAAGAACCATCCCTCGCGTAGGAAGTGATACCTATGCTGAATGGAAGGATCTTTCCTACTCCGAGCTGGCCTTTGAGATTATGTCACGTTTTATCGATGACATTCCTGCGGTTGAACTCCGTGATATCATAAGCCGCTCCTATTCAAGTTTTGATACGGAACAAGTTATCCCCATTGTCCATCAGGGACCTCTCCATATTATGGAGCTTTTCCACGGCCCGACCCTGGCTTTCAAAGACGTTGCCCTGCAGTTTCTTGGCAATATTTTCGAATACCTGCTGGAAAAAGATGATCTTGTTATGAATATTCTTGGCGCCACCTCCGGAGATACCGGTAGTGCAGCCATTTATGGAGTACGAGGTAAAGAACGTATCAATATCTTTATCCTCCATCCCCAGGGCCGGGTGAGCAAGGTTCAGGAAAAACAGATGACCACTGTAACGGATGACAATGTATTTAACATTGCTATCCGTGGCACCTTTGACGATGGTCAGGCTATCGTCAAAGCAATCTTCAACGACCTTGACTTCAAAGAACAACAGCACCTTGGTGCAATAAACTCCATCAACTGGGCCAGAGTCCTTGCCCAGGTTGTCTACTACGTACATGCCTGCCTTCATATCTCCAGTCACGAAAATGACAAAGCCACGGATTTTTCAGTTCCAACTGGCAACTTTGGCGATATCTTTGCCGGATTTATAGCAAAGCGGATGCTTCCCGAAGGAACCATCAGAAAACTGATGCTGGCAACCAACTCCAATGACATTCTCTCCCGAATGGTCACTGACGGGGATTACTCACTCGCTGAGGTGGTCGCCACATCAAGCCCTTCCATGGACATCCAATCGGCTTCCAACTTTGAACGCTATCTTTACTATCTGCTTGATAAAGAACCGGACCGCACCAACCAGGCCATGGCCCAGTTTGTTGATAGCGGTAAAATTGATCTTACTGATTTTCAAGATCAGATCCAGAGAGATTTTATCACTGAGAAGGCAACGGAAGAAGATGTATCAACATGTATTCGTGAATTCTACCAAGAATATGGCTACATTATGGATCCCCACACCGCAGTTGGGGTCCACTGCGCCCTGAAACACCAGGAAAAAGGAATCCCCATCTGTTGTCTCGCGACTGCTCATCCAGCAAAATTTGGCGACACCGTGGAAGATGCTATCGGAAAAACGCTTGAACTCCCTGAATCCATTTCCATTTTAATGGAAGAAGGTAAAGAATCACACTGTGAGCTTATGGATGCTGACAAAAATGATATCCAGGAGTTTGTCAGAAAACATTCCACACACAGCTGAGCGTACCATGACAGAACCGGGAACATATCAGGAACGAGTGGAGGAGTGTGTTGCGTATTTAAAGCAGGCACTCCCCTTCATTCCCGATCTGGTAATCCAACTCGGAACGGGTCTTGGCAGTTTTGGAGACAAGGTCAAAACGGAAACCACCCTCCCCTATTCCGAGATCCCTCACTTCCCGGAATCCACCGTCGACAGCCATAGCGGTAACCTTATCCTTGGATATCTTGGCGATAAAAAAGTTGCTGTGCTTCAGGGAAGATTCCATTTCTACGAAGGCTATTCTACAAAAGAAGTAGCATTCCCCATCAGAGTGCTCTCACTCCTTGGGGCAAAGACACTTATTGTCACCAATGCCGCTGGCGGCCTGAACCCTCTTTTTAAAGCCGGCTCCATTATGGTTCTTCGGGATCACTTGAATTTCCTGGGCGAAAACCCGCTGCGAGGCCCCAACATTAACAGTTGGGGGCCGCGGTTTCCTGATTTTTCCACCCCATATCACCCTGGTCTTATAAAAATTGCGCTCGACAGTGCCAGCCACTGTAAAATTAAAAATGTGATTAGCGGAGTCTATGTCTGCATCCCCGGTCCAAGCCTTGAAACACCCGCCGAAACCAGATGGCTGCGCGAAAGCGGTGCCGATGCTGTGGGCATGTCATCCGTACCTGAAATAATAGTTGCCAAACATGCAGGCATGGATGTGCTTGGGTTGTCAGTTGTTTCCAATGTAAACAACCCCGACAACTTTGAACCTATCCTTTTAGAGGATATTATAGCCACCGCTGCGGCCATGACGCCAAAGCTTGAACAGTTACTCATGGAAATTGCCAAACGAATACAATTATGACCAAACAGAACGTTGACCTCATACTTTCCGGCAGGTATCTGCTTCCGGATTTCAAACAGCAAAACATGATTGCCGATGGTGCCGTTTCCATCTCAAACGATACTATCACTGCGATCGGGTCCAGCAAGGATATCCTTGCGAAATTTTCCGCCACACGTCACATCCACACGGACCATGGCCTTATTATGCCAGGCCTTGTCAATACTCACACCCATGCCGCCATGGCATGCTTCCGTGGTCTTGCTGACGACCTGCCACTTATGACCTGGCTTGAAGAGCACATATTCCCGGTGGAGGCTCGTTGGACGCCTGAGATGATTTACCGCTCCACCCAGCTTTCCCTCGCTGAAATGATCAAATCCGGGACCACCAGTTTCTGCGATATGTATCTCTTTTCAAAGGAGGTCGCCCAGGCCACAGCAGAATCTGGAATGCGGGCATGGATTGGTGAGGTACTCTACGATTTCCCATCTCCCTGTTATGGTGAACTAGAAAATGGTTTTTCCTATGTGGAGGATCTCTTTAGTCAGTATAAAAAACATCCCCTTATCTCCATCACAGCAGATCCTCATTCTGTCTACACCTGCTCCCCGGAACTGTTAACACGCCTTGGGAAAGTAGCCAGTGACCACGGCAGTCTCTATGTGATTCACCTCTCTGAAAATGAAGCAGAAGTAAATACCTGCAAAGAACGATTTGACTGCTCCCCGGTAAACCACCTGGAACAGCTTGGACTGCTCGGCCCGCAAACGCTGGCTGCCCATTGCGTTATGCTGGATGATGAGGAAATTGCACTTCTTTCTCAGCGAGAAGTCAAGGTCTCCCACTGTCAGGAATCCAATATGAAACTTGCCTCCGGAACTGCACCAGTGGTCAAAATGCTTGAGGCCGGTATAACAGTTGGAATAGGAACAGACGGTGCAGCATCAAATAATGACGTTGATATGTTCGGAGAGATGAGCACCGTTGCTAAAGTTCATAAAGTTGCCCGTATGGATGCAACAGCTATGAGCGCTGAAGAGACTCTTTATGCGGCAACACTTGGTGGTGCAGAGGCACTTGGTGCAAGCAGTCAGATCGGCTCACTTTCCATGGGTAAAAAGGCGGATATGATAGTGCTCAACATGAATCAGCCACATCTCACCCCGCTCTACAACATTCCGTCACATTTGGTATACGCCGCACGTGGTGCAGATGTGATTCATTCGATCATTAATGGTCGGGTGGTTATGGAAGACAGAATACTCCAAAGCCTTGATGAAGACAGGATCCTTGCTCAGATGAGAGAAATCGGACAAAACATTGTAAAGCATGAGAAGGATTGATATCGCTTAAAGCGATCTGGATTAAAACAATTACTCCTTCAAAAATTCAGTCAGTCTCTCACTGTCATAGAAGGCTTTCTCGAAAAACAGACCAGCGCCTGGTGCAGTATGATGAGATGGTAAAATATCAGAATGGTCTTCGAGCATATTTTGAACATTTTCCTCCGTTAGACGGTGACAGCCTACCTCGACCATAATCCCAACCATCCGTCGAACCATATGCCAGAGAAAATGGGACCCAACAACCCGGATCTTGAGAATTTCCCTCTCTGTAAAAACCTCAACTTTGTGAATCAAGACCTTAGTTGATTTTTTCAGCTCCTTTTTTTCGGCAAAAGCTGCAAAATCATGCATACCTGTCATCAACGATCCGGCATGCTGCATGGCAGGCAGATCCAACTCATCTTGCACCCACCAGTCATATCGTTTCCCAAAGGCCGATTTTTTAGTGCGGAGCTGATATATATAGCTTCTGGCTATACAGTTATGACGTGCATGAAAACGTAATCCCGCTGCCTCAACTGACTTTACGGCAATATCCTTAGGCAAGGTCTCATTAAGCTTTTTTGCAACTTCATGCGGCCCCATACCAGCTACGACCTCAAGATGGGCCACATATTCAAGGGCATGAACTCCTGAATCGGTTCGGCCACATCCTTGAATATCCATCGGGACTTCGCCAAAAACACGCGCAGCACCCTTTAGTACATCCCCCTGCACTGTCCGGGCATTCACTTGCTTCTGCCAGCCGCTAAAATTGGTACCGTCATACTCAAGTTTAAGTCTATAGCGGCGTCGTTTGTCTTTTTTACTCATAGATTACTCGTTATTCCGGGTCGAAGACTTGTGGTAGCCCTTGGCCTTATGATTTATTTGTGCGTTGCCGTTGCTGCGACATCTCTATCCTCAGATCTGACAAATCCATCAGGTATCAGATTTTTTCATTCTGTGCCCTGGCTTTACTTGAATTTCAATACAAAGAGACTCAGCCTGCTGCTCTTTGGCTCGATCAATGTACGTATTTATCTCGGCAAGATGAATCTCCTGTAACGTTTCAACGGTATAGCCAAATTTGCAGTCAAAATCCCAAAAATCGACGCCCTTCGGCAGCGCTTTTTTACGCTCTCGTTTAACGTATTTTTTAACATCGTGTCTTACACCTTCCAGCAGTCTATCGACTTTGATTTTCGGGTGGGTCAATTTGTAAATTTTTCTCATTTTTATCCTTTTAAATATATTAAAAAATCTTTCAAGTGTCATGCACTTCTTTATCACTGTAATATAGTCGTATTACAAAATCCTGACAAATAGACAAGAAGGATGGCCCGTGTTTTTTAGAAAATGGATAAGATCAAGTTAACCATTAATATTTCCATCTCAAGGTTAATTTTACCGAATAAACATCTAAAAGCTTTTCCGAGAAGAGCAATCGTTTCTCAAATCGAGACATTTGGTTAATCTTACCACAGGCATATAACTCCAAACCATGCCCCACTGCTGTCAGATCGAACATAACTTACCGATAGCCTAAACCACCATAACGTGTTCCAAGGTATCGCCCCCGCTCCCTAATACATTGGCGCCCTTACCTTAATCTCTTTAAATCATTTTTAGCCCAAACTAGGTCTTTTGTGCTCTATATTATTTGATGTTTTTTGAGAAACCCTAACACCAGCACACGAGTTTCCGGCAGAACTAAGCGACCAACCAGCTCATATTATTATATTTTCAACTTGCCAAGAGGGGTTAAGAGCAAGTAGAAATAGTCAGATCCAAAATACCTTTTGTTGACATTCTGCCATTCCTGCTCTACATTTAGTAGTCTTATATAAAATAAACCATTTACTGCGATTTTTTTTCATATTCTATATATAGAGGGGTATTATGTTTGGACTTGGAATGCCGGAACTGATTGTTATCCTAGTCATCATCGTTATTATTTTTGGTGCTGGTAAACTTCCGGAAATTGGATCTGGAATTGGTAAGGGTATCAAAAATTTTAAGGACGCCACAAAGAAAGAAGAAGCAAAAACACTTGATGAAGACACCAAAGGTGACTCACAGACGTGAGCCAACTTTAGATAGCACTACTACTCTAACTGGAGAAAACCATGTTTGGACTCGGAACCCCTGAATTAGTAGTTATACTGGGTATTGCCGTACTTGTTTTTGGTGGAAAAAAACTTCCGGAAATTGGCTCCGGACTTGGTAAAGCAATTTCATCCTTCAAGAACGGTATCAGTGAAGTTGAAGACGGCGGTAAAAAAATTCTGGACGATGTTCCCGGAGTAAAAGAAGTTGCTGCCGTAAAAGATAAAGTTGCTGCTGTGAAAAATATTGGTAATATCCTTAAGTAATCTGTAAAACAGCGGCATTACTTTGAATGTGTTAAAAGGAGAATCCTCAGTGATTCTCCTTTTTTTTGCCCTTCTGATTTCTTCTTCCCCAACTCCATCCTGCTTGACAATCCTCTCCATATTATCATAGTCTAAAAGAAAGAGAATTCTCATTACCGGTTAACAAACATCTACTTTAACAAAAGGTAATCTATGTCAAACCGTCGAAATTACGAGCGCCTTCTTATTCAAAAATTTGCTCTTTTAAAGCTCGCAAACGGTAAAATCGTTGAAGGCCAAACCCGTGACATGAGTGTGGGCGGGGCCTTTATAGAGTGTGAACCCGACATCGACCTGAGTGAAGGGATGGAATGTACCATCAGTCTGGTACTTGATGAAGAGGATGAGGAGATGACAACGGAGATATATGGCCGCATCAGCCACTGTGACAATGGGGGACTTGGTTGCAATTTCCTGAAAGTAAACTCCGTTTACTACCAGTTTATTGGAGAAACGTCGGACTAACCCACTCTGGCTATTTTTTACATTCTTTTTGTACATCCGGAGTTGGAGCCAACAGACACGCCACAAGAAATCCCTGCTCTTCTGTCGTTAATCTGGCCCCGCGCCGCTTAACCATCCGCTTTACAGTAGCAGACCAACTGCGTTTTGATTTTTCGCCCACCTGCCCGCAAACACGATCCAGATAATGGCAATCCTGGCAGCGATTCCGCAGCAGCTCAGCGCATCCGGACACAGACTCAGCCTGAGCACTGTCAGCCCAGCTTATACAAAGCAGTAATCCTGCAACAACAAAGTACTTCATCAGTTCTTTCCTCCTCTTACTTAACGTCTCAAAATTGTATAAACGACAGAACAATATGATGACAACATATAGATAGCAATTATTCAATAAAAAACAAACTCATTGAATAAGGGATGCCATAAATACCGGCACCCCTTACCGTATTCAATCAGGAAAGTGCATCCGCATCACGCCTTGCCAACACCGATGCAAGCCCTCTCTCTTTCTGGTAGTCGGGAAAAAGCGTTGCCAGAAGATCATATTCTTCTTTATGAGCCCGTCGTGACAGGCGAAGATTTGACATCTCCCTAACTTCAGCCTGACGAATTGCCACCATCCGCTGTAAAAAGAACTCTGTTTCTGACCCCCTTCGTTCTGACATCATACCTCCTGCCTCTTCACTTTCTCCTTTCAGGGCAAGTTTAATCTCCTGCAAGGGGCGAACCTCGCCGTTTTCGGTAAGAAAAAATCCATTGGCGGCAACTTCACCCATCAATGTATTGTCACGCCCTCGTAATTGAAATGCTGCCTTATCATGCGTCAGACAAATAGCACCGATACCTGCGTCGCTTAGACCGATCAAAGCAGGTTCACCAGTTTTTCCAGGTGACCAAATCATCAACTTTTCAAAAACAGGATCATTTTCATCAATCCAACCATTTCCATCTGCATCATAAATGGCAAGCTCCTGAAACCCATGACCGGTTCTTGGACCAAAGAGTTCACTACCATCGTTTATCCGTTTATCATTGTTCAAGTCAAGTGCCAGAAATCCACTGCCAGGCTGTAACGAGTACGCTTCATCGCTATCCCCGTCACTGTTTAAATCAAACTGAAAACTGCGATTAACAAGACTTTCCAGGTCACAGTCAAAATGAAAAACCAGCGGGTCCATCAAGACCCTTCCCGCACCGCGCCACGCCAGACTCTCCGTCACAAGAGATTCTCGTTCCATGGTAAGATCAAGAGAGAATGAAATATTCCTACCATCCTCCAATTGAACTACCCCTGAAGATTGGACAGATACCTTTTCATAGTGATAGCTTGAACTGATAGACTGAACGGAAAACATTGCCTGCGTGCCAGGTGGATTCAGAGGTTCAGAGAAAACAACATTCCCCCCATCCTCCAGACCCTGTATTTTTCGTAATCGAACCCTCTGTCCCGTAACTTCGGTTACCATTTGTTCCATGGCCGATTGGGCAGTGGTTTCATATTTCTTTTCCACACACGAACCACTAACCATACTACTGGCACGGCACTGCTGTGACTGGCGGTTTTCGGCTGTAATCTCTCGACGAAAACCTGCCATACCTGGTAAATTCAGCCTAAACTCAGGCCCACTCTCCCCTCTTCCTGTCCCTGATTGTGCAAATTCCCCGCTCACATCCTTGTGTTCTGCTGACGCGTCCATGCTGATCTGGGAAGTGTTGATTTTCATATCACTCCTCCTGCGTCAAATACTCTCTTATGGCCGGTGGCCGTTTTCCCTTTTCTACAATATCAGAAAAGAGCTTCATCTAGTAACAATTCAGCTGCCCCCCATCTTCGCTCATTTTGACCTTTTCACACAGCAATAGTATGTTTCGAATGTCAGGTAAGCGAAGAATGAGACTCCGAAAAGAACGAATATGAGGCACATCTGAACAGTTACAGTTCATTGTTTTTCCAACGATCAGGTACTCACTGAATAATTACTTCATCTATTCATATCGGCAGGTTCATAAAATTGTTAATAGCGCCTCTACCCTTTCATCTTGACAATATGTGGGTTTCGTTGTAACCATCTGGGTTCGCCTATTCATTTCTATCTTTTCCGGTAGAAAAAAGATAAAGCAAATACGATTTTTTTTTAATTTCTAGCAAATAATCCTGTCGGTTTTTTTCAAACCAGCAGGTCTCTATTAACTCATCAGGAGTAATGCATGTGTCGTTTAGCCCTGAAAACCGCCAGTGAGGCCTTCTCTCCGTATGAAGTGCTTCAGGGAATGGAGGCTATGCAGGAAGGTTACGATGGCTCCGGTCTCGGACTTCTTCTGCGCGGTCTTGAATTCGAGGATTTTAAGTATAACTCGAGATTCCCCATCCTCTCTGGTATTGCTCATAGTGAGGAAGCCTGGCACCGCCTGAACAGCTTTATGGAAAACCGCGGATTTGAACTCAGATATGATCATGAGTTTGAAACCAGACCCGAGCTGATTGAAGCCAAAGATCGGTACCGCTACTTTCTTCGTGCCTATAAAATGCCAGCATCCTTATCCGCAAAATCAAAGGATGAGATCGAAACCGAACTGATGCTTACCCGTCTTGCACTTCGTAAAGATGGTGAAGATCATGGCAACGACTTGACTGCCTTTTCCTTCTGGCCAGACGTTGCGACCATCAAAGAAGTTGGCTGGCCGCTTGAAATTGGAGACGCCCTCAATTTATCCGACAACCGGATCAAATCCCGGGTATGTATGGCTCAAGGTCGACAGAACACCAACTACGGAATAAATCTCTACGCCTGCCACCCCTTCTTTATTCAAGGAATAGCCACTATGACCAACGGTGAGAACACCGCATTTGTTCCCATCCGTGACTGGCTGCTCGGCAAGCATTTCCCAGGATATACTGGCTATCAGAGTGATTCTGAGACCTTTACCCATATCCTCCACTATACCCTGAAACAGCTAAAACTTCCCCTCCAGGCGTATAAGCATATCATCACCCCGCTTCGAGGCGAGGAACTTGCAAATCATCCACAGGGAGATTTCCTCAAAGGTCTACGTGATTCCTGTCGCCGTCTTATTATCGACGGCCCCAACGCAGTAATCGGAACCCTTCCCGATGAAACCTGTATGCTGGTTATGGATCAGAAAAAGTTACGTCCTGCCACCGTGGGCGGAAGACCCGGTGCCTGGTCAATCGCATCTGAAATGTGCGGTGTCGATGCCATGGTCCCTGACCGTGATCCATCACTTGATTTCCAACCCATGCGTGAACACACAATTATTGTACCACCAGAACGAAAGGAACTAACAATATGGTCTCAACACGATCCGTATCCGTTGGGCCAGGCAGCTTAAGCTACACTGACCTGCCCTGGATAATCCAGCACCGCGAAGATAGATGTACCCTCTGTGGTCACTGCACCGCAGTCTGCCCTAAAGAGGCCATCTACCTCGCTTATAGACGACAGAGGATGCCAAAGCTTGACGTCCTCAAAAAGAAACGTGGCAACGAATACCGGACATTTGTAGGTATCCGCCAGAAAAAGAACATGGCCAACGCCTGTATAGGCTGTTCCATGTGCTCCATGGTCTGTCCGAACGAAGCCATCCAGCCCGTTCCCAACACCAACGAGCACCGGACGCTCTTCTTTAACAACCAGAAGGGTGAACCAGCGAAACGTGGTGGACGGCGCAATAAATCCGGCCCTACACTTCTTGACCGGATCATGTTCAACCGCATTTCAATGCTCACCGATCCGGCACTTGATGCCGGTCGCCATGAATTCAATGTTACAACCACACTTGGTCGTACTCTTGATCCGGCAGAGTTTTTGAAACGGACTCAAAATGGCGGATGGATTCCTCCAACCAGAGAGATTTTCCCCTTTGTGATCGGTTCCATGTCCTTTGGTGCGTTGTCTCCGAATATGTGGCTTGGACTACTTCAAGGTGTTGCCTATTGCAATGAAGTACTTGGTATCCCGGTTGTTATGTGTACCGGTGAAGGTGGCTGCCCACCATGGGTTCTGAGAAGCCCATACCTGAAGTACATTGTTCTTCAGATCGCGTCCGGTTATTTTGGATGGGATGAGATTATCCGTGCCATTCCTGATATGCAATGCGATCCTGCGGCCATTGAAATCAAATATGGTCAGGGTGCTAAACCAGGTGACGGCGGACTGCTGATGTGGTTCAAGGTTTCCAAATTGATAGCGCGTCTGCGCGGTGTGCCTGAAGGCGTTGACCTTCCGTCACCTCCTGTGCATCAAACTCTCTATTCCATTGAGGAATCGGTGATGAAGATGATCCAGACCCTGTCCACTGCCTTTGGACATAAGGTTCCGATCTATCCTAAAATCTCCGCCTCAACCAGTGCCAAATCAGTGCTCAACAATCTAGTACGTAACCCATATGCCGGCGGTCTGCTGATCGATGGTATTGATGGCGGAACAGGTGCAGCGTATAACGTATCCATGGACGCAACAGGTCACCCCATTGCTTCCAATGTACGTGAATGTTACCTGGATCTGGTTGCCCAAGGCAAGCAGAACGAGATCCCAATATTTGCAGCCGGTGGGATCGGTAAGAACGGTAATGTCACCCAAAACGGACTGGCACTTATCATGCTCGGAGCGTCCGGGGTTCATATCGGTAAATACGTTATGCAGGCTGCGGCCGGTTGTCTTGGTAACGAGAAAAATCGCTGCAATGTCTGTAACGTTGGTATCTGTCCAAAGGGTATTACAAGCCAGAATCCAAAGTTGTATCGACGTCTTGATCCCGATGCTGTTGCCGAACGGGTTGGTGATGTATTCCAATCTATTCGCACTGAAATGAAGAAGATTATGGCACCGCTTGGACGTTCACAGTCCCTTCCGGTTGGTATGTCCGACGCGTTAGGAATTGGCGACAAAGATGCGGCTGATAGATTGAATATAAAATATGTATGCTAGTTAATCGTTTTTAGTTTTATTCTTTTTAACAAAACTAAAACTTTTTTCATAAGGAGTTTTCTGTGAGTGCTACTGTTGTAAAAGGCCTGGATGAAAATGGCCGTAGAATCAGTTCCATGGACTTTGAAGCCATGATTCAGGCAGCTGCCGAGACAAGCAATGCCATCCACGTTCAATCCATGGGTCAGCATAACCTCGGTATTCGTCTGCAGCATGCAGATGGTTTATCCATTGAAGTCTCAGGCCCCACCGGACAGCGACTTGGCTGCATGGGGTTACCTGGAACCACTATTACCTGTACGGGTGCTGCTTCCGATGATGTCGGATATTTGAACATCGGAGCAGAAATCACAGTACTTGGTGATGCCACCAATGGTGTCTGTAATGCCATGGCAAATGGTAAAGTCTATATTGGAGGTTCCATTGGAGCCCGTGGACTAACCATGACCAAATGGAATCCTGCCTATGAGAAGCCTGAGCTTTGGGTTCTTGGCTCCGCAGGCGATTCCTTTGCCGAGTTTAACTGTGGTGGTGTGGCTGTAATTTGTGGTGTTGATGCCAAAAATATGGACAATGTTCTTGGCTATCGTCCCTGTGTCGGAATGGTTGGTGGAACCATCTTTTTCCGTGGCAAAACAGACGACTCCTATTCCAGAAACAATTCCCGCCTTGCAGCACCAACCGATGAGCAGTGGCAGTGGCTTGAAGAAAACATGCCAGCCTATCTTGGCAAAATAAACCGTGCTGACCTGACATCTTCACTCCTTATTCGTGACGAGTGGCAGATATTAAACGCTGTTTCTCCTCAAGAACGAGCACTGATGTTCTCGGGCCCCATGCCCATGGCTGAGTTTCGCAACAAGCACTGGAATAAGGCATTCGGTGGCGGTGATCCGCTTCGCGACCTGGCACCTGGACTTGACCGCAGCCCTATTGGAGCTGTGCCCACGGGTGATATGCGTCGCAAAAAGCCCTTCTGGGCCAACCGCGAATCAGCTGCACCGTGTACCTATTACTGCCCGGTACATATCCCAACTGTCGATCGCCTGCGCTTAATCCGTGAGGGCCAGATTGATGAAGCCTATGAAATGCTTCTTCAATATACACCACTGCCGGCCTCTATCTGTGGTGCAGTGTGCCCGAACCTTTGTATGGAAAACTGCTCCCGTCAGGAAGTTGATGATTCCATTGAGGTCCAGGTTCTTGGTCGTGCTGTGGGAACGGCTAAGTCTCCTGCGGTTGCCCCTTCTCTTGGTAAAAAAGTAGCTATCATTGGTGGCGGTCCGGCCGGTATGAACGCAGCATGGCAGCTTGCTCATGCTGGAGTTGAAGCTCACATCTTTGAAAAAGACGATTTTATCGGTGGAAAACTTGCTCAGGTAATCCCATGGGAACGCCTCTCTCAAGCCATCTGGGATCAGGAAATAAAGCGTTTTGAACAGACTCCTAATATCCATACCAATCTTGGTGTTGATATGACCAAGGCTGCTTTTGCCAAACTGCAAAAAGATTATGACTACGTGATCGTTGCAGTCGGAACCCACGAACCACGCAGGATTCCTTTCCCAGGACATGAAGCTGTTATTACAGCCCTCGATTTCTTAAAGAAGGCAAAAAGCACCTCTCCTGACAAAGTAGGAAAAGAAGTCGTCATTATAGGAGCCGGAAATGTTGGCTGTGATGTCGCCTGTGAAGCCTATCGCTTAGGTGCTGAAAAGGTAACCCTGGTTGATATCCAGAAGCCGCTGGCATTTGGTAAAGAAAAAGAAGCCGCTGAAGCGCTCGGTTCTGAGTTCAGATGGCCCGTAATGACCAAGGAAGTGACCACCGAAGGCCTTGTAATGGATACGGGGGAAGTAATTCCTGCCCAGACGGTTATTATCTCCATTGGTGATATACCTAAGCTTTCATTCCTCCCTGATTCCGTTGAGACACTCACCGTTGGAGGTGCTGCATGGCTAAAGACCAACGAGGCACATCTTACAACTGACGACAAAGTTTTGGCCATTGGTGACGTTGAAAGACCGGGTCTTGCAACAAATGCACTCGGTGCCGGTAAGACTGCTGCAGAGTTTATTGTTTCTCAGTTCAAAGGTGAAGAGTGGAAGCCATTTACCAAAGAGGTTATCACCCAGCAAGCACTAACCATTACTCATTACACTCCGGATTCAGAGCATGAGCATTCTCAGGAAGATTCTGCAGACCGCTGTCTTTCCTGTGCCTCATGTCGTGACTGTCATCTCTGTGAAACAATCTGCCCGGAAGGTGCCATTACACGTCGTGAACTTGAATATTCACACATAAATGGCTACGAAGCAGGTCTTGGAGCATCCTACGAGTATGTTTCCGATGATAAAAAATGTATCGCCTGTGGTTTTTGTGCCGATACCTGCCCATGTGGTATCTGGACCTTAAAGCCCTTCTAGCCACAGAGTATCATCCATACCGTCTCATCCAATCCCTGCAGGGTACGACCTGCAGGGATTTTTTGCTTCTTGACTTTCCTCCTCCTTTTTGAAACACTTTCTTTAACGCAGTTGCTTCGTGCTCCATTCAATTGATTTTTTCACTCACCTTCAGGAGGTCACAAATGAGACAACGTATTTCGGTTTTAAGTATAATCCTTCTTTTTCTATTTACTGTTTCCGCTCACGCTGCTGATACTGTAAAAATAGGAATTCTTGCCAAAAATGGTCCCGCAAAAGTACTGAAAAAATGGACGGCAACCGGCGAATTCCTTTCCTCGAAACTTGGTAAAACAGTTGAAATTGTTCCCCTTGATTTTGACAAAGTAAACCCCGCCATTGAAGCAAACGAGGTTGATTTCTTTTTGATCAACTCTTCAATGTTTGTAACCGCACAAGTAAAATATGGAGCAAGTGCCATTGCCACAATGATCAACTCCCGTCAAGGCCAGGCGCTTAAATCCTTTGGTGGCGTAATCATCACAACGGCCTACAATGACAGTATAAACTCATTGGAAGATTTAAAAGGCAAGACCTTTATGGCTGTTAAGAAATCATCCTTTGGTGGCTGGCAGATGGCCTATAAAACTATCAAAGATGCAGGCATTGATCCTTTTACAGATTTTGCAAAAATGGATTTTGCCGGTAAACATGACAATGTTGTCTTTGCAATCCAGAATGAACAGGCTGAAGCGGGAACAGTTCGCACGGATACTTTGGAACGAATGGCTGCAGCGGGAGCCATTGCCATGGAAGAATTTAAAATAATCAACAAACAGAGCTCTGAGTTTCCATTTGTCTACTCAACAACTCTCTATCCTGAATGGCCTCTTGCCAAAACAGCTGCAACCTCGGATGCATTAGCTCAGGAAGTAGTAGCAGCATTAAAGCAGGTGAAAAAAGATGACCCTGCTGCTAGTAAAGCAAAGATTATTGGATGGACCGATCCACTTGATTATGGTCCGGTTGATGAGCTGCAGAAAGCTCTCAGTGTTGGAGCCTATAAGTAAGCCCTCCCGCCAGACAGACAGCTCTTGTTGTCTGTCTGGTTATCTCTGTTTCTGTAGAAACAAAATAAGTACCTGCTCAAGATTTGACTGTGCCGTCAACAACTTTCCTGTTTTTTTCTCCAGAATTCCTAGTTCATCCCTATCGGACTCATTCTGAATACGCTCACAGAGGTAATTCAGGCAAAAAATTGGCTTAAAGAGAAGAATGCAACCCTTCGTGCCAAGAAAGCAGCACTCCACTCCATTTTCGCACACCCGCTCAACCTTCACTCCAGCAAGAATATTCATAAGAAGGAGCAGAGAATCGGGATTTTCATTCCCCATATAGGCACTGCAGCAGCCTCCTTCAGGAGTCTTTGCACAATGCGTACACGTTTTGCCCATATCCATAGTACTCATATGGGTATCGAGGGACTGCACCAGCTCAGCAATAAGTGCCAGGTGGGCTTTGATGTCCGGCCGAGCAAGTAACTGATCCCCATGGATAGCAACGAGTTCTTCAGCTTTGGACAGTTTTATGGAAGCATCACCACTGTAGCAGGTATTTATAATTGTCTGATAGTTCATAACTTCTACTTTACTTCTAACCCTTTCATAAACGTTCGCCAGACAGGAGCTGCAATCACGCCACCACTCTTTCCTGTGCCAAGACTCTTATTATTATCATAGCCAAGCCATACTCCGGCCAGCGTTCTATCGGAAAACCCTACAAACCAAGCATCTCTGTTATCATTGGTGGTTCCAGTCTTCCCTCCGGATTCAGTGGTCAGGCCACCGGCTCGTTTTCCGGTTCCATTGCGTACTACTTCAGTCAATAACCCTTTCATGTCGGTGGCAACGGAAGGTTGTAACACCTTTTTCCCAATGGGGGATGCACGAAAAACCCTTCTTCCACTGCTTGAGTCTATGCCACTGATAAGAGTCGGGGCAAAATAGTTCCCCTGACAGACAAATGGTGAGTAAGCGGCAGTGATTTCAAGTAAGGAAACACCTGTGGCACCAAGCGCCAGAGAGAGATCCGAGGTTATTGGCTGACTGATCCCCAGTGCTTCCAACAGTTTTTGCACTCTTTGAATACCAACTTTTTGTAAGAGTTTAATCGCAATAATATTTCTCGATTGTACCAGTGCCACCCGCAGTGAGGTTTCACCATAATATTTACCAGAAAAATTCTTCGGTTTCCACTCCTTTCCATCATGCCCACGGATGGAAAAAGGAGCATCAATCAAGGTGGAAGCAGGTGAAAATCCTTTTTCAAATGCAGCGGCATAGAGCAGTGGTTTAACAAGAGAGCCGACCGAACGCCTTGCCTGGGTTGCACGATCAAAGGCACTTTTATTAAAATCACGCCCCCCCACTAAAGCCCTGACTTGTCCATTGCAGGCATCGAGTGCAATAATGGCTCCCTGCACTTTTTGCTTTCCCGAAAACGAATTTTTTAATCCTTTTTGAAGTGCAGTAGCTGCCATTTTCTGCTGTCTTGAATCCATGGTGGTTCGAATTCGAACTCCAGCTCGGTTAAGCGACTGTCCTATAATTTTTTCCGCCTGTTTTTTGACCAGTTGAATAAAATAACCGTTCACCTTTTTCCTGTTTGCTGGTTTTTCAGCAAGCTTTACTAAACGGGAGTAAGCAGAACGTGCAGACGACTCCGTTACATAGTTATCAGCAGCCATTCGATTCAAGACATAGCGCTGTCTGTTTAGTGCTGCACCCATATTGCGATAGGGAGAATATCTGCTTGGAGCCTGCGGCAACCCTGCTAGAATCGCAGCTTCTCCAAGACTTAGATTCCTGGCCCGCTTGCCAAAATAGACCTGAGAAGCAGCCTCCACTCCATAGGCACCACTACCGAGATAAATCTGATTCAGATAAATATAGAGAATTTCATCCTTGGTAAGAAGAGTATCAATTCGCCAGGCAAGGATAGCCTCTTTAAACTTTCGCAGATATGTCTTTTCAGGTGTGAGCAACAGGGAACGTGCAACCTGTTGGGTGATAGTCGAGCCCCCCTGCCCTCTGCGTCCGCTTCGCACATTATTAACAAAAGCGCGGAATACCGACCAGAGATCAAGGCCAGGATGCTCATAGAAACGGCCATCTTCGGCGGAGACAAAGGCCTGGGGAAGATATGATGGCATCTGGGACAAAGAAATAACAGTACGGTTTTCAGTATAAATCCGCTCTATTACATTGCCATTGCGATCAAGAATTTCAGAGGCTTGAGAGGGTTGATACTCGGCAATACTTCGAATATCAGGAACTTTTAACAGCGAAAGAACAAGAAGAAGAGTACCAAGAAAAATGGTAAGGCTTAGACTGATCGTAAAAAGAAAACCGATAATATGCTTTTCATTATACGGTTTTTTATACACTCGTTTCGGCTTTACTGGAGGCCGACTGGAAGGCTTTTTTTTTGCTGGTGGCACGATAGGTAAGGCCGGAGGTCAGAGGATGAAACAAAAAAATACGATAAGGATACAATCCCATTTATTAGTTTTCAAAATATCTCACAATAAACGTTTTCCAGTGCCTCAGCAATGGGTGATCTGGTCATCCCATAATAGTTTTCCTATATGGGCATGGCCAGATCACTCATTGCTGGGGTGCTGGGGAACGTTTAGCTCAACTCAACCGAATACGCCCTTTAGGAAGAAGAAAAACACCATCGCCATAACAGCTCCCGCCGGCAGGGTAACAATCCAGGAAATAATAATGTTCAGGATTACCCGCAGATCAAGAGCACCAATCCCACGAGCCAGACCAACACCAAGCACTGAACCAACCAGAATATGGGTGGTCGAGACCGGTAAACCGGTTCGAGAAGCAAGCACAACGGTACTTGCAGCGGCAAGTTCTGCACAAAAGCCACGTGAAGGGGTAAGCTCTGTTATTTTAGTACCAACGGTGAGCATTACCTTGTAACCAAGAGTAACAAGACCAACAACAATACCAGTACCACCAACAAAGAGGATCCAGATAGGCATTTCGGAAGACTGCATAACTTCGCCACCCGAGGTAACAATACTGATAACCGCAGCCAGAGGTCCAATGCCATTTGCAACATCGTTGGAACCATGGGCAAATGCCATGGAACAGGCAGTAAAGAGCATCATGGGGGTAAAGACCTTCTCCACACTCGCAAAATGAAAGTCCCGATCGGCTTCCGGATCTTCCTTTACTTTGCGAATAAAAAACCAGCCAATAGCGCTGGTCATAAGACCAATACAAATGGCTAGCCCAAAACTCTGGGGCCCGGTAAGGTCTATATTAAGATGCTTGAGCCCCTTAAACAGGGTCACCAATGAAATTATAAAACCAACAAGAAAAATATAAACAGGAGCATATTTTTTTGCATTTTTTAACGGGTTATCAGTGTTAAAGATTAATTTTCGAGTCGACATCACCAGCAGAAAGGCAATGGTACCGCCAATCATTGGCGAAATAACCCAACTCGCGACGATCTTCCCAACCTTCCCCCAGTTGACCGCATCAGGACCGATTCCAACAACGGCAAAGCCAATCAAAGCCCCAACAATAGAATGAGTGGTAGAGACAGGCCAGCCTCTGCTTGAGGCTATCATCAACCACACAGCAGCAGCAAGTAATGCGGCAAGCATCCCATAGACCAGAATCTCAGGCGTTGCGATAATATTTGTCGGATCTATAATTCCCTTACGAATGGTTTTAGTAACATTACCACCAGCAATTACAGCACCCGCAAACTCAAAAACAATGGCTATGCCAATGGCCTGTTTTACCGTTACAGCACCCGCTCCCACGGATGTCCCCATGGCATTCGCCAGGTCATTTGCTCCAATGCCCCAGGTCATATAGAGCCCAAAGATCACAGCAAGTGCAATCAGAATTGTTCCATACGCAGCAATAACTTCCATTTTTTCTCTCTTCTCTAGTATAAACAGTTAACAACTGAAACTGAGACAACTTTTAAACGTATAATTATCTACTTAGACAAAAACAACAACAGGCGATCTGCCATATTTTCTGCATGATCTGAAATATCTCCAACTTCTTCAATAATCCGATACCAGAACATGACCGAGACAGGATCCAACTCCTGTTCAATTCCAAAGAGAGTCCTGTTCAGTTTTTTCAAAATCTTATCAATATTGTGTTCAGATTTTCGGACCCCTTCTATCATCAGGGTTACTTTATCATGCTCTCTGCCGCTGAAACCGACATGTACAAGCTCATCAAGTTCCTCAATCATGGTCTTTGCTTGAGTTGCAATTTCCATTGTCCCTTCAAGTAACTCATCAAGTCCGGCCTTTATGGCATCGGGCACCGTCATATCACGGTTTGTCAGAATCTGACTGATCTTTTCAACTCCATCGGAAATAGAATCCTGTTCATGAATCAAGCTGAGAAGATCCTTTCTATCAACCGGCAACAGTAAGGTTTTAGGCATATTGTGACGATAGGTGGATTTAATCCTGTCTGCTTCTGTTTCAAGATTACTGATATCCTGAGCTATTATCCCTACGGCACCCTGGTCTTGTTTATACAGCGCATCAAACAGAGACGGGAGCAGTATAACGCAGGAAAAAACCGTCCGCATATGTTCCTGAATCGGCTTAAACGGTGATTTTCGAAGCAATCCGGCTAGAGGATTAGTTGACATTGCTACCATGATATTTTTCTCCCGCTCGCAAGAGCTGGTAAGGATAAACAAATATGTATCATACCTATTTCATTTCATTAATTATTCTTGTAAGAGGTTCCCGTGGATAACTCAGAGGAATCATTTTTTTCCGTATTTGCATAAACAGGGCCGGCCCCTCTTCACGCCCACTATATATAATATGATGCCCCTTAATATTACCAGCATTTTTCCAAAAACTGTTAAATGGATCCAGGGGGGTGTGTCCAACCACAAATGGAGAGCGTTTAGGCAAATCCAGACTCTCCCGAAACTGTTTCACGTCCCGCTTTTCATATCCTGCTAAATAGTGGGAACGTTTTAGTCTATTGGTTAAAATTTCATGACATATTTGAGGATATGTCCTGAGATTAATCAGCTTCTTTCGACTAATTTTTTTCCTTGGTGGAGCAGCATGACAGGCTATACATGAATCTGTTTTTAATACCATCGGAAGAGTATCGTAAAACTTCTGCATCTCCTTCACATACTCTTCCCCTCGTAACTCCAGTAATCGTTTACGCATCAAGACTCCCTGCAGAATACCGGTTTTCGCTATGGAGCGATCAAAACTGTCGTGATTACCGAGTAGATAGAAGAAATTTTCAGGAAAGTGACATTTCATCTTAAAAATCAGGTCCATCATTAATATGGAGCTGTCCATATCTTCCATCTCTTTGGAAATCTCAGAATGAACCGCGTCCCCAAGTATGATTAAAGAAGCTCGGTGAGAGGCTAAATGAGCCAGAAGGCAATTTTCATTTAAAATCTTCAGAAAGTTATCAACCTGGGCATGAAGATCCCCGACAATTAACAGTCTTGACTTTTCGGGAAGTTCAAGGAGTGCCCCGGGTACTCCCGAGTCATCTTTTTCCCGGTACACCTCGCGGGAAAGGATTTCATTAACCTCTCTGATATCTTTCAGGGCTTCAACAGGGGACAGCATAACAATAGAATCGCCATATATTTCACGAATACCAAGGATTGCATTATATCGGTTTGTTCCGATTCGTTCCCGAATATCCTGATTACCACTACGCACAATTTGCACAGGTGTCTTTCCATCCACCGGGCTGATTTTGAGATCACCTCTGATATTTGTTACCGTCAGGTGCCTCTTTGAGACACTATCCGTAAAATGAAAGATTTCATCATACTGATGATTCTCCCGCCCAATCAGCACCCGTTCTCCGACTTTAATCCTGGCAAAACCATTAATAGTATCCGCCGTACATGCCTTTGCTGGAGAAATAAGCCAGTTTTTCTGAATATTTTTTTTCTTTACTCCAAGGGGTATTTCAGGGTGAAAAACAAGCTTCTGGTCACCGATAATCATTTCAAATGTTTTACCATCATGGGCAATACGACATTCTTTATCCAGAACCTGAGGCTGGTCGGTAACTGTAAACCACTCCATGGAATCCCTACCTAAAATAAGTGACTTCCATCCTGAAAAGGTCTTCAAATTGCGGCGATGTTCAGACTCACCTCTGGCCCACCTCGGAACATTTACATCATCCTTACCAGCTATTCGCATGGGCGGTTTACTCAGCCCGCCACGAACATACACCTGCATTTGTGCTTTATGCATATAGAGAGCAACTTCACGATAAATATCCAGCTGCCGAACAACCATCTCCATGGTCAGGTTTTTATCCACCGGAAAATATCCTTCCTTATGTCTCTCCATCCGTCGTCTGAAAATCGTTTCAGGATCTGGAAGCAGGAACTCAAAGATATAACGGGTCCTCCAGTTTGTCTGGAAAAAATAGTTCTTCGAAGGCGGGATCTGAATCCTTTCCAATTCAAGAAACAGAGGTTCCTCTGCCTCCAGCCACTCCTTGTCGAAAACGGTTATAGCCTCTGGAAATCCTTTAAAGGGAAAGCCAAGATGCACCTCTCGCGGCCTGTAGGTGAGTGTCTGATCCTTCCACCACCCCTTACGGGTTAAATCCACGTACCCTTCATTGGGCCATCCATGAACATGGTTGATATAATACGTTTTCCCAGCACCAGGTGGACCGGTTACCACAAGCTGAACAAAATTAAGACGAACCGGAAGCTGCACTCCACGAATATCCTGGAGGTGCTCTATGGGAACCAGATTTTTTTTCAGAGGATCAAGCATGGGTCTCAAAAAAGCTAAGGAAAACGTTAAAAAACTGTTATATTATGTTTTCAGTTGTAAGAGCCTGAAACAGGATCTATTGGTATAGAGTACCATGAAGATTAAACTCGGGTAAACCTGATTTTACGATGACGTTGTAAAAAATTCTTCATCTGCCCGACCATCTGAAACAAATACGTATTACTTACAAACCCTTAACCCGTTACCATCATATGTCAAAAATCCGTGTACTCCCCGAACAACTTGCCAACCGCATTGCCGCCGGTGAAGTTGTGGAGCGCCCAGCCTCGGTTGTCAAAGAGCTGATCGAAAACAGCCTGGATGCCGGAGCCACCAGAATCGAAATTGAGATTGAAGGGGGAGGCACCCGACTTATCCGCATCATTGACAATGGCGAAGGGATGGATGAGGACGATGTTCTTCTCTGCCTCGAACGCCACGGTACTTCCAAAATCATCACGGATGAAGACCTTGAGGCCATCAATTCTCTGGGCTTTCGCGGAGAAGCACTCCCTTCCATCTCTTCAGTTTCACGCATGACCATCACCTCGAGACAGCAAGCTGCAGATTTTGGTACAACAGCCATACTGAACTACGGAAAACTCTATAAAATCCATGAAACAGGATGCGCCCGTGGAACAGTTATTGATATTCAAAATCTTTTCGGAAATACGCCGGCCCGTAGAAAATTTCTCCGCACCAAGCGAACAGAACTTGGGCATATTGATGATGTTGTAAAAAATTATGCTTTAGCGGCACCTCAGGTTGCTTTTATTCTCCGTATTGACGGCCGCCAGACCCTGCACATGGATCTCAACCAAAACATTGCTCAGCGTCTGGCCATTGTGCTCCATTACGATGGTTCTTTTATTGAAATAGACCATTCTGAACCCGGAATCTCACAGCCGCGCCTTACGGGATTTCTGGTTCCACCGGACCAGCCCATACAGGGCTCTGCCCGTATTAAAATACTGGTAAATGGCAGATCGGTTAAAGACCGAATGCTTACCCACGGAGTTGCTGAAGGGTTACGTGGATTTCTTATGAAAGGCCGTAACCCCGCAGGTTTTCTTCACCTGCACCTTGCCCCTGAAGATGTTGATGTGAATGTCCATCCAACAAAACAGGAAGTACGCTTCAGACGCAGTCGTGATATCCATCAGCTTATTGTACAGGCCATCCAGTTATGTATTCAAGGGTACCAGCAGACCCTGAAACGCTCCTTCTTCACCCCTCCTGCCGAGACAGTGCAGGCTTCTCAGGTATCAACTCAACCAAAAGCATATTCAGCACCTCCAGCAACAGAGCAACGGATACCTCTCAAAACAGAACAGCAGATTTTTCCCTCATCCACTCAAGAATCAGTTGTTCCAGCAACGGCCACAGCAGAACCTGTTTTTAAAGTGCCACCTCAAAGCAAAAAAGAGCCAATACCCCGAATACAAGACACCATGCAGGAAGGTTCGGTTCTCCCCCAACGGGAAAAACATGAACATGGCCTGAAAATTATCGGACAGTTTGATAACCTTTACATTTTTTGCCAATCCAGTGACGGTCTGATGGTAATTGACCAGCATGCGGCCCATGAACGTCTGCTCTTTGAAAAACTTAAAAAACAATTTCTCAAGGGGAACATCGCCCGCCAGAATCTGCTCTTTCCTGAAACAGTTGAACTCTCCGTGACCGATACTGCAAAAGTTGAACAATATGGCGATGAAATAGCCAAAATGGGATTTTCAATACGGGAGTTCGGCGGCAATTCCTATGTTATTTCAGCGGTTCCTGCCCTTGGAAGCCATATAACTCCTGCTGAACTCTTTCTTGATATTCTGGAACAATTCGGCAACTCTTCGAGCAATCAACGCAAAGGATCACTTCTTGAAGATATCCTTGCTTCCATGGCCTGCAAGGCTGCAGTAAAAGCGGGTGATGCTCTGCCAACCGAGGAAATAGAGGCACTTCTGAATAGCATGGCCAGGGCCGATCTTTTTTCCCACTACCCCCACGGCAGGCCAGTGTTGAAACAGTTTACAGCTGCAGAAATCAAAAAATGGTTTCACCGCTCCTAATGCGAAATATTCAGTCAATAAATGTATGGCTTCTTCTTATCAGCCTCTGTTTTCTATGCAATGGTTGTACTAAACAGCCAGTCAGCCGCCTAATCGAAACCACCGCCTACTGCGGCTGTTCCAAGTGCTGCTCCTGGGAACGCGGCTCCTGGTCATTCATGAAATTGGATTTCTGGAACCGTTATGTAAGTGCCGGAAAAGGTGCTGGCAGAGACTATACCGGACAGACTGCCAGTGGTTCCTATCCTGAAGAACCAGAAGAGGGCTTTTTCTCGATGGATACAGTAGAGAGACCATGGATGATCCCAACCCGGCTGATTCTGTTTCCCTGGTATTTCCTGCCGGAAGACGGCACTATTGCTGCCGATACCAGATATTATCCATTTGGGACCAGGATGTATATTCCCGGCTGGGGCTGGGGAGTGGTTGAGGATAGAGGAGGAGCCATCAAAGGACCCGACCGAATCGATCTCTACTTTGACTCCCATTCCGATGCACTACAATGGGGACGACGCAAACTTCATGTAACGATTCAAAAACCTTGATGAAGTAAAAACACACACTTTTATTACTAATTTTTCCATGAGAGTTTCAGGACTACGATGAATACACAACATATTAAAATTATTGGAGGCGGACTTGCCGGCTGTGAAGCTGCATGGCAGGTAGCGCAACGAGGGATTGCGGTACATCTATACGAAATGAAGCCGCAGAAGTTCAGTCCTGCCCATAGTTCCTCTTCTCTTGCTGAGCTCGTCTGCAGTAACTCTCTTCGCTCCAATGCACCCACATCCGCAGTCGGCCTGTTAAAAGAAGAGATGAGAAGACTGGATTCACTGCTTATTCAAATTGCGGATGCAACTGCGGTTCCTGCCGGGCAAGCCCTGGCAGTAAATCGGGACGACTTTGCAGCAGAAGTGACAAAAAAAATAACGGCCCATCCTTTAATCACCATTTATCACGAAGAACAGACCGAGCTTGAGCCCGACTCAACCACCCCCATTATACTGGCTACAGGGCCGCTCACATCAGAAAAAATGGCGGATTCCTTGGCAAAACTCACAGGAAAAGATCGTCTTGCCTTCTATGATGCCATTGCTCCGATTGTTTCGGAAGAATCACTTGATATGGATATTATCTATTCAAAATCACGATGGCAGGATGGCCCCGGTGATTATCTCAACTGCCCCTTTGATAAAGAACAGTATCTCGCCTTTATCGATGCACTCTCCAAAGGAGACATGGTACCACTCAAAGAATTCGAGGATGAAAAATATTTTGAAGGCTGCCTGCCTATTGAAGTAATGTGCTCAAGGGGAGAAGATACCCTCCGCTACGGACCGATGAAACCCGTGGGACTGCGTAACCCGAGCACCGGCCGAGATCCATATGCAGCTGTACAGTTACGCATGGAAAACAAAGAAGGCACCATGTACAATCTGGTTGGCTTCCAGACAAAACTCACCTACCCCGAACAAAAACGAATCTTCAGAATGATTCCGGGAATGGAAAATGTTGACTTTATCAGACTTGGATCAATCCACCGCAACACCTTTGTCTGCGCCCCCGAACTCCTTGAACCAAGCCTGCAATTAAAGAATGCACCGGCAATCTACCTCGCAGGACAACTCTCAGGGGTTGAGGGATACGTGGAATCAACCGCCATGGGATTACTTGCAGGGATAAATGCATCCAGGACGCTTATGGGGAAAACCGTTGTTATCCCTCCACCGGAAACAGCACTTGGCGCCCTTATTGGCCATCTTACCCTAACGGATCCCGACAATTTCCAGCCTTCAAATGTGAACTTTGGCCTCTTCCCCGCCTGGGAGAAAAAAGTGCCCAAAAAGCTGCGTGGCGAAAAACGAAATAAACGATCCATGGCAGCCCTTGAGCCATGGTTGGAACAACTCAAAAACTAACACAGCCTAGATACGACATCAGGGTGACTCTTCCACAGCACATTCCGGCGGTATCCTAAGAGAGTCTGCCCTGAGTATCGGCCCCTCGGTAAGGCTTGAGGAAACACTTCCGCCCTTACTTTTCACCTGTCTCTGAACAACAAAACCATCGAGATTCTGCATAAGGCCAAGTGGGTCAAGACGTTGCAGTAGCGGAACACGTCTAAAGGCCAGTTGTCGCTGCGGCAGCATTTTTTGTACTGCCTGCCAGGCATCCACGTTTGCAGAAACCCAATATTCTCCTCGTGCTTCATGGAATGATTGCCCCAGGCTCTCAACCGTGATCGGAGCCATGGTTTTTAAACGAAACAGACCGGCTCCCAAAAGAGCAGTTTTCTTATAACAGCTCAATCCTTGAATGTTACGTTGTTCGCTCGTTGCTACCACACGAATCTCCGCCATTAATCCCCTGACTTTCCGGGCAACGATAGATGATTGAGAACGACCTTCTGAAACAGAGAGATTTACTGTGGTACATTGGGCGGTCCGGAGATTAAGCCGGTAAAGGGTCATGGCGCTATAATCTATAAAAATCATCTCAGCAGAAGTCTCTATACGAGTTGCAGAACCAGCGACCGTATAGCTTACAGGTTTAATGTGAGCTTTTTCATTATCATGCACGGTGGTGGTTTCTGTCCAGAAGACTTCTTGAGCCATGGCGAATGTATCGACTTGAAAAACAAAAAAAGAGGTGAGAATAAAAAGAAGAGCGCTGAGGGATTGCATGGATTCAGATGCTCTGCCGGAACAAGCAAATATTTGATTGTCCGGCAGGTCCAGTTTAAAAAGAATACATCAAGGTTAATGAAAACATGGACGTTTCCAGATCAGCCCCGGCACTATCCGGCAGATCTTGAGTTATTCCTTCGCTTTTAAAATCCCATGTACTATCACCTGTCATGGTGTCGTACTTCTCATAAAAATAAGCAGCCTTGAGACCAATAGAATCACTGATATCATAGCCAAATGAGATATCAACAGCCCACATGTTTTCACCACTGAAATCATCGACAGTAACAAGGTTACGCATATGATGGATATCCGTTGCTTCACCACTAACGAAAGCGCTGCCTGTTACTTTTGCAGCTATATGAATACGCTCAAAATCGCCAGCAATACCAATACCCAGATAGGGAACATTAAAAATCTGCTCATAGCTTATACCAAGTTCGCCTGAGGGAAACGTTCCAGCTGTATCACGGAAACCATTTATGGAATACAGATAGTCTCCTCCTCGAGCGTCCCACTCAAAACTATCGCGACGAAAACCAACTATTCCAGTGAATGAAACCCTATCGGTGGAAAACATCGTCATTGCAGCATTGATATCAAACATCATCGCAGTGGTGACATCGGTATCATCGTGGACAGATTGATCCGTCCAGGCCATTCCAGGCACCAGCCAGTCATAATCCTCCATATGACCGTCACCATCGCCGATATTAAACCAGAGATCACCATTAAACGTCAGCCAGGAGAGAGCATCTACGGATCCTCCGACACCAAACATATAGACAGAGTTTATCTCCCAGGTAAGCTTACTCGCAGTATGTCCTCCCCGATCAGCCCAGTAAACATATTCATTGGCCTCACCGGTAAGGTAGCCGAGGCCGAGACGACCTGTGAACTGTACACCGGTGCGCTCACTGCTCACTTCAACCGTGGTTTCAGGCTCCACCGTGGCAGCATGGGCCTGAAGGGCTGTCAGCAACAGTGTGGCAGTGGTAACGGCAGTCCATTTTAGTGGCAGCATCTTTTGTAAACGAGTGATTGTCATACCATTTCTCTCCTTTTCAAATAAGTATCCATAAAAATCAGTCAAAGGCCTGTTATAAATTGTAACTTTTTACGAACCTAAATATAACTCAATGAGTTATTTAATCACAATAACAAGAATTTTAGAAATAAATTCAGAATGCCCCTCTTCAGAACAACAACTTTTCTTAAAAAATGCGGCTCTTGAAAAAAAGATAACTCCCCCCTTATTTCCACAAAAAAAGGCCGTTACAGTAAACACTGCAACGACCTTTTTTTGTCAGATGACACCAATAACTTTATTTCTTTGTTTTTTTATCCGGACAGGTACGTTTCAATAATTTATTCACACTGATCCGCATCCGATCAATGGAATTGGCCAGTCCGCCAATCTCATCATTGGAATCGGTATGAATGGAGTCACACAGGTTCTTCCCAATACTGATATCTTTTGCCGATTCTGACAGATGAATAATTGGTGCCACAACGGATCGATCCAGAAATACCCATATGCAGATAATTGTTACAAGCAGACAACCGATACCGACAAAGAAGATTTTCATGGCTGATTGCTTCGCATCGGCAAGTGTTTTGGAAATGGAAATATAAATAATTGATGTTCCTACAGTGGAATCCATCTTCCAGTTATAGCCATTCTCGATGCCGTAAATATCCCGTTGATCAGCTGGCGCATCGGCGGGATCGCCATGACATGTCAGACAGAAGGTTTTATTTACCTTAATAGGTTTTGCTGTATAGAAATATTTCTCGCCACTTTTCTCCATTACCCCCTGCTGTTCTTTAGCCTCAGGATTGGAATCAAAATATTGAATAACATCTTTTTCCTGAGCATTGGCTTTATTATCCGGCCAGAGAGGATCAAGTGTTGCCTGTTTAAAAATATACCCCTCAAGAGTCTCCTGAAAAATCTCATATTCCATACGATTAACAACAAACCTGGACATGAGTTCAGGAATAAAGATATCATCGTCATCCACAAGATCTTTGATCAGGGGATACTGCTCCTTACCAAAAAATGTGGAACTGGCTTCAATGTAGTTGTAGATAATCTCGCCTTTGCTCTTCGCCTCAGCGATTGCGCTCTGTCGGCTGAGCATATAGCTTGTATATCCAATGGCAATAGTTGCCAGCAGGCTCAATACTGTAATGATGATAATAAATTTTGACCGTATCCCCATTTTTATCTCCTCTGTTTCTTCATTTTTCCCTAACAAGTTACTGTGGCCACTTGCTGAATTTTGAGAAAGTATAGCACCTCTTCTTTCAAAAGAAACTAAGAAATAAAGGTGTGACTGTTTTTTCGTAACCATTCAAGAATTCAACGAATAACTTTACTTGCTCCATTATGTAAGGCTCCGCGCCTTTCTCCTTGACAAACATGCCAAAGCTCTACTAAAAATAGGTTAGGAGAATTGAAATTGTTTAATTTACGATTAGATACCATCTGTATAGATAGTTTCTTTGGGGAGAGACCATGATAAAGCGTTACACGATGATCGGCCTTGCTGGTGCAGTTATTTCTGCGCAGTTATTTGCAGGCGCTGCATTTGCAGGACAAGCAGGAATATCACAAGAAGAACTTGTAAATGAGATTAATATGTTGAAAAACATTGTTTTAGATCTCAATGAACGCCTTGCTGGTGCAGAGGAAATGCTGCAGATGTCTCTTGAAATGAAAGAAGAGCAGGACACTCAGGTAGCAGAAGTTATAGAAGTTGTTGACGAACTCGACGAAAGACTTGGAGATGCCGAAAAGCATACTGCACTCGATAAAATTACCATGGGAGTGGAACTTGAAACCCGATTTAACTCCATCCATATGGATGTAGCAACTATGCCTGCATCTAGCCAGATCATGATTGGCCAGATGGCCGTTGCAGGCTCACAGTTCTCCGCTGCCGAAATGGCCCAGATTCAGCAGATGCTGAAACAACAGGGTGTGGAAAAGCAATCCATCGATAATAATGCCCTGTTCACCAGTCGTTTACGTCTTGACCTCAAAGCAAAACCAACCCGCTCTTTATCTTTTGTCGGTCGTCTCTCAGCTGCAAAAGTCTTCGGCGATTCCACGGGAGTCAAATGGTACAACGGCGGACCGAACGCTGTCACCATGGACGGAAACGTTAGTAGTAACGGGAGTGATTCCGCCCTTCGTGTAGAACGAGCATTTTTCACCTACTTTGGTGATATGGGCGATGTTCCCTATCACTTCTCTCTGGGCCGGCGGCCAGCCCTTGGTGGTGCGCCCATGGAATTTTCAACCTCCAGTATGGTTGGCGGATCTCCCATGGCCCATGGTATCAACTGGCAGTTTGATGGTGCCTCACTTGGTTTTGGCCTTGGCGATGTAACCGGAATTCCAGGTGCAAACTTTAAAATGTGTTGGGGAGTTGGCTTTGAGTCCGGCGTTGGTTCCGGAAATTCCTATTCAATGTCTTACACCTCCGATATTGATGATATGCAGTTTGCAGGATGGATAGCCAATCTCTATGAAGACGAGACTACAAAAATAACCAATATGTATGCCCATGCCATGAATGTAACAGATGGTTTCACCGGGCTTGTTGTTATGCCGTTCACTCTAACAGGCCAAGATGCTAACGGTGACGGAAGCTACGATCAATTTCAGATGGATGCAAATAATGGCGCCTATATTAGTAGGACTGAACCAACAGCAAATATAGGATCCATTGATATTGTAACCCTCCTCGGACAGTCACAATTTGATCAGGTTGGCTTCTTTGTTGATCTGGCTCTCAGTCATGCAAGACCATCCGGAATTTCTGGCAATCCAACCATGCAGATGCTTGGTACTGATGCGCTCTTAAACTCCAATGGCGAACAAAATGACCGTACCGGTTATTCTATCTGGGCCGGTGTTAAAACCGAACTCCCCTGGCAGGCGACCGTCGGTCTTGAGTACAACTGGGGCTCTGAATACTGGATCGGCTTTACAGGCGGCGAAGATAATCCAGCTGGATCTAAACTTGCAACCCGCGGAAGTGTTTACGAACTCTTCTACAATCACCCAATGGTTGATAATAAACTTGTTCTTTCCATTGGAGCACAATACTACGACTACGACTACTCAGGAAGCGGCAACCCTATGGGTGCTCCAGTCAAAATTGCTGACCTGTCAGCATTGGATGGCTTCTTGCCCGTTACTGAGAGCATGTGGAACTACTATATGAATCTCGTTTTCCGCTGGTAAGCTTTTCTTCTTGACGTTTTTTCCATCAGGGGCAGGCCGATAGTTTCGACCTGCCCCTTTTTTTCTCTGGGTAACTCCATTGAAAAGCCTCTTTTTCCCAAAACAGTATCTAGCTGGAGAGACTGTCCATGTTTTCTGCAAAAAATATTGCCCTATACTTCATTCCCTTTCTGAGCTTTCTCTTTATACCGGCAGCCATGGCAAACGAGCTAGAGCTCAATCAATGCACTCTCTGTCATACAGATCCTGATTTAATTGACGAACTAACAGAAGAAGCCATCATGTACGGAGAGGATGCTCCTGAAATATCCCCAAAACAGATGGGAATGGGCTATGGAGTGAAACAAGCCCCCTTTGACCTCTATGAAAAAGTACTCGTTAAAGAGGAATTTCTCTCCTCCCCCCATGGACAAATCCCCTGTCAACTCTGCCATCTTGGAAATCCGGATAGCACTGATCCCGATACGGCCCACCTTGGAATGCTGAGGGATCCAAGTCTCAATAGTGAAAAAACCTGTGGACAGTGTCATGAGGAGATCAGTGCCGAAGCCGTTAATTCACTGCATATGAATCCAGCTCCCCTTTACAACACACTTGGAAAAAGATGCAGCAGGGAACAGATGGACACGCTGGAACAGACGACTCTTCAAGCCCAATGCCTCAGCTGCCATCAAGGCAGTTGTGGATCATGCCATGTCAGCCGACCCGATATCTCAGGCGGGGGCTTGCGGGAAGGCCATATATTCAATAAAAAACCGGATTTCATCGACCAGTGTTTCCCCTGCCACACCTCTCCGACCGGCACTGACTTTATTGGAAAAAAAGGGAAAGGTGACGTGCATTACCGTAAATATAAGATGACCTGTTCCAGTTGTCATTCCGGCCAGGAAATGCACGCCTCTTCAGGTGACGCTAAAAACAGGTATCACTTTGACCAGCGCCCTCAATGTATCGACTGCCACGACAATATCACTGATGGCCCTATCCCCGAGCATGTTCTTCACCAGAACGTCTCCTGTCATGTCTGCCATGCAGCACCATATCAAAACTGCAGTTCCTGTCATATTGGTACGGATGAGGATGGTATAAGCTACTCACAATCCTCCCCTTCCAGCAAAAATTTTAAGATAGGATTAAACCCGGACAGACAGGGGCCACGCTATGTTCTTATGCGTGAAGTCGGTATTCATCGGGAAACCTTTACAAATGATATTGGGAAAATGAAGAAATTTTCTGCTCTTCCCACCTATAAAAAAGCGACACCGCACACAATCCAGCGTCGCACATGGCAGACAGCAGACTGTAATCATTGTCATGGAAACAAGGAACTGTTCCTCACTCAGGACTCTGTTCCCTTTGACTCCATTGTTGCCAATAATCATGTTTTATTAAAAACAAAGGACATTCCTGCAAAAGTTCAAGCCAAGCGTTCCTTTATCCTTTCTCCCACCCATCCTGATCCGGCCATGCGGGTAACGGCCGCCTGGCTGAAGAAACATCGCAGGGATAAAAACCTTATTATTCTTGATACCCGAACCAAGGGACAATACGAAAAAGGTCATATTCCCGGCGCCTACCATCTCTGTTTCTGTCTCTTCAGAACCGGAGCAGATGCAGCGCCCCCCTATATGATGCTATCCCCAAAAGAACTTGCCAAATTTTTTAGTGGGACACGGCTTGGCCTGAACAAAAATAGCCGTGTAGTTCTGTATGATGACGGACATAGCGGACGTGGTATCGCATTCCTGGCATTACAAATGATTGGTCATACAAAAGTATCTTTTCTTGATGGCAACCTCTCTTCCTGGCAAAATAACGGCTTCAAAATGGCCAGAGGAAAAGCCCCTAAAGTTGCTGCCCAAAACTACCCCGTTACAAGCCAAAAACTCCTTGTTGATAATCATGCCATTATCGAATCCATGGGATCCGGACAGGCAATCGTCATCGATGTACGTAATGTTGCCCAGTATAACGGTGATATGAAACGCAGTGATATTACAAAAAAAGGCGGATCTATTCCAGAATCCCAGAGTTTTCCTCTGCAGACTCTTGTTGACAGCGAAGGGAAGTTTTACCCGGATGGGCGCCTGTCATGGCTCCTCTCGACAGCTGGCATAAGCCAGTCCAAGGACAAAACAATTATACTCACCTGTAACACGAATATGCTTGCTGCTGAACTGTATATGGTTCTGAACTATCTTGGCTACAGGAATGTTCAGGTGCACGATGGTTCATGGGCAGAGTGGTCTGCTGAATTTGAATAGAGGAGTATAGGAACCTTGTCATCATTCAGCCAGGGAGCTGCCTGAGAATAGACATTTCGGAGTCTTGTGCCTCGCGTACCTGTTCAAAATAAACAAATATGAGGCACATCTGAACAGTTATACCCCAAGGGTACTTCCTTTGGGGCGCGTTCAGTGTTTTGCCAATTTACAGGTACTCGCTGAATAATTACGAATTTTTCACAAATAAAACACAATAAAAAAAGCCCCTTTCCATTCTCTGGAAAGGGGCTTTTTTTTTATCACTTATTCTTTATTCTATTCGCAGGTTTTCGGTTTTTCAGCATCAAGTGCATACTTACGAAAGAACTGATGCAGATGTTCCATCTGCGAGATGGAATATTTATAGGAATCAAATTTAGGCATCGCCTTTTTGAATTTTCTAAAGTCATTTGAAAAGAACCGATCCCATGCCTTTCTGGTACGATCACCGGGGGAGATAATTGGCGCCTTATTTTTCTTGTGGCACGAAAGACATTTACGAAAAATATATCGTCCTTTTCCAGCTGAGCCAGCAGCCATATCAAACTTTTTCCCGCCCGATTTATTCGAACTGGCTGTTTTTTTTCTTGAAGAATAGGATGATTTCTTGGTCGTTGTTGAGGATGTTCCGGCAACAACAGCACTACTTCCTGTGCCCGTACTCCTTTCAGCAACATTACTCCCAACACCGCCACCCTTAGCAGCAGTATCGATCAGATAGCGATGAATGTTCTCAAGCTGCCGATCATTAATACCAACAGCAGAAAAATCGTGATTCGTCTCTTTCAGCTTCTTGTAATCATCAACAAAAAACACCTCCCACATTTCTGAGCTCCTCTCCTGAGGGTCAAGAGAGGTCAATCCTTTCTCTTTGTGGCATGAACGACACGTTTGAATAGCATATTTCCCCCAGAGGGCATTTCCTCCCTGGAGATCAAAGGCAGCCTGTGAATTTTGCGGGGCAACAAACAACAAACCAGCAACCACGGCTGATGCAAACATTTTCATAAATCACTCCCTGGAAAAACGTTTTTCTTTACAATATATTACCAAAAATGATCACTACTATGTATTATGAAAGATACATGACTGGAAGCAAATTACCAAGTTAAAACACTGCACCTTTCTGCTATTCGTTATTTTTCTCACTAGTCACCTTTCGGTGAACCCCCAATAGGGATAATCAACCTCATATTCTGCAACCAACCCGGGGCTATGCTCACGACTGGCCACCAGCCAGAGTTTGTTTTTACGCTTCTGTTCAATCACAGAACTTAGTGGATCCCAGTCCGGATAGAGTACCAGAGCATTATCAGCACTATACTCTATATCCCCGGATCCTTTAAAGACTCCAAGATGCGGCGTTTCCTTATAGCTTTTACCATCCCCCCTTGAAAGTTCTGAAACAACAAGAAAAGAAACATTCAGTTCATCACGGATTGATTCCATTTGTCTCAACCAGGCATCGATACCGGTTCTTCGTTCTGAAAAATCTTTAAATGGCAATTTATGCAGACTATCAATAACAACAACGGTGTATTCATTTTGCGTCTCATGACGAATAAAATCAATATGACGACGCATAATTTCAGGAGTCACCTGCCTGTCATTTATAACCCTGAAAAAATGCAACATTTTCTGAAGACTCGTGCACGCCTCAGCATACTGAAGCTTTTCTTCGGGTGCAAAAGTTCCTTTGCGTATTGCCTCGGCAGACAATCTGCTTAATCGACACAGTGTCCGTTGATAGATTTTCTGACGACCATTTTCAAAATCATAATATAATACGGGAATTTCACGCAGGGCCATATCGGTGGCAATTTGAATCAAAAAAGTAGATTTCCCAGATTTTGGTGCACCACCAACAATATTAATACCATGAACCCCATCGAGGGCATTATCAAACAGGGGAAACCCGGTTTTGAGTGCGGCATAGGAAGAGCCGCCCTCCATTGCGAGCTGTTCCTGAAAATGATCATATTCCCTTGCTGGACCAGTAAACGGAGAAAATGCTTTCGCTCCTTGAATCAGTGATGATACAGCAGCACGAAAGTTTTCCCCCTTATCTTTTGCCAGCTGACAAAGAGTATAATCCTTACCAATTCCGGCGGGCCATTTAAACGGGCGAACCTTGTACCCGATACGGGCGGCAAGTTGCCGCATACTTGAATCGGATTCAGCACTGTTACTAGTGACCAGAAAAAGAGTCTTGATAAAAGCAAATCTCCTCGGATCAATCATCTCCATTGTCTGACAATTGGGAACAGCAACGGCTGGATACCCCAGTTGTCTTAGCGCAAGAAGAGTGTCCTCTCCTTCACAGAGAAAGAGACTGCCATTTTCACAGCGCTGAATATCCTGCACATTAAAAATCTGGTATTTTTCCGAAAAAAACTGTTCGTTGCCATGCCAGAATGAATCTTCTCTGCGCCCGGGAAAGACACAACGGGCAGCATAACAATTTCCATCTTCCTGAAAATAGGGGTAGACAAGATAGCGGCCATTAAACCCGACATGCAGCTCCTCTAATGCCTCCTGCCCAATTCCAGCTTCCTGGAACTGATCCCGTAATGCAGTTGTTAAGCTCTCCTGGTGCGACTGTATTTCAAGATTACTATTTGCAGACGGGTAGTCACCACTGCTTAAAAACGGTTCTCTATCGGGGTCAAAACCAGGAACTTTAGCTGGATCAATACCGGAAATCCGAGCAAACCAGAGGGGAAAACCGCCGGGAACACAACGGTTCAAACAACGAAAGTAGCCATGGAAAAAGCCACCTTTTTTTAGGAAAACAACCAGTTTTTTCTCGGGATCAAAGCCCTTCTCACGACAAAAAGGGCAATCTGCTGTCAGGTGATGTTTTTCGGCCGTGGCATTTGTAAGAGAGTGCTTATAAAAATCAGCAGTAGCTTCATACTGATCAACTGGCATCAATAAGATCCGTAATCTTTTGAGAGTCGAGTTCTTCAGCAAAACAGATATGAACAGATCGACCAAGTTCTGCAGAATTCAAATTGCGAACAGCAACAACGGTTCCAGTCAGATCCGTTCCTTTTTTCTCACCGGCACGGTCTTTCAAGACAATCGCAACAGAGCGTCCGAGTAGAGTCCTTGCCTGTTTTCTCTGAGTAATCCTTGATAAAAAGGATATTCCTCCAGTAGAAATATCAGCACACTCACCACGTATACATGTATCAGTCTCCTGACCATTCCCATCAAGCAGGGTGAGACTGATCTCACCGGACAGCGGTACCCTCTCCTCCTGACGCCGCTCGGCACCCGAAGTAATAAAAAAGTCATTCACCCGATCAAAACGCAAACAATAATCCTTAATTTTGTTTTCAATGGAAGGATACTCCTCGGCCCATTCTTCCAGACACTTCATGGAGAGAGCAGATACTTCTACCCCCCCCATACTTGCGGCATTCAATGTCCAGATCGAATCATCAAAGAAAGATGATCCACCAAAAATATTTCCACGCCCAATCGTTTTAACAAGTGTTTCGTTCTCTTCTTCATTAAAATAGAGCCGTACCCGGCCCTTATTTACAAAAAAGAGACGCCATTGCGGATCACCCTGCTTAACAATCACACTCTCCATCGGATAGGAAGAATGCTCCAGGGCGTAATAAAAAGTATTAAATTCTTCAGTTGTTAGAAGATCATACAGATCAGCCCAGATTACGATATGATTCTTATCAACGGAATCACTCTTGGCATTTTCGATAATTTCTGCAGTCCTGATGATCTCAGATAAAGCCATACCATCTATTTCAATTAAACGTAAACGCAGTGCATCTGCCTTATTAAACTTTTTTAAACTTGCCGTTTTTTCAATAAGTTCAACAAGCAGTTTTTTAGAAGCTTCTTTTTTATCCTTTTTCAATAATGCATAGACTTCCTTCTCTTCAGGGTAGTCGGTGATAAGCCCATACGGTACGGAACTCGAAGGTGGCCTACGCCCGGCCACTCCTTTTCCTGAAACGGTTGCGCCTTTTTTCTCTTCCTGTCCCTCATTCGTTTCCTGCGTGTTCCCCTGTTCCTGAATATAGGTTATCGCAAGCTCTGCAGCATGAATACACTTTTTATCAAACTGTTTGGTACCGCCATCAATAAGTCCCTGAAGCACAGCAAAGGCACTGGACGCCCCACTGGCCCCGAGTGTCTTACATATCTCGACAGCCAGTTCCTTTTTTTCAGGCCCATTGCTATAGAGTCGGCATTCTCCTAATAATTTCCCAAGCGGAGCGACAACAGCTTCATCGGCCACCCGTCTCAGATCTTTTACCACCTGGACTTTTGTCTTCAGTCCTGTTTCTGGTAGAACATCGAGAAGATACTTAACCGTGGATGCCTTTCCAATTCGTACAATACATTGCAGCATCTCCTGCTGCACACGCAGATCTTCATGGGAAGCATAGCTTAAAATTGCCTCCACATCCTCTTCCGTTCCGGTTTCCGCAAGCAGTCTGATAATATTTCGTTTTCCAAACCAGGGCATGGGATCAGGAAGACGTTCAAGGAGTACAGGAACAAGATCACTTTTAAGTTCGCTTAGAATTTTCAACAGGCGTATACGATCTGCCCGTTTCTCAGAAGTAATCAGAGTATCAAGAAGAAACCGCGCAGCCACAGGTCCCTGCATAAGAATCTTCCTGCAAATCTTTTCATCAACCGGTCTCACAAAACAACGTTCGAGATATCCTCTAAGGAGAACTATATCTACATTTTTATCCTGAATACGGCCAACTATGCTACACACATCTTTATTCTTTTCAAAGGCACCTGAACGAATAAAATAAAACAGGTCTAAGATTTGCTCAGCCAGATCCGGTTTATCGGAATACCATGCATGATTCATCATGGCCTGCATGGCCACGATATGGTTTTCAAAACCGTTATCAGCACTTTCCGTTGTTCGAATCCAGACAAGACAAACCGGAGTCAGCTTTTCCAGCCAATTCCAACGACTCAAACAAGCAAGCTTAGCAGCAATTCCGCCAAGAACATTGCCTAGAGGTAAGCGAAGCTCATTGTCCTTATCTTTTAGCCCTTTTACTACATTTTGAATAATGGCTGCAGCCACATGTTCTTTGTCTTTGGCCAGAAGCTTCTCGATGGTCACAGGAAGACTGCGACACACTTCATCATTTTTCAGGCTCGTCAAGTCGCCCTTTACAAGAGCAGAAATCCCCGTATACAACCGGGATTCTTTCCGGGACTGTTCGGTTTTTTGCAGCACAGATTTTGTTACTCCCGTCGCAAGAATCTGTTTACCACGTGGAGTTTCAGCCAATTTTTCATACGCTTTGGAAACAAGTTCATACTGGGAGGAGAGCTTGTCATTCGGATTATCCACCTGCAGCCGTTGCTCCCTCATCCACTCAAGAACTTTGGGCAGAGTCTCATTAGCAGAAGAAACAAGCAGTGCATCATAAAAACTGGAACCAAAATCTGACGGAAATTCCTGGCAAACCAGCATCAAAACAGCTTGTTGATCGAGGTGAGGGGTCAGTAAGGAGGCAACCCTTGAGCTCACCGCCTTATATTGATCTTCAACAAGAAGCTGGCTCACATTTTCAAGCATCTTAGAAAATGCCGGGGCCACGACGACAAGATGATCTTTATGGAGAATTTGAAGCAGGGAAAATATGGTTGTGGCGATAATATGATTACTAGCTTCAGAGGACTGGAACGCCTCCTGCAGATCACTTTGCAGCTTTTTAGTTTTTTTTCGTCCTACCAGAAACAAGATATGGTCAGATCGAACAAAACCAGCAGATAACTCCTTTAGAATTGCATCAGCTTTTTTTTTCTCTATTTTTTCTTCTGTACTTTCACCGGGCGGAAAATATTCTTTCGGGAAAACTTCGATAAGATCAAGATTTTCAACAAAAGCCCGATTTCCACCAGCCCTGCTGATCTGTTCCGGTGTAGCACCGAAAACCGAAAGAATTCTTTTAAAGGTGGTTCTGTCAACACCTCTAGAAAGAACAAGCTCATCAAGTTTCATTTTCTGCAACTGATCACTAAAGGTCAGTAATTGCAAACGTTCCTGGGTCGGTTTATCCACAGGCTCGCCGTTCAACAGGTATCTGCCGTTTAAAGAAGAAAACCGCAGAAGCTGATTAACACGAAGAAAGGACTTCGTTCCCTGGTATGCATTTTCGATGGAATTTGTTACCTGAGCAGAGTCCTCAGGATACAGACGAAGAGCAGTGGACGCTGCATTAATCAGCTTTAGTGTTTCCAGACTTTCTTGCTGTTTATCACCCTGCACCATAAAAAAACACCAGATTGGATAAATGGTTTACAACTGTTCAGCTGGAAATGAGCTTTTCTTAATTTTCCGTTCTCAGCTGCCTAAGGAATCCGAATCAACCTGTCAACGATATCAGCTGAGCAAGAAAAATCACCACGGCAACAAAGAGTTAGAATAGAAAAAAATATTTCCAAGTGAATGCTTGTCAAAATCACTCGTGCAACAATCCTGTTGCAAATCACTCCTTATTATATTTAGCTACACGCTATCCACGGAAAAGTCAAGAAAGGCACCGTTATTCTGCTAGTTTAAAGGAATAGGGTGGGATAAATTCTCATCTCACTTTTCCAATAACCCATATCGATTCAACATTCCGATAAGTTCATACAACGGTAGGCCCACAACGTTTGAATAGGAGCCATGAATTTCTCGAACAAGAAACGCCCCCTTTCCCTGAATACCATAACTTCCTGCTTTATCCATTGGCTCGCCTGATCGAACATATGCCAAAATCATAGTTTTTGTCACATCCCAGAACAACACCGTTGTACTCACCAGACAGATATCACAAATCCCACGACTTCGACTATACAGACAGACAGCCGTACGCACCTCATGCTCACGGCCGGACAAATGCAGTAACATCTTAACTGCAGCAGCTTCATCAACAGGTTTTTCAAGGACCATATTATCAATGCAGACAACAGTATCCGCAGCAACAATCCAACTTTTCGGATACTTGTCAGCTACATTTTCGGCTTTTTCTCTGGCCAGGCGTTTAATATAGGCCGTAGATGTTTCCGCAGGCTGTTTATGTTCTGGAATATCAGCAGGTACAACACGGAAAAGAAGGCCCAAGTCTTCAAAATATGCACGTCTCCGCGGAGAGCCGGATGCCAAAATAATTTCGTCAATACAGTTAAATAGTTGAGACATACCAAGTAAGCAGGACTAGTCCGCTGAGCGAAGATTTGGCGGAGTTGCTAAGGATTTCAATAGCCACGCCCCGCAGTAAAAATGAAACTCTTTGAAAAATATCTTTTCATCGTACACTCATTTTAGTATTCTTGTCTAAGAGTTAATATTCCTAACAAGCAACAGATTTTCATTACAACACTAGTACAAAAAATCATGTCTGATACCAGTAAATTTATAACAAAAGACTTTGCAGCGGGAGAGACGCTCTTTGCACAAGATGATGTTGGTGACTATATTTTTATTATTATCAATGGATTAGTTGAAGTCTGTAAAAAAACAGATGGAAAAAATGAAATCGTTGCCAGAATGTCAAGTGGTGACATTTTAGGTGAAATGGCTGTATTAACGAATGCCCCACGGTGTGCAAGCGGCATTGCCGTAGAACCTACTCGCGTTATTATGGTTAAAGATCGCACCCTTCGACTGGCTCTACTCAACAATGACCTGCCAATCCTGAAACCACTTACCAGCCAGTTGATTCTTCGCTTTAAAGAAGCTGAACAGCAGGCAACCTATTATCGGAAAAAATTCAAAAAACTCCAAAAAGAAGTCTCAGACCTTAAAGAAACTCTTCTCCAGTACGAACTTCCGGAAAACAACTAGAAAGGGTACGGTAAAGAGAAAAGCAGACACCTTGGAAAATATATGAAAATTCTTTCTGTATCGGACAAGGTTGAAAAACAGCTGCTTATCCCAAATACCAACATCCTTCCCGCTGCCCCTGACATCATTCTTGCCTGTGGAGATCTTCCTCCTGAGTACCTGACGGAACTAAGAGAATTCTACGCAGTTCCCCTCTATTATATCGAGGGCAATCATGACCTTAGATACAATGAATCTCCGCCAGTGGGCTGCACCAGAGTTCACGCAAAAATCATCACAGAAAATGGCCTGCGAATCATGGGCTTCAGTGGCTCCCGCTGGTATAACGGCGGTATACACCAATACACCGAACCAAAAATGAAACAAATTATTCGCAGCCTCTGGTTTCAACTGTTGCAGCAAAAGAGAGTGGACATTATTATTACTCATGCACCACCACGATTTATTCATGATGAGGAAGATCCCTGCCATAAAGGATTCAGAAGTTATTTACCCCTTATCAAGAAACAGAAACCGGCCTGGTTTGTCCATGGCCACATACATGCATTCTTTAACGATCCTGCAGACCGAATAACCCAGGTCGGCAAGACAAAGGTACTCAACTGCTATGGCTTTTTTTTCTTTGAAACAGAACTGGTGGAAAAATAGACAAAAAGATCACAGGCTCTCTGACGACAGTACAGTACCTGTCCAGGAAACTAATTTTGATCAGGTTCGGGAAAATGAAAAAGCATATGAAACCGTAAAACGTGGAACGGACACGGTTCCTCTTGATAAAATCAAGGGATCCGTGGGACGTTATAACGATTTTGACCAGCAATTTCGTCTTAAAGGGGCAGGGTCCGAAGAACGACTGAGATCTCTTACTCAGGCCATGCAGGAGGGGCGTCCTCTTCCACCGGTGTCCCTCTATCAAATCAAGAACAGTTTCTATATCGTTGATGGCCATCACCGTATTACTGCCGCCAGAAAACTCGGTCAAAGCCATATTCAGGCAAAAATTCTGGAGCTTCTCCCTTCCGGAGAAAGTGTTGAAAACAGGCTCTACCTCGAAAAAATCGACTTTAGAGACAAGGTGGGTATTCCAAAAGTCATCGATTTCACAGAACCCGGGCAAAGCGAATACTTGCTGGAACAAATTACGATGCACCAAACCTTTCTGACCGAAAAAAACGGCGACGAAGTCAATCTGAAAGAGGCAGGATCAGACTGGTACCGTTCCATCTATTTGCCACTGAAGACTCTTATCAAGAACAGCGGCCTGCTCCGTTCTTTTCCCGACAGAACAATGGATGACCTGTATCTCTATATCTCTACCCATCAGTGGCAAAAGAACTCGGAAAGACAGTACGGAATAGGAGTAGACAGACTTATCCCACGTGACATGGAAGCATTTCGGAGAAAGATGGCCCGAAGTAAACAAGGTGCCTACCCTGAGATGAAACGGGATATCACTATTTTTGTACTTGCTAACGTTGATGGGACGCAGGAACAACGGATTCTGGACAGGCTCTTTGCCCTGCCGGAGGTGGTTGAAATACACTCTGTTCATGGCTCCATTGATCTGGTAATCAAAGCAACCCTGAGTCGTGATCTCCTCGCCTCAGATGCCGAAGTAATTTCTCAATTCACCCATTCTTCCCTGCGCTGCATAAAGGGAATAATCTCGACCCAAACCCTTATCCCCGGACTTTCAATGATAAAACCCCAGTGTTAAGATATAAACCTGCCGACACTTCTCTTGCAGGGGTCAGGTGGAAGACATTCTTTTAAGAGAGCTCTTCAAAAAGCGAAAAGGCTGGAACCTTACTGGAATTAGCGTTGCGGGGATCGTAAAACCAGATCCAGCAAAAGCATCCGGACGACAGAGGGGAAATGTAATGTCTTGCAGATGTGCACCTGAAAGACACTCTTTTTCAGCCGTAACCACCAGAGGAACCTCCTCTTTATCAATTTCCAGCACCTCAAGCATTGCCCGATCAAGCGCTATACTGCTTTTCGATCCGGCAAGACATCCAACCATAAGCGAACTCCCATTCATAGGGCCTTTACCGGTCATCACCTCAATGCCATCTGCCAAAACAAGAGTGGGCGGAAGAATTGCTTGCAGATCAAGAATAATTCGTGCAAACATTTCATGTGTACCGCCATGCCGCATATGAAGCCAGGCTTTTCTTCCACCAAGAACAATACCAAAAACATTTTTAACAGCCATGGTAGTGCCCATTTGCACATGAGCCTTAATACGCGGAAGATTTACAAAATAGTCGCAATCCAACGCTTCAGCCGCCACCCCGACAGTAATTCCACACTCCATTTTTCGCATCACCTTGGTGCGAAACGGAACACAACGAATATCCCGGCCGGAAAAATGAGGCTGAAAGCCCTGTTTTTTTAAAACCTGCGCTGCCGATCCAAAAGCCGGTGAATCGCCAAGCAAAACGGTTGCTCCACGCGCCAAAAAACAGTCGGCTGCAGCCACTGTGAACAGTGGGGCTGAGCAGGCAAGTGAAGGAGCACGACCACTAATTAAATTTGGTTTAAGGAGAATTTTTTTGGAAGAAAGATTTGACGGAACACCAAGAGTATCAAGTTGTTTCTGTATCAAAGATTTCAGAACCTTGTTCTCATAGGACGTACAGTGACTTAAACAAACAGAAATAGATGCCATGACAATTGTTTTTGAATATCTAAATAAGAAAAAGCCGGATCCATATAAACGAATCCGGCTTTTTCCAGGAGAAAGAAGAGAGAAGAGATAAAGCAAGATAGACGTTGCATTTCTTATGCCAACAACAACAAAACCGCCATTCGACTGTTATTTCAGCAACATAGCGAATACGCACTATTCACTTCCCTGGAAAAAAGGGTTAAATTTTTTATACTATCCAGGTGGCCACACTACTTTTCACTTTATTATCAAGACTTTAAGTAAACACAGTTTTTGGACTAATAATTACTACCAACAATTTATCATGTACTTAGCTATGGTAAATTGTGATTATCCCCCCAAAAAAAGCTTCTTCCCTCGAATAAATGTTAAAATAATTGAATTACGATGGAACTTCAATGACACTCCAGACCGGTTCTTTTGCTTTTATTACTCTATCTTGATAGAATGTCAGGTAAGCGAAGAATGAGACTCTGAAAAGAACAAATATGATGCAAACAGCGTCTTTACTCAAATAATTTTTTATATCCTTCAAATACCATACTATGATACCCACATATCTTCTCCTGGCAATTATTCTTTGCGGAGCACTTGCCATAATAGGTTTTCTTTCTCTGCGCCTGCAACGGGAAATCAAGAAGAACAAGCCATGCGCCCTTACCAGCAACAATACCGATGAAATATTCATTATTCAGGACACCTGTTTTCAATCACCCCATGAGGCCATAGCACTCTTTGATGGAGACGGTCTCCTTATCCTTTCAAACGATCTCTTCAAGAAACAGTTTCTTAAAACAGAAGAGCCTGATCAGCAAAGCAATGATCACCATCCCAGTATATTCGATTATTTTCCCGAAGAACTCTGGCTGCTGCTCCAGGAGGGCTTATCTGAAAGCCAAATCAGCAACAAGAAAGTAGAACGGGACTTTTCTCTGGAATCCAATCACTATTTTTTTACCTTTTCCTCTGCAAACCGGAAAAATGGCAACCTGGCAAGAGTTTTCCTCTTCTGTAAAATGCTCTCTTCCCCTAGCCATCCCCACCGCTATGTATCACCAGACGATATGATATGGCGAACAATCCTTAAACTTACCAACCCAAGTGCCCTGCACTCCGACTGGCATAACTGTTTTAATCAAGTACTCCCTGATATGTGTAAGGCATTGGAGGCAGATGAACTTTTCCTTCTCGACAACAGCCCTCCTGCAGGTACTCCCCTGTCGATTCATGGGAACAACCTTAGTAATACCTATAACCATGACTGGATCCTCTCCGTTCCTGTCTGGATGAACATACTCAAAAAAGGAAAAACTATTCAGAATTTTGCAGAACATTTTGAAAAGGAAGAACAGGTCATACTGGAACAGGAGGGGATCAAAACACTGCTCCTTATCCCACTTATAGTAGGAGATGAACTGCTTGGCCTTATAGGACTCACCAGAACCCGTGAAGCCAATCTGTTTCATCAACAGCAGATAAACAGCCTGTTATTTATCTCCGACATCCTAACCATGGCCATCAGCAATCAACAGGACCGCCTGGAACGAGACCGTCTTGTTACCGTGGTGGAGCAGTCCTCGGATTGTATCATCATTATAAATAAAAGCGGTACCATCCTCTACGCAAATCCTGCATGTAAAACAGTTACCGGTTTTTCACCACAGAAAATCACGGGCCAATCCATCAAACGCATCCACACGCCTGCAGTCAGACGAAAGCTATGGGCTGAGATCAAAGATTCTCTTGTGACAGGAGAAACATGGAGCGGGCAATTTGACAACTTTCGCAAGGACCAGACTCTCTACCAGGAAGAAATGCAACTCTCACCCGTCCTTGACCACGAGGGAAGAGTGGCAAACCAGGTTATCGTTAAGCGTGATATCACTGAGGAGAAGCGACTTGAATCCATAGCAGAAGCTGCAAATCTTATGGATAATATCGGCTTTATTTTCTCAAGTATACGCCATGAATTAGGCAACCCTATTAACTCCATTAAAGTATCGCTTTCTGTTCTGGAATCAAACCTTGCAACATATGACACAGAAGCCATCAGTCGCTTTATCCATCGCAGCCTATCCGATATTGTAAGAGTTGAGTACCTCCTCAAAACACTGCGAAATTTCTCAATTTTTGAACGGCCGGATCTCAAATTAACCGACATGCGAGCCCTACTCGGCAAACTCGTACAACTCACAGAAAAAGATCTTGCAAAACAATATGTTATGCTGGCAATACGTCATCCGGAAAAACCACTGGCCGGAATGATAGACCCTCGTGCCTTCCTCCAGGTTCTGTTGAATCTCACCACCAACGCCGTGGCCGCACTTTCTGAAAGTGACAATAAAAAAATCACCATCTCCCTGATACAAAAACACAAAAACCAGATCACTTTTATATTTGAAGATAATGGCTGTGGCATGGAAGAAGAAACAATACACAACTTATTTCGCCCATTTTTCACCACAAAAGCAGAAGGAACCGGCCTGGGGTTGGTAATTGTCAAAAAAATGCTCTCGAAAATGAACTGCTCCATTACTGCAAGTTCGAAACGGGGCCAGGGAACCAGGATGGAAATCATCATCCCAACAGTATGATTGTGTGCTTTTACTGGACTTTCCACATGTTTCCGTGGTAATTTCCATACAGATTGTATCAAGCTTATTCACAATTTCTTGGTTGATAAAGGTAGCAGTAAATACTTGAAAAGTATTATTTTAAATCAGTTGACCAATGTCGGAGAATCATATGAAAAAAGTTTTAATTGTTGATGACGACGAGAGTTTTCTCCACAGTCTTATCGACGGCTTCAAGGCCTACGAAGATAAATTTGCCATCACCACCGCTGGCGATGGTATCGAAGCGCTCACAGCCCTTCGAGAACAAGAGATCAGCCTGGTACTAACGGATCTCAAAATGCCCCGGATGGATGGTTTTGAACTGGTTGCTCATCTGAGCAACAACTATTCAGACATCCCTGTTATTGTAATGACCGCCTTCGGTACACCGGAGATGGAAGATAATCTTCGGGAAATGGGTACATTTCAATATATTGAGAAACCCATCGATTTCGGCATGCTTGTCGAAAAAATACTCAAGGGACTTGCCGGACCATCAAAGGGATATATTACCGGGGTTTCACTCTCATCTTTCCTGCAACTTCTTGAACTTGACAAAAAGTCCTGCACACTCACCATCCATGCCGGAAGTAAAATGGGAGTTATGTACTTCAGAGATGGAGAACTTCTCGATGCCAGTGCCATGGGACTGCATGGAAGTGAAGCAGCCTATGCCATCGTCAGCTGGAAAAATGTCGAAATTGAGATAGAAAATAGCTGTTCCGTCACAGAAGGGAAAATCACAGAAACACTTGGTTTCATCCTTCTTGAAGGCTGCAGAAGAAAAGATGAAGATAATGCCGCAAAAAGTACCGCCCCTTCAAGCGGGGAAGCTGATCTCGCAAGCCTTGATTCTCTGAATATGGAGGATCTCGACCTTGACCTCTCCTCCCCACCCGCTGCGCAGCAGGTACAGGCCACTCCTCCTCCACAGCAGCCAGCAACACCTGCAAATCCAGTATTGGCACAGTTTGTTACCATGCTGAGTTCTTTTCCAGAAATTATAAGCACCACAATTAGCTCAAAAGACGGCACGGTCCTGCATCAAGCTGGGGAGCTTGGAAACAACACTGCAAACTTTACAACCTACGTTGCAGTGGCAACTGAGCAGATTGAAATTGCTATTGGCGCATCCGGTCGACAATACACAATTTGTACTCTAGTTGATGACACGAAACTATTAATACTCTGTGGTCAGGATGTCATTGTTGGCCTTAAGGTTGGCAGTTCTGTCTTTCCGGAAAGTATTGCAGATGGGTTACGCCCAGTACTCAGCAGAATCAAGCTCTAGGCATAGAAAACTACTATTTTGGGCTGGAGGTAAAGAAATCCCTTAACTCCAGCCGCGTTTAACATTCTATAAACTTATGGCACAGGCCATATCAGGATAGTTCACAATGGATTCATTGCTTCAGGAAATAACCGTACTTCCAGGCGTACTTGGCTGTTTCGTCTTCAACAATAAACAGCAGATCGCCGGTAGTAAGATGCCTCCCATTTTCAGAGAAAACAGTATCCGGACCATAGGGAACCTTATCAGCAGAACGATCCAGATAGGCAGCATGGCACAGCTGAAATTTAAAGGAGTCGAGATTAAGTACAACGAATCTCTTCTTCTGATCAATCCTCTGGCTGAAGATGCACTGCTTGTTATTATCTGCGAACCCAGTGCCAATAAGTCACTTATCAATATGACAACGGGAATGCTTGCTACAGATATCTCTGCCGCCCTGGCAAACCCTATGGCCTCCCAGGCGCTCAGTCATGCAGCCCCAGCGTCACCACCACCAGCGCAGACGCAAACGACCCAGCAAGCCGAGCCCAAAGAGGCTGAAATTGACGCTGACCTTGCTCCTGTGCTTGAACAGGTTAAAGAGGCCCTTGCCATGGCCATCGGCCCCATTGCCGCCCCGGTAATGAAAGACACTATTGAAATTTGGGCCAGGCAGGGTAATCCATCCATTGCAACCCTGCCGAATCTTGCAAGTATTCTCTGTGAGGAAATCAACGACGATGACCTGGAAGAGGAATTTATGACAGAGATCAAGAACATCACCGGCTAATCATTTCAACTGGAAATACAAAAAGGGAAGGAACGGCAATCACACCGTTCCTTCCCTTTTTTTTATTCAACACTCCTGGTACCTGTGAGTGAAGCTTCACAAGCACCCGGATTATACTCCATACAAACTATCGTCCGGCGCAACGCTCCAGAAGTTTTGCCGTACTGATACGCAGTCGATCAATGGCCTTTGCCAGGTCACCAATTTCATCCTTACTGCTTACCCCTATATCCTCGTCAAGCTCTTTTCCAAGACTGATCTGAGTAGTCTTTTGCTGAAGCTTTGCAAGTGGTGCAACAACCCCACTGCTTAAGAAAAACCAGATAACTCCCATAAGTACTACAATTCCTGCAGCACCCATGGCAAACAGGCTGGTGGCTGATTTTTTTGCAGTAGCCATTGCCTTATCAAGTGGAACGTAAACGATACTTGTGGAAACGATCTGTCCTTTATGCCAGTCATACCCGTTCTCCGTTCCATAAATCTCAATTTGATCCTTAGGGGCTTCATCTGGGGTGCCATGACAACGCAGACACTTTTCGCCGACAGTAATAGACCTTGCGAAATAGTAGAACTGCTTACCGTCCTTGACCATGGTTCCTTCTTTATTTTTAGCCTCTTTATTTTCAGAAAACATCTTAATAAGCTTGAGTTCATCGGCATCTGCCTTGTTCGGTGGATAGAGCGGATCTATGGTTGCCTGCTTAAACTTATAGCCGGGAAAGCGTTTTTCAAAAATATCCCATACACCACGGGTCATAACAAATCCTGACATAATTTCAGGATAAAAACGATCTTCTTCAACAAGCTCCGTCACCAGAGGCCACTGAGATTTCCTAAAAAACACCCTGGAAGAGTCGATCATATTAAAAACAATGGCTCCCTGGGTTTTGGCTTCTGACATCGCGTTATTAACACTAAACTTATAACTTGCAAATGCGAGCGCAAGACTGGCCACCAGGCTGAGAACTCCAATAATTACGATAAAACGAACTCTGATACTCATGTTTTCTCCTCTCTCTTTTTCCCAGGATCAGGAAAAGGTAATTTCACGGGTTCTTATTACATCTTCATTGGCAGTAAGTTCTGCCAGAATCTTTTCATCAAGAGCAGATTCCATATCAATGATATTGTACCCCACCTTGCCATTAGACTCATTTTTAAAGCTTACAATATTAACCCCATGATTTCCAAGGGTATTGGTAATAAAACCGATAAGACCGGGCACATCCCTATTAATAATAATAAGACGAGTATGAACGGTTGATGCCGGAATTGATTCGATATTCGGAAAATTCACACTATGGGTAATATTTCCATAGTGCAGATAGGCTGACAGCTCTTTCACAGCCATCCGGGAACAGTTTCCTTCCGATTCTGCAGTAGATGCACCAAGATGAGGAGTGGTCAGTATCTTAGGATGGCCAATTACAGCAGGTGTTGGAAAATCGGAAATAAAAGCTTCCAACTGTCCAGACTCAAGAGCCTCAAGAACCGCCTCTTCGTCAACAATCGGGCCTCTTGCGTAATTCACAAGAATTGCACCCGGTTTCATCTTAGCGATAAAATCAGCATCCACCATCCCCTTGGTTTTCTCATTCACCGGAAGATGAAGACTCACAATATCAGCTTGAGCCAGGGTATCGCGCATGGCACGGGTAACCGTAACCTCCGGAAGAAGATTGTGAATATTGTCAAGACTTGGGAATGGATCAAACCCATACACCTTCATAAAACGCTGTATTCCACCATTGGCAAGCCTGACTCCAATCTGACCAAGCCCGATAACTCCAAGTGTTTTTCCGGCAATTTCCACACCTCGAAAAGCAGCCTTACGACTCTCTATCTCACCACTCACCTGATCGGGTGGTATTTCGGTAAGAGATTTACAAAAGGCAATGCCCTGATAAATATTTCGCAGCCAAATACCGATCATGGGGAAAACCAGATCAACAACAGCGTTGGCATTCGCCCCCGGAGTGTTGAAAATACATATCCCCTTCTCAGTTGCTTTGTCCACGGTAATATTATTCACTCCTGCTCCTGCTCTTGCAAGTGCAAGCAATTCAGGATAGTCATCAACATTCACCTGCGAACTGCGAACAACAATTCCGTGAGGATTGGCATCTTCCGGATCAACGGAATATTCATCACCAAGAAGCTCCAGACCTTCAGGAGCTATGGCGTTAATGGTCTTAATTCGAAACTGAGTCATACTTTTCTCCTATGGCTGCATAGCATACAACCGCAATATCTAAATTGTAATTATTTTTTTTCTTCACTCTTTTTACTTCATTCAGCTTTCTAACACAAATCCTTTTTATTTAAGGTGGTTTAGCCTGAAAGCAGAACAGCCTTCTGTAGACGCATAAGGCTATTTTCCCGCTCCTGGAGAAAGGCAAAGCGTGCCGGCCCTTCGCCTATTCTCCCAAGTTCCGCTAAACATTCCTCTGAAAATTTGAAAAAGAGGCTCTGTTTAAAAAATCGATTCCTCTCCTTTTGCGAATATAATCCAGGTATCTCAACTGGCATCTCCTGATAGAGTTGATCCTTCAGAATGCGCTCCGCTCCGCTTGTATACCCAAGGCAATCAGGAAGCTTACGCTTACCACAACGCAGCCAGTCAAAAACCAGCAGTTCCTGTATCAGAATTCTATCTTCGCGACGCCTCACAGCCTTCACCAACAATGTACATAAAAGTTCCTGGGTTGCTGCAAGTTCAAATAATCGTCCATCCTGAGCAATAGTAAGAAGTGTCTTAAAAAAAGATGCGACATCAATATTTTCCTTACGAAAATAGCGCCAAAGAGAAGGAAAATATCTGTTATTACAAAACTTCTCTACACACTCGGAAAACCAGTAAAGCTCCTGCAAGGATCCAGCATCAAGCCACTGATTGGCAAGCACGGCATAGGGAGGTCTGCTACAGGATCTGTAGGAAAACTGTTCAGCATCAAGGCTGATAGCAGTATCCGGCAGCAATTTCAGTAATCCCATCTGAATGTAGTGAGGCCCCATTGCAAAAATATCAGCAAACGACTGCAGATAACTCTCTTTCGTCTCAAAGGGAAGCCCAAGAATAAGATCGGCATGTAGATGGATATTGTCCATAGCGGCCAAGCGGGATACGGTCTCATAGGCAACTTTGGGATCAATCCTGCGATTTATAGCAGCAAGGGTTGGCTCGTGGGTTGACTGGATTCCGATCTCAAACTGGAAACGCCCCGGGGGAACCGTGGCCAGAAAAGCAAACATCTCTTCACTGATACGATCCGGAGCAATTTCAAAGTGAAAGAGTGTATCAGATTCATACTCAAGAACCAGTTTCCATATTGCCAAAGCCCTGTCGGGCATGTCATTGAAGGTTCGATCAACAAAACGAAGCACCTGGGTATCATGCGCCATGATTTGATCAAGCTCCTGGCGTATCTGCGGAATATCCTTATGCACCGTTCCGTTTTCCGCGGAAGAGAGACAATAGCTGCAGGAAAAAGGACATCCTCTGGAACTCTCATAATAGATATTTCTATTTTTAAGATGAGTCGCAAAATCCTTATCCCTATAGGGCGAACGAAACTTCTCCTTTTTATCTTTCAGATGAAAAAAAGATCTTCCATAATGGCGTTTCAACTCTGAGGCAGTTAAATCACTATAAAACTGTTCCCCCACAGCCTCTATTGCGCCACGGACAACCGTGCAACTGCCAGCCGTCACTCTACTACCTACCACCTCGGCCTGTGGCCCTCCGACAACCAGCTGGCATTCGGGCAGCAGAGAGTGCAGGTCACAGATTAACTCTTCTACACGATCAGAATTCCACACTGCAGCAGAGAAGAAGATCGCATCGGGACTCTTCTCACTGAGTCGCAGTAGAACCTCATATCCTGGATCACGAATGGTCAGTTGCAGGATTTCTGTAGTACTGTTTTCACAATGTGATTCAAGTTCATTGCGGACATGAAAGAGGGCAAGGCTTGAATGAGTGAATCGTCCGTTAATGGCAACAAGTTTTATATGCATAGCTGAAGAATGATTCTTTCTTTGGAAAAGGAAAAAATGATATGGTACATATAGAAGTCTAAAGTCTAAAGTGTACTTATTTTGAATTCACCGTAACCTTACCATATCACTGTCCAAGGAGAAAGATGTGATCAGAGATTTACAAATCAGATTCCCCCTCCCCCTGTTTTTAGGCATTTTGTTCCTCTCCTTCTTTCACAGCAGCGTCTGTTTTGCGGCAGCTTCAAGCTATCACCTTGCCATCGATTTCATTCCGGAACAACAGATCCTGCGGGGAAAAGCCACAATCAGTATCCCTCCCGGAAAGGAGTGGCAACTCTACACCGGAGGGCTTGAGATAGAACAGATCACCCTTCAGGAAGAGGGGAAACAACCATTTTCCATGCCTCTTCCCAAAAAAAATTATATCACCATGTATGCAAGTGAAAGCAGCCTTCAGGCAACCATTCACTATACACTACACGTCACAGCAAACGATCCCAACAATCGTATCAGCCCTCGCGGCATCGTCCTCACTGCCAACTGGCATCCGCTCCCTCAGGAAGATATGCTTTTTTCCCTCAAGGCAAAACTGCCCCAGGGATTCAAGGGAATATCTGAAGCGGATAGTCTCCCGACACCAACTGCAGACAACACGCTTAGCACTGTATTCTCCCAACCGGTACGGGCAATTCATCTTGCAGCAGGTCCCTATGAGATAGAACAGGAAAGCATTCGAGATGGCCTTACTCTCTCCACCTGGTTTTTCAAGGAAGACCAGCAGTTAAGTCGGGAATATCTTGATGCAGCAAAGGGTTTTATCCTTCGCTACGAACAGGAGATAGGACCTTTTCCCTATACTCACTATGCGGTGGTTTCCAATCGCCTGCCAAGCGGATTCGGCATGCCCACCTACACCCTGCTCGGCCAGATGGTATTAAGACTTCCCTTTATTAAAGACATATCCCTTGGCCATGAGGTTCTTCACTCATGGTTTGGCAACTCTATCGAAGTCGCCGATGGTTCCGGAAACTGGTGTGAAGGTCTCACCAGTTACCTTGCAGATTTCAGCTATGCGACTGACAAAGAAGAGGGTGTCTCTCATCGCAAAGCCGCACTTATTAACTATCAAAACTATGTTCGTGAAGGTACGGCGAGTACTCTTGCGGATTTTGGTTCAGCCAGCCACAATCAACCGCTGGCAAAGGCAAAACGTGCCGTTGGCTATAGTCGTGGGGCTCTACTGTTTCATCAGCTTCGTGGTTTTATCGGACCTGAGTATTTTACCGAAAGCCTGCGACTCTTTGCTGAGTCATTTAAAGGAAGCCCTGCTTCATGGCAGGATATCCAAAAAATCTTTGAAACTGTCTCCGAAAAAGACCTGAACCAGTTTTTTGGGCCGCAGCTCAACCGCAGCGATGTCCCAGACCTGCAAGTACAAGATGTCCATCGTAGAAGCAGGCAGGATAGCTCCACTCTTGATTTCACCATTACTCAAAACACAGAACAGCCATACACCCTGATGGTTCCCATACAAGTCACAACGATGAGTGGCACAAAAACATTTATAAAAGAGATAAGCCAACGGGAAACAGCAATCAGCATTGAACTTAAAGAGCTCCCCCTTTCATTCACCATTGATCCGCAATATGACCTCTTCAGAACACTTAGTTCTTCTGAACTTCCACCCGTATGGTCACGTTTTATGGGATCTCCCCATAAGTTGATCGTCACCACAAAGGATTCCTCAGAAACTGTTTTTCTGCCCTTTATACAATGGGCAAGTCATCAGGGCTGGACCATTGTTCCTGATGATACGGTTACAAACCAGCAGCTTTCCGAAAACTCCGTTCTCTTTCTTGGCGGTAAAAGCAGTGCCTTTTTGTCCCTGTTTGGTTCCTCTGCCAAAATGGGAAAAGGCCTTCAGCTCACGGTACAGAACAATCCACTGAACGAAAAAGAAGTTTCAGTACTTATCCAGAGCAGCTCGGAAAAAGAAAGTGCTGCGGGACTCCATAAGCTGAAACATTATGGGAAATATTCATCCCTGTTTTTTGAGAAGGGTAGAATCAAAGAAAAAAGCATCGCAGCAAGCAGCAATGGAATTGAATATCAGCTGGAAACACTGCCGAGAGGTGGTGCCACTACTGCTATTAACAGCTTTGAGACAATTCTCACGGAACTAGCAGCAAAACGTGTAATTTATCTTGGAGAGACCCACGACTCCATGGCCGACCACCTGCTGCAACTCAGAATCATTCAGGGGCTGCATAGCAAAGGAGTGGATATTACCATTACAATGGAGATGTTCCCGGCTAGCAGTCAACAGGCGCTCGATAACTACCTACTCGACAAAAAGAAACCAATGAGCGAAGCTGATTTCCTTCGTGAATCACACTGGTTCGACGTGTGGCGCTACGACTGGCGACTGTTTAGGCCGATATTTAATTATTGCAGAGAAAATTCGATCCCGGTCTTTGGTATCAATATTGACAGAAAGATTGTAAGCACTGTTTTCTCCGATGGAAACACGGATGGCCTGAGCCCGGAAGAGCTGGAAACAATAGCAGAAGCAAGAGATCTCTCTTTAGAGGGCTATGTGGAACGATTGCGACAGATACACGGATTCCATACAGAATCACCCCATGGAAAGAACAAAGGTATTGCAGGTTTTATCCAGTCACAAGCCATCTGGGATGAATCCATGGCCGAAAATATTTCCCGGATAGTAGAAGATAACCCCAAAAAGACCGTCGTGGTGATAGCCGGATCCCAACACACCAGAAAGGATTCCGGAATTCCGCCTAGACTTGCCAGGCGCATGGATATCGTCCAAAGTTCAGTCCTGAATCTCTCTGCGGATAATTCTCCCATACATCCAGAAAACCAGGCAGATTACTTTTTCCTCGCTGAACCTGTTTTTCTTAAAACAAAGGGAAAAATCGGCATTATTCTCGATCCTCAGAAAGAGGATAAAGGGAAGGAATATCTGCGAATCAGCGGATTGAGCCATACCGGAAAGGCAAAGGAAGCAGGGCTGATGGAAGATGACATTATCGTTACTCTCAATGAGCAGCCGGCAAAAAATATGGAGGATATCGGTATATTGATGATGGATTCAATGGCAGGAGATATTCTACACATAAAGGTTCTTCGAAAAGACAAGGACGGTGAGGCACAGGAAATACAACTCAGTGTCGAGCTTTCCGATCTCACCAAACCTGCCAATCATCCATAATATGAAAAACCCGAACAGAAAAACAGTCGTAGAGCTTGAAGACCTGCCCAATATCGGTCCCGCAATGGCAAGAGACCTGCGACTGCTCAATATCAAACATCCACAGCAACTTATCGGTAACAATGCCTACCATATGCACAGCAAACTCTGTCAACTCACGGGTAAAGTACAAGATCCCTGTGTAATCGATGTGTTCCTTGCCGCTGTTCATTTTATGGAAGGCGGAGAATCCGCTCCCTGGTGGGACTTTAGCAAGGAAAGAAAGGAGTACCTTTCCAGCAAGCTATAAAGCTCACTCCTCTATTTCGAGCGTCTCCATAAGTTCCTGCTGAAACGCTTCATCGGTCATAATCTTATTGGCAAGGACCTGACAGAGAGCCCCTGTTAAGCCGTCGTAGTCGCCGGATGCAACAGTAACGGAAATTCCACCATCGCCATCGGACTCCAGTATAAGAGCCGATTGATTCTCTTTTAGTTCCATTATTTAGTTCTCCATATCTTCATTAGTTACTCTCTTGTAAAAACAAAATGAACCTCACTGGAGAGGTCCGAACGAAAAAGGTAATTATCCTGCTGAAAGTTTTTAAGTTCATCAACACTCTTCACTCTGTTTTTCACTGCAAAATCAACCATCATACCACGAGCGCGTTTCGCATAGATAGCCACAGTTCTATAGCCATCACCCTTTGCTTCCTTAAAATCAACCTGCAGCATGCTACCCTGAAGATTTTTCTTTTGGATTACACGACTATACTCGGTTGAAGCAAGGTTCACCAGAACAGGCTCTTTCTGGTTTGCAAGAGTCAAATTCACCTGATCGGTAATTCTGCTTCCCCAGAATTCATATAAATTCTTTCCCCGTTTATTTTCCAATCTGCACCCCATTTCCAACCGATAGGCCTGCATCAAATCAAGCGGCCGTAAAATACCATAGAGGCCGGAAAGAATACGAAGATGATCCTGCATATAGTTGATTTCCCTATCACCATATTCAGCGACCCCAATCCGTGAGTAGACATCCCCTTGAAAAACAGAAATGGCAGGACGTGCATTTTTTCCACTAAACGGCACAGTAAACGCTTCAATCCTCTCCTGGGTCTGCACCGCAAGCCGCTCACTCATCTTCATTAACTTTCCAAGTCCAGCAAGAGATACTTTGCGCAGCTCTTCTATCAACAACTCACTCTCCTCAAGCAGTAGCGGTGCTGTTCCCTGCCGGGAAAAAGAATCATGGAAATCCTGGGTTTTGGATGGGGCAATAATCAATAACATAATAATTCGTAACCCTATAAAAATAAGTATCGTTGTGGCTCAACGCTCCATACAGAGAACCAAAGTACTGCTTTCAACTATCAAGTTGCGTTCGTTCAAGCTCCACCTCGGCACGGGCTGCTTTTGCTCGCACCAGAGGCGCAAGCGTTAGGCCCTGCACCAGAACAGAAAAGACAACAACGATATAGGTGATGGTAACCAGCGCATTTCGAATATCTCCCGAGGGCAATGACAGCGCAAGTGCAACAGAAATGCCACCCCGAAGCCCGCCCCAGGTGAGAATAGAAACAACCCCTGGCGAAAAGCTTCTAAACCGCCGCATTAGACCAATGGGGAGAGCAACACTAATCAAACGCGAAAGCAGTACAAGAGGAATGGCAAGCACCCCAGCTACCAGATAACTTCCATCCAGTGAGAGGAGTACCACTTCAAGCCCAATCAGGACAAAGAGCACTGCATTGAGGATTTCATCGGTGAGTTCCCAGAAGGTATCAAGATGATCACGTGTCTGTTGCGACATGGCAAGCCTGCGGCCATGGTTTCCGATTAGCAACCCTGCCACCACAATGGCAATGGGAGCAGACAGGTGCAATGTTTCTGCAAGAGCATACCCTCCCGTTGTCATTGCCAGCGTAATAAGGATTTCAACGGAGTAATTATCAACTTTTTTCAACATCCAGAATGCTACGCCGCCCAGCAAAAGTCCATACAGAATACCGCCACCCACCTCCATGGCAAAGAGTAGAAGAACAGATTCAAGGGTCACGGCTTTGGTTCCGGATGCCACCTCTGCAATCACCAGAAAAACAACAACTGCAATACCATCGTTAAAGAGTGATTCTCCGGCAATCTTTGTTTCCAGACTTTTGGAAGCCCCGGCTGTCTTCAGAATTCCAAGAACGGCAATGGGATCCGTGGGTGAAATAAGTGCCCCAAACAGAAGGCAGTAGACCAGGGGAAGACCAAGCCCCAGCCACTGGCTAATATACCAGGCTCCTCCACCTATCATAAATGTTGCTCCGATAACACTTGCGGTGGCCAGGATTCCAATTACCGCACGCTGCTGTGCCAAATCTTCGAAATTAATATGAAGCGCACCTGCAAAAAGCAGAAAGCTCAACATACCATGCAGCAGGGTATCGTTAAAATCAATGGAAGAGAGCATCCACTCAACGTTTCGTTCAACTCCTGGAATTCCAAACTTTCCAAGTACCAACAGACCCAGTGACATAACCAGAGCAATGGTCATCAACCCAATTGCCGTCGGCATATGCAGAAAGCGATAATTCAACCAGCTGAAGACGGCAGCAAGACTTATCAGAACAGCTATTATATGAAACAGTTCCATCCTATTTTTATTTTCTTATAAAGATTTATGAATCTCCGGAATTATCCGGTCTAGATTGTACAGCACTATTGAATCAAGACTTGAGTCTGGGTGGCAATTTCAAATTCTTCATTCGTTGGAACGACCAGAATTTTGCAGGAGGAATCCTCTCTATGGATCGCCATAACTCCCTCACTGCGATCATTATTTTTAGCCACATCAAGACGCAATCCCAGCCCATCAAGACCTTTCAGACATCTCGCTCTTGCCTTGATATCATTTTCTCCAATTCCGCCGGTAAAGACCAGACAATCAGCACCACCGAGTACGGCCAGATAGGCACCCACGTATTTCTTGATTCTATAGCAGAAAATTTCAAAGGCCAGTAAGGCCTGAGAATCTCCTGCAGCAGCAAGTTTTCCAATAGAGCGCATATCATTATTGCCGCATATCCCTTTCAATCCGCTTTCTTTATTGAGCAAGGTATCGAGCTCACTGATACTCATGTTGAATTCACGGGCCAGGTAAAAGAGAATTGCAGGATCAAGATCACCGCTTCTGGTGCCCATGACCAGACCTTCAAGAGGGGTCATTCCCATGGATGTATCCACACATCTGCCATTTTCGATGGCTGCAGCACTGGCTCCATTGCCGAGGTGAAGAGTGATAATTTTCAGTTCCTTGTAGGAACGCCCCAGATACTTCGCTGCCTTTCTGGAGACGTACGCATGCGATGTGCCATGAAACCCATACCGTCGAATTTTCTTCTCTTTATAGAGACTGTAGGGCAGCGCATACAAATAGGCATGCTCTGGGAGAGACTGGTGAAAAGCGGTATCAAAGACTGCCACCTGGGGAACCCCCGGGACTTTCTCCATCACCACTTCAATGCCTGCTATATTTGCTGGATTATGCAACGGGGCCAACGGAACAAGCTCTCTGATAGTGTTGAGAACCTTCTCTGTAATACGAACGGGTTCATGGAAGGATTCGCCACCGTGAACGACACGATGTCCAACTCCTGCAAGTTCATCCACCCCGCTAAGAATATTCTTGTCCACAAATAATTGTGCCATAAGCTCTATGGCATGACGGTGGTCAGGAATAGGCTGTTCGAGTTTATCGCTGCGTTCCTGTCCGGAGTCGGAGTATTTTAAAGATACATGGCCAACCTCTTCACCTATCTGCTCAATAACACCGGAGGCAAGAACGGTAAGATCACCCATATGAAAAATTTGGAATTTAAGAGAGGAACTCCCCGAATTTATAACTAGAATCTTCATCTGTGCCCCATTGTTTCAGAGAATCTGCCCAGCAAATATGTGAGTAACACAATCAATAACAATTCCTGAACATTATCAATTTTTGCCAAACAAAGTCAAGAAGATAAGTCCAACCGAGGGATTAGCGGCTTGAGGGCTAAAAAGCATTCAGCTTAGAATACCTCGGGCAGTCGTCTCGCCACAATAATGGTGAATGGGAATATGTAGAGGAAGGAATAGAAGAAATACAACAAGCTGTCACAACAAGATAAAGCAGGTAAATGCTCTTTATTCAACCTGCCATGTCAATAGCCTCTGTCACCTGTAATGCCTGACGAGTGGCGGCCACATTATGAACACGAATAATATCGACATTAGCAGCACAGGCAAGAGCCGATATTACAGCTGTTGGCAGATCACGTTCTTCGACGGCAAGCCCGGTGATATCTTCAATAAATCGTTTTCGGGAATGGCCAAGCAGAAGAGGGCAACCAAGCGTTTTAAAATCCGCAAGATGCTTTAGAATAGAAAGATTATGAGCAGGCGTTTTGCCAAAACCGATGCCAGGATCAATGGTAATACGACCGAGATCAACTCCGTTTTCCTTAAACCAAAGAAGTCGTTCCCGGAAAAAGTCCAAAATGTCAGTGACCACATCTTCATACTGCGGTTGTACCTGCATATCCCCCGGGTTACCCTGCATATGCATAATGATTACAGGAACCGATGTTTGCTGCACAAGTGCAAGCATTTCCGGATCCTTACGAAGAGCTGAGATATCATTAATAATATCAGCTCCAGCGTCGAGTGCCAGACGGGCAACTTTAGCCTTTGTTGTATCAATGGAGATGGGAATGGAATAGTTGGAACGTATAGCGCGGATAGCAGGAATTACCCGGTCCAACTCTTCCTCTACGGTTACAGGCTCTGCAAAGGGACGTGTTGATTCCCCTCCAACATCAATAATATCAGCACCGGAAACAAGAAGGGCCTCTACCTGGGAACAGGCAGAGGCCACAGAATCAAACTGACCACCATCGGAAAATGAATTGGGTGTCACATTTAGGATACCCATTATTTTCGGTATGATCATTCTTACTCCTTTGTTTTTTCTTCAGATGCTGATGCATCCTCCTTTACTTCTTCCTTTATCTCCGTTGCAGTAACTTCAGGTTCCTGGCTCTCTTCAGTTTCCTGGGATACTTCCTCACCGTCCTCATCACTTTCAACGGAAGCTGCTTCAGCCTTAACAGGAGCTTTCTTTTTTTTCTTTTTTACAGGTTCAGGCTTTTTCGCAGCACGTTCATATTGACCTGGGCGAAGCTCATCCAAAACATCTTCGATGTCTTCAAGCATAATGGTTTCTTTTTCGAGCAGTTCTTCAGCAACCCGTTTCAAAATATCTTTATTATCAGTGAGTATCGCAATGACTTTATCATTGGCAGTCTTAATTATTTTAGACACTTCTTCATCTATCTTTTGAGCTGTATCCTCACTAAAACCACGCTGCTGGCCAATATCTCTGCCAAGAAAAATCTGTTCCTCTTTCTTACCAAAGGCTAGAGGTCCCAAGGTATCACTCATCCCCCACTCGCAAACCATCTTACGAGCCATCTCCGAGGCTCGTTCAATATCATTGCCTGCACCGGTTGTGATCTCATCAAAGATGATTTTTTCTGCTACCCGACCGCCAAAAAGAATACAAAGAGAATTCTCCAGAAACGTTTTAGAATGAGTATAGCGTTCATCGGTGGGCAACTGCATGGTGACGCCAAGCGCTCGACCACGTGGGATAATCGATACTTTATGGATTGGATCAGTATCGGGAAGCAGTCGTGCCACTATTGCATGCCCTGCTTCATGATAGGCAGTGACTTCTTTTTCACTGTCTGTGATTATCATGGAACGGCGTTCAGCACCCATCATAATCTTGTCTTTTGCCCGATCAATCATCTCTTTATCAATCTTTTTAGCTCCGCTACGAGCAGCCATAAGCGCAGCTTCATTCACAAGATTTTCAAGATCAGCACCCGAAAACCCTGGGGTCCCACGGGCCACAATTTCCATATCCACATCATCTCGCATCTTGGTCTTGTCAGCATAGATCTCAAGAATCTTCTGACGTCCCAGAACATCGGGAACAGGTACAATGACCTGACGATCAAAACGGCCGGGTCGAAGAAGAGCAGGGTCAAGGACATCGGGTCGGTTCGTTGCAGCAACGATGATAACCCCGTCATTTTCCTCAAAGCCATCCATCTCAACAAGAAGCTGGTTCAGAGTCTGCTCACGTTCATCGTGACCACCACCAAGACCAGCGCCCCTGTGACGCCCAACGGCATCGATCTCATCGATAAAAATAATACATGGCGCATTTTTCTTGCCCTGAGCAAAGAGATCGCGAACTCGTGATGCACCAACCCCTACAAACATTTCCACAAAATCAGATCCGGAAATGGTGAAGAAAGGAACATCCGCTTCCCCTGCAATGGCTCTAGCAAGAAGGGTTTTTCCTGTTCCAGGAGTACCTGCCAGCAAGACACCCTTTGGAATACGGGCACCAAGTTTGGTGAATTTCCCAGGATCTTTTAAGAAATCGATGATTTCTTCAAGCTCATTTTTCGCCTCGTCAATCCCGGCAACATCTTCAAAGGTAACCTTATGTTCACCCTGTTCCAGAAGTTTCGCCTTGGTTTTTCCAAAGGATAGTGCCCCGCCTTTACCACCACCCATCTGCATCTGGCGCATAAAAAAGACCCAGACCCCGATAAGCAGCAACATGGGAAACCATGAGACAAAGAGTGTCATCATCCAGGAATCCTTCTGGACTTCCTTTACTGAAATATCCGCACCATTATTGCGCAGGATAGAGATCATCTCATCATCATTTACCGGGTAAACCGCACGGAAAGCTCTGCCATCACGCATAGTTCCAGACACAATATCCCCGGATATCTGCACCTGAGAAATTTCATGACTCTCAACGGCTGCAACAAACTGACTATAAGTCAATGATGATGTCTGCCCCTGGGGCTGATTAAACATATTAAAGAGCAGGATCATGGTAAGACCAATCACCAGCCACATGGAAAGATTTTTATAAAAAGTATTCAACGATTCCTCCGCGACTCCGGATTAAACAAAGATGACGCATTCAATGCATCGAAAATTTTAAACAACAGTAATTTACAGTAAGGGCAGTATCCTACTCTGTCGAGGGCAAGAGTGTCTTTTTCTGTGAATAATACAATTTATTAAGTAATTCATCACTAACCCACCGCTTTTATCTTTTTGGTGAAGTACTGTACTGGATGCACTCCAATCTCTTTTTCACGCATGGCTTTCATGGCCATAACCACAGCAACTGCGCCAGTAGCAGTGGTTGTATAGGGAATATGGAGTTCAAGGGAAGCACGACGAATGGTGTAGGAATCCTCAGTAGTACGTTTTCCCATAGAAGTGTTGACCACCCAGGAGACCTGACTATCCTGCATTTTATCGAGAATATGAGGACGTCCCTGGGAAATTTTATTTACCTTTTCGCAGGGAATACCATGTGATTTTAAGAACTCTGCAGTTCCAGCAGTGGCAACAATATCAAATTCCATCTCAATAAGTGTCTTCGCAGGGGCAAGAATGGTATTTTTGTCGCTGTCCCGAACACTGATAAAAACAGCTCCGGAAGTGGGAAGTGTTGACCCGGCGGCAAGCTGACCTTTGGCAAGCGCCAGTCCAAGATCATCATCAATCCCCATAACCTCACCGGTTGATTTCATTTCAGGACCAAGCAGGGTATCAACATTATCAAAGCGATCAAAAGGAAAAACTGCTTCCTTGACGGCCCAGTGTTCAATCTCTACTTCGCTAGTCAGCCCAAGTTCCTTAAGTGTTTTGCCCATCATGATCTTGGTAGCTATCTTGGCCAGAGGAACTCCAGTTGCCTTGGAGACAAAGGGAACCGTTCTCGATGCTCGTGGATTCACCTCAAGAATATAGAGGTCATCGCCCTTCACAGCATACTGAACATTCATAAGACCAATAACCCCAAGCTCCAGTGCCATGGCACGACTGGCCTCTTTTATCTCAGCAATCATCGCAGACGAAAGTGTATGGGGCGGCAAAACGCAGGCAGAATCACCGGAATGAATCCCCGCCTCTTCAATATGCTGCATAATTCCGCCAATAATCGTATCATCACCATCACAGAGTGCATCCACATCCACTTCAATGGCATCTTTCAAAAACTTATCGATCAGTACCGGATGATCGGCTCCTGCAATACCTGGAATTGCCATAAAATTACGAATTTCAGCATCATTATAGGCGATCCGCATATCCCGCCCACCCAAAACATAGGAAGGGCGAACCACAACCGGATACTCAATTTTGTTTGCTACGCTAATTGCATCTTCCAGAGTATAAACCGTATCATTGTCCGGCTGGCGAAGCCCTAGTTTCTGCAAAAACTGCTGGAAACGTTTTCGATCCTCTGCCCGGTCAATGGAGTCTGGAGGTGTTCCGACTATAGGTACCCCCTCTTCCTCGAGAGCAACAGCAAGATTAAGGGGAGTCTGGCCACCAAACTGGACAATAACCCCATCGGGTTTTTCCAGATCAATGATATTTAAAACATCTTCAAAGGTAACCGGCTCAAAGTAGAGCTTGTCCGAAGTATCATAATCGGTGGAAACCGTTTCCGGATTCGAGTTAACCATGATGGATTCCACGCCAATTTCTGCAAGTGCAAAGGCGGCATGGACACAGCAATAATCAAACTCAATTCCCTGACCAATTCGATTGGGGCCACCACCAAGGATGATGATCTTCTTTTTATCCGTGGCACCACTTGCCTCGTTCTCCTGCTCGTAGGTTGAGTAGTAGTAGGGAGTAAATGACTCAAACTCAGCAGCACAGGTATCCACCTGCTTATATACCGGCTCTACATCCAGTTTCTTTCTCAACTCACGCACATCTTTATCTGATGTACCGGTAAGAAAGGCAAGCTGATGATCGGAAAAGCCATACTCTTTACAACTCCTCAAAAAATCAGGGGCCAGGCCCTGAAAGCCCTTTTCAAGGATATCGTTTTCTTTTGCTACGATCTGCTGGAAATTATAGAGGAACCAGGGATCAATCTGAGTCAATTCAAAAAGCTCTTCAATGGAAAGACCACGTTTCAGAGCCTCATGAAGATAACAGACTCGTTTGGAGTTTGGTTTTCTCAAGCCTGCTTCAAGATCTTCGAGCTCCAGATGAGTCAGTCCTTCTTTTCCATCTCCACCAAAGCCAAACCGTCCAGTTTCAAGAGAGCGCATCCCTTTCTGGAAGGCCTCTTTAAAGGTGCGGCCCATGGCCATGGTCTCACCCACTGACTTCATAGCGGTGCCCAACACATCCTCAGCTTCCGGGAACTTTTCAAAGGTCCATCGCGGAATCTTCACCACACAGTAATCAATGGAGGGTTCAAAAGCAGCGTACGTTTCACGGGTGATATCATTTTGTAATTCATCGAGGGTATAGCCAACGGCAAGTTTAGCTGCAATCTTGGCAATGGGAAAGCCAGTAGCCTTAGAGGCAAGAGCTGAACTCCTGGAAACACGGGGGTTCATCTCAATAACCATGAGTTCCCCATCCTTTGGATTCACTGCAAACTGCACATTGGAACCACCGGTCTCAACACCAATCTCTCGAATAATGGCAATGGAGGCATCCCGCATATTCTGATATTCACGATCTGTCAGGGTTTGCTGAGGTGCCACGGTGATGGAATCACCGGTATGGACGCCCATGGCATCAATGTTTTCAATGGAGCAGATGACAACCACGTTATCTTTGGAATCGCGCATCAGCTCAAGTTCGTACTCTTTCCAACCAAGAAGACTGCGCTCAAGCATAATTTCCGTGGTCATGGAAAGATCAAGGCCAGAAGATGACAGTGTCTCCAGTTCATGACGATTATAGGCAACACCACCACCCGTTCCGCCAAGGGTAAAGCTTGGTCGCACAATAACGGGGAATCCAATATCATCCCCTGCCTGCATTGCCGCATCAAGCGTGTGAACAATATAGGATTTCGGGACGTTCAGGCCAATGTTCTCCATGGCCTCCTTAAACTCTTCCCTGCCCTCAGCTTTTTTAATAACACTGATGTCAGCTGCCAGCATCTCTACATTATACTTTTCCAGTGCTCCAAGCTCGGCAACTTTGATGGCAGTGTTCAATGCCGTCTGTCCACCAAGTGTTGGCAGCAGCGCATCAGGACGTTCTTTTTCGATAACCTTAATCACCATTTCAGGTGTAATTGGCTCGATATAGGTGCTGTCAGCAAGCTCCGGATCAGTCATGATAGTGGCCGGATTGGAGTTGATAAGAACAACCTCATACCCCTCTTCCTTCAATGCCTTCACTGCCTGGGCACCCGAATAATCAAACTCACAGGCTTGACTGATAATAATTGGGCCGGAGCCGATGATGAGAATCTTGTTTATATCTGTTCTTTTTGGCATAGGATACAGTTCTTCGTTTTTTTACGTTATTGTCTTTTTTGCTTTTTTCTGCGCAGATTACTTACGCATCATCTCTATAAATCTATCAAAAAGATATATGGCATCATGAGGGCCTGGCGCATGTTCCGGATGATACTGAACAGAAAAGGCAGGGTATTTTTTATGGCGCATTCCTTCAACGGAGCCATCGTTTAGATTGATATGGGTCAGCTCCACATCATCGGGGCTGAGACTCTCCATATCCACACAAAAACCATGATTCTGGGAGGTAATTTCAACCTTTCCGGTGCTGAGATCCTTCACCGGCTGATTACCACCGCGATGTCCGAATTTCAATTTGAATGTCGTTCCGCCGTAGGCAAGACCAAGAATCTGATGACCTAGACAGATCCCAAACATTGGTTTCTTTCCAAGAAGAGCCCGAATGGTCTCCACAACATCCGGAACCCCTTCCGGATCGCCAGGACCGTTTGAAAGAAAGATTCCGTCTGGATTCATAGCAAGTACAGTCTCGGCATCTGTTGATGCGGGAACAACCTGCACCTGGCATCCCTTTTCTGTAAATATTCGAGATTGATTATATTTAAGCCCAAAGTCAAAGGCCACAATCTTCAAGGGCTTTTCCATCCCTGTCTGAGCTGTACTAAAATCGGTTCCGGGAACAGCACTGTTGTCAGCCCAGCCATAGGGCTCTTTGCAGCTTACCTTACTCACCATATCCTGACCAACAATGCTGGCTGAGTTACGAGCTCGTTCCACCAGTGACTTGGGATCAAGATCGATGGTTGAGATAATCCCTTTCATAGCTCCTTTCGTTCGAATATGACGAACAAGCGCTCGGGTATCGAAACCTTCAACCCCGAGAACTCCATATTCTTGCAGAAACTCGCCCAATGTCTGGTCAGATCTGAAATTTGAGGGATAGCCGTTATACTCTTTTATAAGAAAGGCCTTTGGATGAACAGAGGCGGACTCCATATCTTCCTTATTCACACCGTAATTCCCAATAAGAGGATAGGTCATGGTCACGATCTGTCCCGTATAGGAAGGATCAGTCAAAATCTCCTGATACCCACTCATGGAGGTGTTAAAAACGATTTCACCAATGGCCTCGCCGGATCCGGTAAAGGAACGTCCTTCAAACAGAGTTCCATCTTCCAGGGCAATCAATGCTTTCATATATTTCCCTTATTCATTGCTTCTTTTTGTAAACGGCCCTTATGGAGCCGGATTCTATGATAAATGGGTCATGGCTGTGCAGATTACTTCACTCCCCGTATTCGACTGGACAATGCCTCTGGAAACGCGAAAACAGGAAGATACTAAAAAAAAATTACAATATTAAACTCAAGATATGGACTTGAGTCAATAGGAATCGGGAGCATTTTCCTGAAACCCGATCAACAGACCTATTATTCGACTCTATCCTTCCTTTTTCTGTTTGGATTTTCTCTCCAATTTGGTATGGATAGACGCTGCAAACATACGTAATGAACTTTTTATTCCCCTCCCCCTTTCCAGAAGGAGAAATCATGCATAAAATAGGACTTTCACTTATCGCAATACTTTTACTACTCTTTACATTAACTGGAGAAAACGTAATGGCAAAAAATACATTGGCAGACGGTCTGTATGCCAAATTCATAACCAACAAGGGCGACATTACCTGCCAGCTCGAATTTGAAAAAACCCCAATCACAGTGGCCAACTTTGTCGGTCTTGCCGAAGGCACTAAAGACCTTGGCGGCGGCTCAGGAAAAGCGGGAGTCCGTTTTTACGATGACCTTAAATTTCACCGTGTCATCGATAACTTTATGATTCAGGGTGGATGCCCGCTAGGTACAGGTACAGGCGGCCCTGGTTACAGTTTCCCTGATGAATTTGACCCAAGCCTTAAACATAGTGGTCCTGGCATTCTGTCCATGGCAAATTCCGGGCCTGCGACAAACGGCAGTCAGTTTTTCATCACCCACGTTGCCACCCCGCATCTGGACGGCAAACATACGGTCTTTGGCCATGTTGTAGAAGGAATGGACGTAGTAAATGCCATCAGCCAGAACGACAAAATCAAAACAATTGAAATTATTCGTATTGGCGCTGCTGCGGAATCGTTTAAAAGCGACCAGGCAGCCTTTGATGAACTTCTTTCATCCCAGGATACCCGAGCCAAAGAAAGCGAGCTTGTCGCCATGGAAGAAGCCATGGAGCAGATAAAAGGACAGTGGCCCGATGCAATAACTACTGAATCTGGACTTAAGTACGTGGTCGTTGCTGAAGGTGAAGGAGACACTCCTACTCCAGGTGCATCGACAAAAGTTCACTACACCGGAAAACTTCTTGATGGCACAAAGTTTGATTCTTCCTATGACCGCAACAGCCCAATCGATTTTCCAGTGGGCCAGGGAAGAGTTATTAAAGGCTGGGATGAGGCCATACTCACTATGAAAAGAGGTGAAAAACGTGTCCTTATTATTCCACCCGCTCTTGCCTACGGTGAGCAGGGAGCAGGCGGCGTAATTCCTCCAAATGCAACTCTGGTCTTTGACGTTGAATTAATCGACTTCTAAGCCAGACTGTTTTTTTAGAGCATCAACGTCAAAAGGCCTGACTGGAATATTTTCCAGTCAGGCCTTTTTTTATTGTACACAGCAGTGCGAATGACAGCACTCAATGCTCAAGCAGGCACTTCCCCTTCCGTCCTGGCGGATGGGTATGCAACAGTGGAACATATTCATTGTAAATCCGTTCAACTGTCCCATCCTCTTTCATTTCTCTAATTGTCTGGTCTATACTATCAGTATAATCCATCAAGGACGATGAACGAGCAATTGCCATCTGCATGGCACTGGTTCTCAGGGGTTTTTCCGCAGAAACAAACTGCTGATGAAATGCATGGTTACCCTCAATGATTTCCATGGCGACCACATCGAGAACCGGTGTAATATCAATGTGACCGGCCTTCAGCTTATTAAAGTTGATTGCAATGGATGTCACCGTTTCAACCTGCAGGTCAAACTCCACAATGGCATCCTGAAACTCCTGAGAATACTTCGATCCGGCAACAACTCCTATAGCCAAGCCTTTCAAATCAGAGAAATTATTCCAGGAGAAATCTCTGCCGAGTGTATGATAAAAATGAATTTTATTTATAAAAAAAGGTTCCGCAAAATAGGCAAACTTCTCACGCTCCGCTGTTTTCACAGTAAGCATTAACCCATCGGCCCTCTGGTTCTGCACCATATAGATACATCGTTTCCAGGGGCACAACTCCATACGTAACGGTTGATCGATACGCCGGAAAAGTTCCTCCATTACCTTAACAATCAACCCGTCGTCGGGTGCTTCTCCTGCTGCTCCCATTGCATAGGGGGGCCAGGGATCCTCTACAAGGAGGAAAGGTTCTTTAACCTGCTCTGCTGCCACACCGATGGTAGCAACAAAACAAAAGAACAAACAGATACAACTCTGTTGTATACAAGAACTTAATAGCTGCATCTCATTCCTCTTTCTGAAAATAGTGTTAAGAACACTATTTTACGTCAGAAAAGAGGAGATAACAATTTTAATATTTCAGCCCAACGCGATCTCGTACCAGATCAAGAGTTACAGCAGCCTTCTCCCGCGCCTGTTCTGCACCTTTTCGTAAAATAGCTCGAATCATCTCAGGATCGGCCAGATATTCAGCCTTTTTCTGTCTGGCATCCGCAAAATAGTCGCTGATCAAATCGAGGAGTTCAAGCTTAACATACCCATATGCGGCGCCTCCGTTAATATACAAATCCCGTACTTCCTGCAGTCTTTCAGGTGTGGCAAAGAGTTTAAGCATCGCATACAAATTACATGTATCAGGATCCTTCGGATCATCCACAGGAGTTGCATCGGTCGCAATTGCCATCACCTTCTTTTTAAGCGGCTTACCTTCAAGAAAAATGGGGATAGTGTTTCCGTACGATTTCGACATCTTCAGTCCATCAAGACCGGGAACAGTGGCAGTAACTTCACTGATAAAGGGTTCGGGAACCACAAAGGTTTCCCCAAATGTATTATTAAATTTCTGAGCAATATCTCTTGCAACTTCCAGATGCTGTTTCTGATCCTTACCAACGGGTACCTGTTCTGCCTGGTAGAGCAGAATATCAGCAGCCATAAGTATCGGATAGGAAAACAGGCCATGACTCGCGTCAATACCCTTGGCCACTTTATCCTTATAGGAATGACACCGCTCCATAAGCCCCATAGGGGCAATGGTGGACAGGATCCAGGCTAGTTCACACACTTCAGGTACGTCGGACTGAGCCCAGAAGGTACATTTCTCAGGATCAAGACCAAGTGCCAGGAAATCAGCTGCAGCCTCAACGGTTCCCTTTGCAAGCCGCTCTCTGTCATGGACGGATGTGAGAGCATGGAGATCGACGATAAACACATAGAGATCGGAATTTTCCATATTAGAAATCATGGTTTTCATCATTCCGAAATAGTTGCCGATATGTAATTGGCCCGAGGGCTGAATACCTGATAGGATTTTCATAATAATAAATGTACAGTTTTCGGTTTTCGATTTGGGGTTGGCGATAAGTGATTCTGAAACTGGAGCATACTACCCCAGGTAAAAACGAAAAAAAAGGGGAATCCGATTTTCATCGAATTCCCCTAATTCACTTCCTGCTCGATACTTCAGGCAGGCGATCAGCTATCAGAATTACTTCTTGTCATCTTCTTTGACTTCTTCAAAGTCAGCATCAACAACATCGTCATCCTGTTTGGCTTCTTCCTCACCAGCTGCGCCAGCACCCTCAGGGCTTTCCTTGGAGGCCTGAGCATACATGATTTCAGCAAGTTTATGAGAGGCCTTAGTTAGCTCCTCAATGGCTGCATTGATAGCATCGGTGTCTTCACCTTCAACAACCTTCTTAACGTTTTCAATTTCTTTTTCAACGTTTGCCTTTGTCTCAGCATCCACCTTATCACCAAGATCTTTCAGTGATTTTCCAGAGGCATGCATAAGACCATCAGCGTTATTGCGGGCATCAACCAGCTCTTTACGCTTCTTGTCTTCCTCAGCATGCTCCTCGGCATCCTGCTTCATTTTCTCGATCTCTTCCTCGGAAAGACCAGAGGAAGCTGTGATACGAATGGATTGCTCCTTATTTGTTCCAAGGTCTTTTGCTGAAACATTCAGGATACCATTGGCATCAAGATCAAAAGAAACCTCGATCTGAGGAACCCCACGGGGTGAAGGTGGAATATCAGACAACTCAAAACGTCCAATTGTTTTATTATCTTGAGCCATCTCACGCTCGCCCTGAAGGACGTGGATGGAAACTGCAGGCTGATTATCAGCAGCAGTTGAGAACACCTGGCTCTTTTTAGTTGGAACCGTGGTATTTTTCTCAATCAGTTTAGTGGTCACACCACCGAGCGTCTCGATACCGAGTGACAGTGGGGTTACATCAAGCAGAAGTACATCTTTCACATCACCCTGAAGAACACCACCCTGAATAGCAGCACCAATGGCCACAACTTCATCGGGATTTACACCTTTATGAGGTTCTTTACCAAAGATCTCTTTTACTTTTTCCTGAACCTTTGGCATTCTGCTCATACCACCGACAAGAATAACCTCGTCAATGTCAGATGCGGACAAGCCAGCATCTTTCAACGCTGTCAGACAGGGACCTACAGTACGATCCACAAGATCATCAACCAGAGCCTCATACTTTGCACGACTCAGTTTGATATTCAAATGTTTTGGGCCAGAGGCATCTGCAGTAATAAAGGGCAGATTAATCTCTGTTTCGGTGGTGGTGGAAAGCTCCATCTTGGCCTTTTCACCTTCTTCTTTCAGGCGCTGCAGAGCCATTTTATCGGTACGAAGATCGATTCCCTGCTCACGCTTAAACTCATCGGCAAGCCAGTTTACGATACGCATATCGAAATCTTCACCACCAAGAAAGGTATCTCCATTTGTGGATTTTACTTCAAAGACACCATCGCCAATCTCCAGGATGGATACATCGAAAGTACCACCACCAAGATCAAAAACTGCTATTTTTTCTTCGCCTTTCTTATCAAGTCCATAGGCAAGAGCCGCAGCGGTTGGCTCGTTGATAATACGCTGAACATTCAGTCCTGCAATCTTACCGGCATCTTTTGTTGCCTGACGCTGAGCATCATTGAAGTAGGCAGGAACGGTAACAACAGCATCAGTCACCTCTTCACCAAGATACTCTTCAGCCGTCTGTTTCATCTTGCCAAGAATCATGGCAGAGACTTCAGCGGGGGTATAGCTTTTACCTTCAACTTCAATGGCAGCACTTCCGCCTTTTCCTTCAACAATCTTAAAGGGGCTAATTTCAATTGATTTCTGAACTTCACCATCTTTAAAATTTCGGCCTATAAGACGCTTAATCGCATACAGAGTTCGCTCTGGATTCGTTACTGCCTGACGTTTTGCAACCTGTCCGACAAGACGTTCCTCGTTATCTGCAAATGCAACAATAGAAGGAGTGGTACGATTTCCTTCCACGTTAGTAATAACGGTGGGATCACCACCTTCCATTACAGCCACACATGAATTTGTGGTTCCTAAGTCAATTCCAATTATCTTTCCCATGACATTTTCTCCTTATATCGAAACGTGAAACCGCTTGAATGTAGCTTTGCGGTATCTTCTATTTTCCGTTTTATTCTATTTTATTTGTGCAATTGTTTTATTCAGTCCAACACTTGCTACAGTGTTCATCATCTTGATTTTGTCAAGCAACTCTTTAACTCTTCATAGAAGTTTTTATTTTTCAACTACTCCTTATTCCCGGCCGAAACGATTACCTTAGCAGCGCGAAGCAAACGATCTTTATACTGGTAGCCTTTTTCAAATTCCTGCAAAATATGATTTGCCGGAACTGTGTCATTTGGCTCCATGGTCAATGCTTCATGGTTGGTGGGATCAAAGGCTTCCCCGACACTTTCTATTGGAGTAACTTCAAATTTAGCAAGAGTGCCAACAAGACTTTTGAGGGTCAATTGCACGCCTTCAAGGAGTGAGGTAAGACCTTGGCCAGCTCCGACGCCTTCTGTCTCTCCCTGAGTAATGGCACGTTCAAGATTATCCACGGTGGCTAGTATTTCTCTCAAAATTGGCTCACTTGCATATTTTAGAGCCGCGGTTTTATCCCGCATCATACGTTTTTTATAGTTATCAAATTCAGCAGCTATACGCATCATCTGATCTTTTTGTTCGGTTGCATCGGCAAGCGCATCTGCCAATTGTTTTTCAATAGAATCCTCTTTGACAAGATCTTCTACCAGTTCATCAACCTGCGGCATCTCCTCACCAATGGATTCAATGTCATCTAAAATTTCTTCCTGCTTTTTATCTTCGCTCACCAATTCCTCCATATATGATATACGCAAGGGACAGCTGGTACTCTTCCCCTGCTTGCGTTCACTGAATACTTGATATTGTTTTGCAATTGCATCAACAATAAGGAGCACTATTTCCTTGTCAAGTAGCGATAACGCCTCTTTTTGTCTTTCATCTTGAATAAAAAGACAATATAGTATCCGATATCATTCCCTGTTTTTATTGTATGGAGAACAAATATAATGGAATTTGAACCAAAATGGATTGCTTGGGAAATAACCAGGCGTTGCAACCTTAAATGCGTACACTGTCGGTCCTCATCGGAACTATCTATCGATGGACACCCCGATTTTTCTTTTGATGAAGCCAAACGAGTCATTGATGACATAGCCTCATATTCATCTCCTGTTATTGTCCTCTCGGGCGGAGAACCACTGCTTCGAGAAGATGTCTTTGATATCGCCAAATATGGCGGGTCAAAAGGATTGCGGATGTGCCTGGCCACCAATGGCACCTTGGTAACAGCAGATATTTGTAAAAATATCGTTGATGCTGGAATTAAAATGGTTTCGCTCAGTCTCGATGGCGCCAAAGCTGAAACTCACGACGATTTTCGCAATCAGGAGGGGGCATTTGATGGAACGATGAATGCCATCAAACTTTTTAAGGAACATGGTATTCCTTTTCTAGTTAACTCTTCATTCACCCTCCGCAACCGTGAAGAGATTCCTGAAATTTATAAGCTGGTAAAAGGGCTTGGAGCCACGGCCTGGTACATGTTTATGATCGTACCCACGGGACGCGGCGAAGATATCATGGAAGAACTTATTCCAATTGATCTCTATGATGAAATCCTTGAATGGCATTATGAAATTGAGAAAAACGATGACGAGCTCCTGACACGTCCCACCTGCGCTCCCCATTATTATAGAATCGTGCGCCAGAAAGCCAAGGAAGAGAACAGCTCCTTTAAACGCCGCAACCTGAAATTTTCCACAGGTGGTTCCAAGGGATGTCTGGCTGGTCAACTTATCTGTCTTATTGATGTGGACCTCGATGTCCTTCCCTGCAGTTACTTTCCAAAAGCTGCCGGAAACCTTTACAAACAATCATTTAAAAAGGTATGGGAAGACTCCAAACTCTTTGCTGAGATGCGTGATTTCAAAGGCTACAAGGATAATTGCGGATCGTGCGAATATGTGAATGTTTGTGGTGGATGCAGGGCACGGGCATATGCCATGACCGGAGATTATCTGGCGCAGGAACCATTTTGTAACTACATACCGCGCAGCATAAAAGAAAAAGAACAGTAACCCCAAACACATAAACCAAGCAAACTGTTTAGCAGTGCTTCAGGTTTGGCTGTTTAGGTCCTGTCGTAGTAGTAACGCTATACGACAGGACCTAAACAGCCGAAGATGGAGTGCTGATAAATAGTTGGGAAAAAAATCTATGAATGATACATTTTTGAGAGCCTGCCGAGGTGAGAAGACTGACTATACCCCTATTTGGATCATGCGCCAGGCGGGACGATATCTGCCTGAATACCAGAAGGTCCGGGGAAATGTAACCTTTCTTGAATTATGCAAAACCCCGGAACTCTGTGTTGAAGTGACCCTGCAACCCATCGATATCTTAAATGTCGATGCTGCAATCCTCTTCTCAGATATCCTTATTCCCCTGGAAGCCATGGGAACACCTTTGGAATTCCACGAGGGCCGCGGTCCGCTATTCCCGGAACCAATCAAAAACCAGGCGGATCTTGATACGCTTATCGTGCCAGATCCAAACGAGCACACCGGCTTTGTAATGGACACCATCGGTCTCCTGCGCAAGGAGCTGAATGTACCGCTGATCGGATTTGCCGGAGCGCCTTTCACCTGTGCCACCTATATGATAGAAGGCGGCTCATCCAAGGTATTCTGGGAAACAAAGAAAATGATGTTCACCAATCCGGAGCTTTTTCATAACCTTATGAGAAAGATCACGGATACCACCACCCTTTACCTGAAAGCCCAGGCAAAGGCCGGTGCTCAGGCCCTGCAGATTTTTGACTCATGGGCAGGTATTCTCGCACCGTGTGATTTTAAAACATTCGCCCTTCCCTATGTGCAGGAAATTATCCGTGATCTCCAGGACACCGGTCTTCCCATCATCTACTTTGCCAACAACGGAGCAACACTGCTGGAGATGTCTGAATCTTCCGGTGCAAATGTTCTTGGTCTTGATTGGCGTATCAATATTGGTGATGCTATAAAACGCATCGGCAACGTTGCGGTACAGGGAAATCTTGATCCATTCTCCCTGTTGTTGCCAAAGGATAAACTCAAAAAACGTATCGGACGGATACTCGATGATGCAAAAGATGCCAAGGGTCATATCTTTAATCTTGGCCATGGTATTCACCAATTCACTCCACCTGACCAGGCGAAAGCTGCCGTGGACTTTGTGCATGAGTTGAGCCAGAAATAGAACGGTATAGTGTCAATCCCCACAATCCAACACTGCTACTCCCTTATGGAGGAGTACGCCATGCTTGATAACATCCGGGCCCACTCTCTAATGGTGGCCCGGGTGGCGTCTCTTCTCCTCCAGGAACTCACGGACGCAACTGACACAAAAACACCCATAGCATCAAAAGAACTTGTCCTTGCCGGTGCTCTGCTTCATGATATTGCCAAAACGCCCTGCTTACAAAGCCGCTGTGATCATGCAAAACATGGCAGGGATATCTGCCTAGAACTCGGTTACCCGGAGGTCGCCGAGGTAGTGCGTGAGCATGTAATAATCACAGAATTCTCTCTGGAACGCTATAATAAAGGTCTGTTTCTTGCCAAGGAACTTGTCTACTACGCCGACAAAAGAGTACGTCACGATGAGATTGTATCTCTTGAGGAACGACTTGAGTATATTCTGATCAACTATGGAAATAACGACCCCGAACGCCACCGTCAAATCAGAAAGAACTTTGATAGATGCCGACAGCTCGAAGTTTGTATCTTTTCCGCTACTGCAATAGAAGCAGATGATATTAAAAAATCAGTTAAAAATGCAAAACTCTACTGATTCGTTCTTTTCACGTACTCTTTTGCAGGGGAAATAAATCTAGAACTTCATACTATTTATTCCAGTGGAGAACAGATACCCCCACCAAAGTGAGGATATCTGTTTATAAAGGATCTAGACTAGAATAACCAAACTGATCCGAGATACACTTCTGTAGATTTGTAGTTATCAAGATCAAAGGTCTGTTTAAGCCCTAAAGACATTGACCAGCCACCTTTTGCAAAAGAAACTTCTGCTCCACCATCAAAATACCCATCATCTGCATCATCAGGCATATCAATTAATGCATAGTACATGGAATAAAAATTCAAAGCCCATGTGTCATTCAACTGGAACCCAAGATTCGCACCAGGAACAAACTGACTAATACTATCCCCTTCATCAGGTTCGGTGTAATCATATAGCGCACCAAGTGAAAGTCCCACTCGCTCACTCATCTGCCAAAGATAAGAGATATAAGGACCCACGGATACGGTATGAGTATCATCACCATCGCCATCGTCAAAAATGCCGAGGATATTTGCATGGAGACCAATAGCGAATGTATCTGTCCAGTTAAAACGATATGCGCCATCAAAACCTACTGTTTTGGCACCTTCGCCTTCGTCCGGGTCTGTAATATAAAGAGGTATTGTTGCAGTGAACGCATGTCGATCACCAATAGCAAAACTAGGATTAATACCATAGGTCTTACCATCATTATCATTGGCTTCCCATGCATTATAAAACAAATCTGCTCGTGTTACTTTTGGTGTACTCACCTGTGCAGCAGCAGAATCTGAACTAGCAGGGGCAGCTTGCTGAAAAACCTGTGTTCGTATAATGTTATTAGCAACAAGAGTGTTGGCGCTACTGGGAGCATTTACTGATGTGTCATCACCAACAACATGCCAATGCCCTGAAATACACTCACTAGGATGACTAAGGGCACACGTGCCGTTATCATCCCATATCTGACCATTCCAGACAACAGTCTGAGCGTATGCAAGACCACACGTAACCATCAATATCAGAAGGACTAATAAACTTTTTTGTTCTAACCTCATTTCTTCTCCTTTTTTTAACAATTTTTTTTCAACCTTTCTTCCTAAAAATCAGATTTAAGTATTACCTCCCTTATAGCCCTCGATGCGGCTATACCAATCATTGAATTATCTAGTTCCCATATTTTCTCTCCACGCAACATTGCATCCCGATCGACAGCAGTAAGTACTCCCCATGCACCTTTAGTACTTGAGCCCTTACCTGTTCGTTCAATCTCAGCGTGACTTTTAAGCGATTTTTTTCTCACCCTTAAAACAACTTCTGCTCTTTTTTGCTGAGTGGAAAAAATGGCAAATCTAAAAGTTCCACCATTGTATTCCAGCACCTTTGTAATCTCTACCAGTATAGCTGCCTCAGGTTCACTGTCCGTAATGGACAATCCTTGTTGTGACGAGGACGCTATCAAGTCGTCAGAAACAACTGCATAGCGATCAGTATCGCCAAGCGTCTGAGCCGTTTTAATATGTAAATAATTACAGAGTGAATCGTACTTCTCTTTCCCCGTTTTATTTACTACCTTAAGAACTTGAACTGGAATCTTATTCTCCTGCAGAACCTGGGGATAACTTGATTTGACAGCTGGATCCTCCTGGTCACTGGTCATGCCACCACAGCCAAACAGCATGATTAAGACAGCAAATACAAGATATCTATAGATCATTATATTTTTCCAAGTCTCTGTAGTAATTTTTGGGAAGCATTGCGGGTTGCCATCCTTGTTGCCTCAAGCAGATCGCCTGAAAGAGCATCTCCAGTTGCTGGCACTGGTCGATTAATAACTTGCCCCTCTAGGTTATAGTAGCGTAGATGAACAGTAGCATGGAACTCTTGATTTGTTGACAGGGTCATGCCTCGCAGGGATTGGGTCTCCTTAACAAAAAAGTTCACATTTATGGTTCATCCGACTAAAGCGTACTTCGTTTCATGAAGGGCCATTATTTTCAGCTTGAAAAATTCATAATCTCTGAATCCATATGCTTGGCGTTTCATAGTTTTGATCTTGTTATTTGTCCCT
>Ga0307929_1000062_pt1 | contig 103580 bp, 106 predicted proteins | sample AceLakmetage1330_FD_203160 | JGI IMG/M metagenome (GOLD analysis project Ga0307929, IMG submission 203160) | Saline water microbial communities from Ace Lake, Antarctica - #1330 | ecosystem: Environmental > Aquatic > Non-marine Saline and Alkaline > Saline | place: Antarctica: Ace Lake...
GTGCATGAATTCTAATTTTTGTCTTAGCTTCTAAATCATGATTTAAACGTTCAATCTTACAAAGTTTATCAACTTCATGCATTTGTTCATTAGAAACTTTGAACAAATGTCTAAACGAACTAAATAAAGATTCATCAATTTCTCTGTAATGATTAATTACTTTATCAGAACCTTCAAAACTATGTTCTTTGTTTAAAGCAAGCATAACAGCTGAAAGATTCTTTAAAGATTCAATAGTGTGCATTAAAGCAGCATTAGCTATCTTTAAATTTTCATGATCAAGACGTTCTTCTCGTTTATGCAATGCAAGCATACGCTCAGTTAAACGAAAAGCTTCTTCATAATCAGTTTTAGTTTTATCAGAACGTATATTTGACAAACGAAGATATTCAGCATCAGCATCTTTATCTTTAATATCAATGAAATGTTCTTTTTGAACTTCAGCTCTAAGAATAGTTTCTTCAGCTTCTAAAATAGATTCAAGTTCATCAAATAAAACTTTAAGACTATTATGTAAATCATCAGAATGTTTAGAACGAAGTTGACGATTTGCACCAGGAATAACTTTTTTATTCATATTAAAAAAACCAAAACCAGTTCTGATAGTCCTAGCAGCGCCAGACTCAGAAGAATAAGAATTTATGTGTTTAAAGAAATCCTTATCATAAGATTCTAACTCATCCATGATTGGTTTGATCCTATGTAGAATTTGTCGTTTTCTTTCTTGAATAGAAATTTCTTGAGAAAGAATTTTACGAATGAGACCATCAAGTTTAATTTTAGCTTCTTCAATTGCATAAACAACTGAGAGTTGATGATCAATAATATGTGCACTTGATGTCATAATTTCTAACCTCTTATTAAAGAATTTCAGAGTTCATAGTATAAAAAAGTTTTGATAAGAAAGATTTGAATAAAGTGTCTCAGTTACTCCATGGGTTCATCATAATTTAGTCAGCCGGGGACAGATATCATCATTGACGAGAAATAGATTAAAATGAATGTTTATATAGTTTATTAAGAAAAATAGGGTAAATTTTATAAAAGACTAAAGTTTTATTAATGAGTTACTACTCTAAAGGGATATTGATGGCGAACAATCTTACAAATGAAGAACTTGAGAACAGAATCTTACAATTAGAAAAAGAGAATGAAAAACTAACTGGAAATCAACAAATATTATCTCAAGAAAATCAAGAATTACAATTATTATTTGATAACGCCCCGCTTGGATACCAATCATTAAGCACTGATGGCACAATTCTAAAAGTAAATAATAAGTGGGCAGAAATGCTAGGATATTCTAAAAAAGAAATAGAAGGTAGAAACTTTGCAGAATTATTATCAGAAAAAGATGTTGAAAAGTTTAATGGAGCGTTCCCTAAATTTATAGAAAGAGGATTTGTTAAAGGAAAAGAATATGAATTAAAGAAAAAAGATGGAACATTTCTAAAAGTAAATTTTAATGGGAATACTATAACTGACGAACAAGGAGAATTTTTACAAACAGCATGTATGTTTGATGATTCTATCACTACAAAAGCATTAAAAGAAAGAGTTAAGGAATTAACTACATTATACAATCTGAAGCATTTTGAAAGTCAAACAAGTACTATTGAAGATTTAATTAAATTAGTTGCATTTGATTTACCGCAAGGAATGGAACAACCAGGAAAAGCACATGCAAGAATAACCCTAGATAATAAAAGATACTGCGATTGTGGAATGGATGACTTATGTGAAAGGATATATGTTTCATCTATCACAAATGACATAATAGTTCAAGGAGTAAAAAGAGGAGAACAAGAAGTAGGATATACAACAAAAGAACTATTCCTAGAAGGATTTGAAAACGATTTTCTAGAAACACATGCAAAAAATTTAGGCAGAATAATCGAAATAAGAGAAAGAAATAATGCTAGACATGAATGGTTAGAAACATTACCTGTAGCAGTAAGCATATTAGGATTTGGAAATGGACTTCAAAATATGGAATTTGAATTCTTAAACAATAAATTTTATGAACAAGCAGGAATAGATCCAAGTACGCCACCAAAAGAAATCAAAATATCTGATGTGATAGTAAAAGAAGACTTACAAATAGTAGCAGAAAGAATTGGAAAACTAAAACAAAATCAACAATTAGAACCTGCAATTTATAGATATATAAAACAAAAACCAGATGGAATAGATGAAACAGAAATAAACTATGTTCAAACATTCCCTCAAGTTAATATAAAAAATGGAGTACCAGTTAACTTAACCATTGCAAGTGTTGATGTAACAGAGCAACTAAAATCAGAAGCAGAAAACTATTCCTTATTTCAACATAACTTAAATGCAATAGCTAGACTAGACTCAAAAGATAGAGTGATGGATATAAATAAAAGATTCATAGAATTATTTGGATACAGTTTAGAAGAAGCTAAAGGTAAAGAAATAAATGATTTAATAGTTCCGCCAGAGTTATTAGATGAAACGAAAAAATTATCAAATTCGTTTCTAGATGGAGACGTAACAAACTATAAAGAAACCAAAAGGATAACAAAATCAAATGAACCACTAGATATGGAAATTTTTGGAGTTCCTATAAAAATTAATGAAAACCCTGATGGAGGATATGGAATATATCACCCAATAGCAGAAAGAATAAAACTAGTGCAAGAACTAAAAGATGCAAAAGAAAAAGCAGAAGAATCAGACAAATTAAAAAGCTCATTCTTATCAAATACTTCACACGAAATAAGATCTCCAATGAATGGAATATTAGGATTCACAAATTTACTTTTAGGAAATGCAAAGAAAGGAGGAAACACATTTCCCTTAGAAGATCAAGTTCATTATTTAGACATAATTCAAAATAGTTCAGAAAAATTACTACAATTAATAAACGATATTTTAGATGTATCAAAAATTGAAGCAGGACAAATAACATTAGTCGAGAAGAATTATTCTTTAAGAAATGTTATCGAGAGTGTAGAACAAAATGCGAATATGGCAAAAAAAGATAAGCCAATTGAAATAAAAGGCACTTATTCCCAAAAAGCCCCTATGAAAATAATAGGAGATGAACTTAGATTAACACAAGTAATAACAAACCTTGTTGCAAACGCATATAAATTTACATCAGAAGGTAAAATAGATTTTGGCGTAGAAGTAGATGAAATAAAAAAAATGTTAACTGTATACGTTCAAGATACAGGTGAAGGTATACCACCAGATAAAATTGAAGCAATATTTGAATCATTTACACAAGTAAAATCAGAAGCTAACACATTACACCAAGGAACAGGACTTGGACTAACAATATCAAAAAACTTAGTAGAATTAATGGGTGGGAAATTAAGCGTAAAATCAAAAGTAGGAGAAGGATCAAAATTTGAATTTACCATACCATATAAAGTGCCCCAATCTTATAAAAGTGAAGAAATTGAACAACTAAACCTTGATTATACAATACTTGAAAATAAAACTGCATTAATAGTTGAAGATGATAAAATTAATTTCACATATTTAGACATAGTTCTTAAAAAACAAAAAGTAAAAACAATTGAAGTAAGTAATGGAGAAGAAGCATTAGAAATTTATAAAAATAATGAAGATATAGATTTTATTTTAATGGATATAAAATTACCCGGTATAGATGGACTAGAAACAACAAGAGAAATAAGGGAACTAGAAAAAAAATCAGGAAAATATACACCAATCATCGCAGTAACTGCTTATGCATTTGATTCAGATAAAAAAGACTCACAAAAAGCAGGTTGCACAGATTTTATTTCAAAACCAGCAGATAGAACTGATATTCTAGATAAAATTACACAATTATATATTGAATAGAAAATATGATTCAACAAGGATTAGTGCTCAAGAATAAAAAAGATTTCTAGCAATTTGAAAATAAGTAGTTTTCAAATAATAGTTGATCAGACCAGAATAAGAAGATTTCGTAAGAAAAAAAGCATGACCCCACAGGGATTCGAACCCTGGTCGTCCGGTCCGAAGCCGGAAACACTATCCAGACTATGCTATAGGGCCATAGCATATATTGACTTGTCTATAAAGCCAATAAAATTAAGATATTTCTATCTATATTTAAAATTAACCTTAAAAAGAACAATTTTGATCAATAATTAACATAGAATTACTTACATTAATATAATTATATTAAACTAGAATCATATTTTAATCAATCAAAGATTCACTTAATTCTTTGGAGAGTAATTTCAATTATTGACACCCGAATATCCTTCCCTTCTTTGTTCTTGAATTCTTCTGAGTCAATACTTATACCTTTAAGTTCAATTAAGTCTTTAAGGAATCTCTTCAAAGCAACCTGAGTGACATCAACAGCACGACTGATGAATTTACCTCTTGCCTTAACAATCACTTCTTGTGCATCTTTGGTTGTAAACTGCATGACTACACTCGTCACATAGTTCATAAAAGGTTTAGCTCCGATAAATATGGAGTTGTCCTTTTCCACCATGGTCATCACCCGTTATTTCTTTTAATTCGTGTTATGTACCCTGCTACGACGTTTCTAATCTTTTTTGATGAAACATCAGTTAGTTCACTAACAAGTTTCTTATTTTGATTAAAATCAGTTGTTAATTTATCTTCGTGTGCTGCAATCATTTTGTGTGTAACTGCTTTACTTAGTTTTGTTTTAATTCTTCCCATTTTTCCTCATGAAACTGCAGATTTATTTATAAATCTTGCCATTTTTTGTTTGTTTTTGAGCATAATTTATGCTTAGAAAGTAATTTCCTAGCAATTAAAATAAAAAAAATATCTAGTTTGTAACTAGAATCTTGTTCGAATAAATAGTTCTTTCCCGATTTCCATCCATAAACTTAGTTCTAGTACTTGGTAAAGAAACGTTACCTATGATTTTAAGTTTAGACTTAATCTCGTAAGTTATAATTCGTTCTTCAAAAGGTTCAAGATTATCAAGGTTCCACTTTAATACAGTGCCTTTACCTTGAGTACTAACTTTATCAGGATGAAGTGTACCAACAGATTTCTTCTTAATTAATTCTGCAATACCAGGAATTTTATCAATTACTGAAACACTTGCAACAGATTTTCTAGTTCTATTCTTAATGAAAACTCTAATCTTAAGTTGTTGTGATCCTTCTTCACTTTCACCAATAATTGCTTCTTTACTAAGAATAAGAGGACTTCTCATAACATAATAAAGTGCAATTAAAATCACAATTATTAATAAAATGATAATTGGAAGACGATAATTAGTTGTAACAGTAATAGTTTTTAATTCTTGAGAACCAAGATAAACATCCCACTGTAAACTAGATCCTTGGTCAGTTTTTACAACAATAGAATCAGGATTTGAACTAGTAAAAATTCTTTCTAACCAAGTAGTCTGAAGATTAATTGTTTTAGTACTTCCAGCATTACCTAAATTTTCAAGAGTAATAACTTCTTCAGATTTGAATAAAAAGTTTTTTGGCTCACTATCCATAGTCATAAGCGCATAAGGCATAACTTCGTAATTTTGAGATGCAGTTGAAATAGTTGCATTTTTAACTCTTAAAGCAACATTAAGTGAGAATAAACCAGGTTCTTGAAGAGGATCAATTTCGTAAAGATACTCAGTTCTAAGTTCTTCTAAAGGACCTAAAGAAGTTCTAATAACATCATTAAATAAATCACTTTCAATAACAATTTCAGCCATACCAATATCTAAAGCATTTCTATTTCGCATATAAATTTCAACAGGAATCTTTTTTCTTGGATCAACTTCTTTACCAATAGTTACTCCAAACTGAACAGAAGGCCTATACTCTCCAAAGATAGGATCATAAGGTCGAACATTAACTACGAATAATTCAAATTGAACATCATTATCACGAGCAGATTTAATTTTTATTGAGATAGCATGAATACCAAGGGCGACATCAGATGTTGGAGATAACTTAAAAGCAAACGATTTAGTTTCACCCGAAGGCACACTAAACTGTTGTGTTAATAAAACCCAAGATGAATCTTGTGTTGAAAATGATATAACATCATCTTGATCGAAATTATTAGTAATTTCGACAGTGAACTCAGCTACTTCGCCCGCAAAAATGTCTTTCTTTACAGCAGTGGATTTAACATCAAAATCAGCAGCTGCAAAACTAACAAGTAGAACGAACAATATTGGAATTATAAATAATTGTCTCCTCATAGTATTACCCTCAATCTTTTTAGTGAATATCTAATATATAAACTTTTCTTAATTTTCAACTAATTTCACGACATAAAACTAGTAAAAAAATAAACTAAAGAAGATAATTCTCAAAAAGAAAAAGAAAACAATACAAAATTATTCTATGATATTTAGAGCTCCAACAGACAACCTATTTAGCTTTAATTCAACAATATCATTAGTTTTTGGATGAACAATTATAACTTGGTAAGATCGAGGTTTTAAATCTAGTTTAATCTCCAAACCATGCACAGTTGCTTCAAAACGCTGAACAGAACTCTCTTCATTCTGAATTAAAATTTCAGAATCTTGATTTAAAGGAATGCTAAGATTTTTTGGAAAAATAAAATTTTCTTTAATAATAATATTTAACTCATATTCAGGCACATTTTCTAAAGGCGGAAGATCTAACATATCAGGCTGAAAATCAATTGGTTTAATAGGTTCAACAGGTTTATCAGATTCAATAATAGAATCATCTTTAGTGTCAAAATAAACATTAGAGTTATCTTGCTTATCATCTAGTTCGCTAGAATCATCAGATTTATTCGAACAAGCAATAATCGATAATAATAATATTACCAAGACAACAAACATTAACACATTTCTTTTTTTCATAACATCAATCCCCTAATTAATAATTTTTAAGTTAAAAAAATAAAAAATAAAAATTTAATTTATTCTACAACTGTTAAAGTTCCTGATAATCCACCATTAAGTTTTATTTGAACTAAACCTTTAACAGATGGCATCGCAATAGCAGAAGCATATTCGCCAGGCTCAATATCAAGTAAAATATTTGCCTTGTAAATTAAAACTTCAAAACGTTGAATTGTAGATTCTTTATTGTAAACAACAATTTCAGATTCTTGATTTAAAGGAAGTGAAAACTCACTTGGAATAATAGTACCATCAGCAATCTCAATGTTTACATCACCTTGAGGAACAATTACAAGATTATCATCTGCTGGAGCTTCATCATCAGGTAAATCATTGGACCCATCGTTAGTCATATCAACTTTACCTGTATCAATAGAATCAGTTTCTTCAGAATCAATTGCAGGTGTACATGCAAGCATAAATACAAGCATAGTGATGATCGCAAATAAGAATATTTTTTTTATTTCCATAAATTTCAAACCTCTGAGAAGATTGATTTTATAAGAAGTATATAAAGTTTAATATTTAAAATAAAACATGAAAGCCATTTCTAAACTCCAAGTCGGTCTTTCATTTTAGAAGATTTATATTTTTCAGGCATAAAAGCCTTTGCTCTAACAATCTTAGAATTAATTCCACGCTTTGCCAAAATATCCCTAATAATTTCTTCATCAACAATTTGATCATAACCAAGAACTAAAACATCAGGTTGTTCATCTTCAACAACTTTATAGAAATCAACTTTCTCACCAAGAATTGCTTTATTAACATAATCTTTTGATGCAACAACACCAAGACGTGCATTTTCTGAAAACATTGGATTCTTATTTCTAAGCTTTTCATAACTAGAATCTCTTGCAAGAACAACTATTAAGAAGTCTCCAAATTGTTTTGCCTGCATAAGATAATCCTCATGACCTTTATGAAAAAGATCAAAAGAACCAAAAGCCATAACTTTAGTCATATAAACTTAATATGAAAGGAAGTTTTTAAGGATTATGCTTTTTAAACTAAAATTAAGTGCTTTTTACATAACATTTAAATATCAATTAGAGTTTAGAATAAGATAACATAAGAGGTGTATTTATGCATTCAGACGACTATGAACTTCTACCTCACGAAGAACTCGAGAGACTAAGAAAAGAATTAGAACATATTAAGAAAAATCCATATTCAGACGCAAAACAAAATAAAACTCTACTTGAAAGTATGGAAGGATTAACAGTTGCAATCAGAAAATTAACTTCAATACTTGAAGAAGCACAAGAGGATTTAATCAAAGAATACGCCGAAGCTAGTCCAACTAAACTTATCAAACAAGTATCAATGCAAAATGCAAAGATTGCAGAAGGTATTGTTGCATTATCAGAATTAGTAAAACAATCAAGTCAAAGGGGAAATGTGCAAATGCAAGCTCAAGCACCACAACAACAACAACAACCAACACAAGCAGCAGCACCTAGAAGAATGCCTTCGCCGCCAAGATTCCCTCCAGAAGATCCAGCTGAAAATGATTTAGATGCGGATTTTGCAAATTTTAACAAAAAATGAGTTTTCTTACACAAAGCCTATATGTAGCATTAAGCGGAGCCGCAATTAAACATAAATATGAAGCACTTAAAACATCACTAGATTATGATGAGTATGGAGATGTAACAAAAGAAAAACTTCTAACAGAACTTACAAGTGCAGAAGGATTATATGGACAATTAATAGGTAGAGTAAGTGATAGAAAACTTGGTTCTTTAAGATTAAAAATAGATTACTTAAAATCAAAAATCCAAGAGGATATGATAGACCATGTACATGAACACGATGGAGTTAGTGATGTTGAACTAGATTTCGCACACCCACAAGAACATGTAGAATTAGATGGAATGGTAATAACGCCGCCACTATTCGAAGATTTATATCATGAATTAGAACAAGTAGATGAAGAACACGAAATTTCTGAAGACATAATAGATAAGTTCAGAAATCAAAATCAAGAAGAAATGCCAACTCAGGAAACAGGAATACACCTATTACATATAGCACCACCACCAAGCAAATCCGAATTCTAAATATCTTTAGACATTAAAGTACGACGACCATTTGCTTTAGCTCTATCAATAGCTTCTTGAATTAAAATTTTAACTTTATCATTTAATGCATCGGAAAAATCTCCTGCAATATTAAAGTCTCCTGCTAACTCCTTGATTTTTGCTTTTACAATGAATAAATCTGGCATTTTTTGTTTACCTCTTAAGATTAGAAATTATCAAATGAATTTATAAAAATTGCTATTTTTATTTTTAGATTACTTGGATGAAAAAACAAAAGATAAAGAAGAATTTGATTTCTTAATTAATTTGCAATAAACAAAAAAGGAAAAAAACTTTTTTGAAATTGCAAATTACTTGGATGAAAAAACAAAAGATAAAGAAGAATTTGATTTCTTAATTAATTTGCAATAGCCGAAACCTTCAAAATAAATAAATGTTCCAACGATAAGTTTTTTCAGATGGGTTTGTGCAATTCCTTCAATAACTGAATTATCTGCCATACGGATACTAACTTCAATAGAATCTCGCATCGAGAAAGGAAGCCAATAAATAGTTTTCATAGATTTATCGGTAAAGTCCAAATCAGATTCTGCAATATTATAAGCATTTTTTCTACAAAATTTAATGTGACCAAAAAGTTTGTAAAATGATTTTTCTTTAAGAGAATATTTGTCAGAACGAGAAATATAGATAAGCTCAGATGAATTCAAAGAATAGGAATTTTTATCCTTAAGAGTCATATTCACTTTTCCCGCAGGCATTTCTTGAACTCTAAGACGGACAGGATTAACAACTAAAATAGAACTAACAAAATTTCCATCTAAAAATTGCTTATTAAAAGAATAAAGAGTTTGAAGAGATAATGATTTATCCTTAGAAGAAATACCAAGAGATAAAATATAATTCTTAATAGCTAAAGGAATAATAGATCTAGATTTTAAATCAAATAAATTAGGGGTTTTACTAGATATATTTAATATTCCAATAAATTGAGACTTAACTTTAACTTTTCCAATAAGCTTAACCAAATAATCAAACAAAGCTTTATTTTTTGAATTAGAATAAAAATAATTGGAAATGTTAGATGAAACAAAAGCAACCGCTAAGAGAAAATCTTGAACTGGTATTAACTTTTTTTTATCTGAAGAAATAATTGAATCATAAATAATAGGATCCCTAAAAGAAGAATCTTTATGTTTAATATCAGTTCGAAGTCTTAAACAAATAGGCAATTCAGACTGCGCAGCACCAAGCCATAAAATAAGATTTTCTCTAAAATGATTATAACGACAATCACAGGATTTAGATAAAGACTGATTCTTTGCAATAGAAGATTTACTACAAGTACAAATATAAGCTTTACCAATATTCATCAGCTTCTGAGCAAAAATACTTGCAGGATTTAAAAACGAAGATAGATTAATAGTTTCGTTTGCTTCTAAATCAAGCCATTTGAGAATTGAATTTAAATCAGATAAAGAAGGTTTTACTTCTAAATCATTAATGAATAAATTAAATGAACCTGAGAAATGTTTTGCAAAAAGTTTATTGATAAACAAATCTCGAGCAAGATTTAAATTAAAAGAATCATCAAGATTAAACACAAAGCCAGACTTAACAGTGTCAACAGGTTTTATTCTAGAAAATAAAGAATTCAAACTAATAACTTTTACCTCACCCATAAATTAAATGTAACATAAAAAGTTTATATAACTTGTGAAAAAAATTATATTCCTTTAAACCAGTCTTGAACCAAAGTACCAATAAAAGGGAGTTCTTTTTTCTTATTATGAGCAACATAAACTATACCTATAACCATATAGACTAAAACAATTACCCAGATTAATTCAGATAAAGAACGAACAATAGAACCAAATGCAGTTAATAAAACTAAGAATAAACCATGCCTAAGATGAAACGCTACAAATTTTGAGTTTTCCTTATAATTTAATATGAAAGCGATAACCCAACCAATAACAGTGATGTAACCAATAATTGCAATTGTACGTTCATTAGAACTGATAGTTTTTCTTGTCATAAATAAAATAATATTTGTTGAGTTTTAATATTTTACGACAATTTTTTAAATTGTTGCTTAATTATAAATCTATATGGGCTCTAGGCTCCAACGAATTCGTTCGTTGACACCGAATAGGGTTTCCCTTTCGGTCAAGCCCTAGAAAATATGTGGGCTCTTGGCTCAGTCTGGTAGAGCGCTCGGTTGGCAATCGGGAGGCCGCGGGTTCAAAACTACGTTTTCCGTTGTACGCAGAAATTGTTAATTTCTGGTATCCAAAAAACCTAAGTTTTTTGAGTAGCTCAGAAAAAGCTTTTCTTCGAGCGCAAGAATTGCTTTTGCAATTCATTCGAATGGAAGCGTGGATGAAAGTCCCGCAGAGTCCATAATTTGGTGAAGTGGGACGTCAGAAATTATTTTTAATTTCTGTATGTCCTGCAGAGTCCATATTTCACTATTTTTATTTTCAAAAAACTTATATAGTAAATACACTTTATTATAGACGAGAGAGTGAGAGTGTAAATATTGAAGCCTTTAAAGATTGGTAAAATAGAGATTGAGAGAATTCTTAAGTCCAAAAGTGTTACTCTAAAACATTTAATAGAGACAAAACTATGGCTAAAAGTAATTATTGGACTGGTCATGGGTATACTTGTAGGATTATTCTTAGGACCTGATATTGGACTTGTTACTGAAAAACTTGCATTAACATTAACGAATTGGTTAGCATTGCCAGGACAATTATTTATTCAATTAATTAAGATGATAATAGTTCCGCTTGTTTTCTCATCCATAATTATAGGGATGGTTTCAAGTGGTAGCCCTGATTTTCTAAAAAAGATAGGACCTAGAATTGCAGTTTACTTTTTAATCACAACAACTATTGCAACAATTATTGGAATATCTGTTGCTTATCTCATACAGCCAGGAGCATATATAGCGGAAGAATTCGTTATGTCTGAAACTGCTAATACAGTTGCTTCATCAACAGATCTTGCAAACATTCCTTCAGCGATAGCAAATATAGTTCCAGGGAATCCTTTTGAAGCAATTGTAAAAGGAGATATGCTTGGAGTTGTAATATTTACAATAATAATCGGTTTAGCATTTTTATTCTTAAAACCAGAAAAAATAGAACCTGCAATTAAGTTCTTACAAGTTATACAAGATATTTGTATGAGAATAGTTAAGTGGGCAATGGCAATGGTTCCTTACGCAGTCTTTGGTTTAATGACTCAAGTTACTGCCCAGACAGGTTTAAAGACAATGGTAGGTCTTGGAATGTATATGCTGACAGTTTTAATTGGTTTATTTTTACTAGTTGTTGTTTACAATTTAATAGTATTAATATTTCTTAGAAAGAATCCATTCAAATTCATGGGCAAAATAAAAAATGCACTATTAGTTGCATTTTCAACTTCAAGTTCCGCAGCAACAATGCCTCTTTCAATTAAAATTGCAGAAGACAAATTAAAAGTTAAACCAGCAATTTCAGAATTCATAATACCAGTTGGAGCAACTATTAACATGGATGGAACTGCACTTTATCAAGTTGTTGCAACTATTTTTCTAGCACAAGTCTTTGGAATTCATTTAGCACTACCTACACTAATTTTAATTATTGCAGTTACAGTTGGAGCATCCATAGGAGCACCTTCAGCCCCAGGAACAGGAATTATAATTCTTGCAACTATTCTTGAATCTGCAGGAATACCAGGCGCAGGAATCGCATTAATACTTGGAGTAGACAGAATATTAGATATGTGTAGAACATCTGTAAACGTCACAGGAGATTTAACTGCTTGTTATTATTTTGATAATAAATTAGATAAATTCTTTAAGAAAGATAAAACTAAGGCAGTTCAAGTTTCTTAAGAGGTTTTGCAGGCATAGCGGCTTCAATTAATTTCGATAAAGATACACCTTTCAAAGGTTTTAAATCTTTAAGTTCGGATGATGTTGCTAATCTATCTGAATTATTAGCGCCATAAAGCAATGAAGGATTCTTATCAAGAATACCATAAGACATATTATTAATTTTTCCAGGCAATAGAGATGATAGTAAACCATTCCCATAAGTTTCACTTGGGTCAACAGTTGAATTTAGAAAGCCAACCATTGGATTAGGCACGTTACGATCATAGTTAATACCACTAATAGACTCATATTTTACAATAGAGTCAGAATTGTGAGTTCCCACTTTTGTTGGTATTAAATCATATGTCATTCTAACTAATCAAACTAAGAAAGCAAATAATTATTTATAAATGTTTCGATTATTCAACACTACATAGTAGTTACTGTCGCAGAGCTCTTTTCTCGACTAATATGACAAAGTTTAAAAATAAGATTTTAATACAATAGAAAAGGATGGTTGTTAAAAGTACTAAAAAAGACAAAATAAAAGTAATATTCTTCGATTTTTGGGGAACACTAGTAGAAAATGGAGTATTTCCAAGTCCAGTACGACAAGCTCATAGAATATTAAGAGTTCAAATGCCATTCTCAGACTATATTGAACGATTTGAAGAAGCATTCATGACTAAGAAATTCGATACATTAACAGAAGCATTTCATAACGTTGCAGAAGAATTTGGATTAAATCCGCCAGAATTCGTATACGATAAATTAATTGGAATGTGGAACAAAAATACTTTCTTATGCAAACCATTTGAAGATACAATAAAATCTTTAGAAGAACTAAAAAAGGATTACAAAATAGTTTTAATATCAAATACAGATAATCTATCAATACCTCAAGTAATGGATAAATTCAAATTAACAAAATACTTTGATAAAGTTATTCTTTCATGCGAAGAAGGAAAATTAAAAACAAATAAAGATCTATTCTTAGAAACAATAAAAGAATTAAAACTTAAACCAGCAAATGCATTAATGATTGGAGATTCAATACCAACAGATATGAAAGGTGCAGAAAACGCAGGAATAAGAGGAATTCTACTTGATAGAAACGACAGACGAGAATACGAAAATAAGATAACTAAGTTAGAACAAATAAAAGAAAAAATTTAATTAAAAAAAAAATTACTTCTCAAACTTTTTCAGTATTTCTTCTAGTAAGCACCATTTAGTAAATGCAAACTGAAACATATTAAGACCTACAAATAAGGTGAATAATATCCAGTAATAACTTACAAAATGAGTTAGAGCAACTGATGCGAGAATCATTAAACCAATAATCAGTCTCATTTTACTTTGTAGATTAAATTTCATTTTCGTTTTCCTCGTTTTCTAGTTGAAAGCTTAAAGATAATCAATAATATAACTAATGCTAAAAAAATAAATCCAACAGTTTTGAAGTAATTTGGAGCCTGACCAGTTACATCGAATTTCGCTTCTCTGTCAAAAATGTAAATTCTATCATCGCCAGCATCAGTATCACCTTTAGCTCGAATTACGACTTTGAAACTATGAGTAGTGATATCTGCGTCTCTATGAACATCTAAATCAAAGATAACTTCGCCAGTTTCACCAGCTTCTAATTCACCTAAGTATTTACTTCTAACATCAAAGTTGAAAGGTTGACTACTTTGTTTGATTAATCTTACATCAACTGATTCTGCACTAGTAGTTCCATTGTTTGTAATATAAAGTTTTAATTCACCATTGCTCGCAGCAAGACCTGATCCTTCATAAGAATCAATAACTAAGTAAGGCCTTTCTTTTACAAGTAATCTTGAATTAAGAGTGTTTCTATATTCATTATTATCCAAATCTAAGTATTTAATATCATATTCTAAATCGTAAACTCCAGGTTCTAATGAATCATCAACGTCAAGAAAAAAAGAAATTGCTTTGCTTTCGCCATCGTTTAATCTTCCAATCCAAACATGATTATCATCACTGTATGAAGAAGAAATTCCACTAGGTAAATCTAAATCAATTTCAACAGCTTTCGCAGATTTCTCTCCAACGTTTTCTAAGTAAGCATCAATTCTAACATAGTCATCACCAGATCTAATTTCAGCAGGAGCTGTAACAATATTTGAAATTCCAAGAATAATTCCTTCTTTTTTTACAGGAACCATGAATCTAATAAATCTTGAAGTAGCTTGGACTTCACCATCATACACATATTTGCCAGTTAATTTAAATTCATAATTTGCCGCAGGCGCATCATTCATAAACTTAACTCTATATTTCACATTATAATTCTGATTCGGATAAAGATGACCAAGTAAAGAGTCGCCTTCTGCATCTAAAATTATAACATGTTCTTCTGTTAAAGTATCATCTGCTTCAAGTGTAACAATTAATTTATAATTTGGATCCTGATTTAAATCTATATCAGGATTTAAACTAATTGCATCATGAAATTGAATAACTATATCAACTTCATCACCTGCAGAAATAATTGCAGGGTCGTACGTTATGCCATCCAATACTAAATTATTTGCACTAACTAATTGAGCAAATGCAAGTATCATAATAATTCCAAAAATTCCTAAAAATCGTCTCATTTTTTTAAACCTCGTATAATCGTTTATTTTATTCTGTTTTGTTTTTTTCATTAGCATATAATATTGCAGGCATGAATACAACAGTTACAAGAAATGTAACTACAATTCCAACACCTAAAATTATACCTAAAGTTTTCATTGCAGGAATAACTCCAAATAAAAGAGCTAAGAATCCTGCACTTGTTGTAAGAGAAGAACCAAGCATTGCTCTAAACAATTCTTCTTGCGTTGCTATAATTGCCTCTCTTGCAGAGCCTAATTTCTTCTTAAAATCGAAAAACTTGTGAGTGATATGAATACCATAATCAATTCCAAGTGCCATAATCATTGCAGCTGCAACCATACTAACCACAGTTAAAGTCAGTCCTAAATATCCCGCAATACCAAGAGTCATAATTAAACTAATCATGATTACTGCGACAGTGTATAAGACTTTTTTAAATGAACCTTTGAAATAAAAGATTAAAAGTATTAATATGAATAAAAAGCTAAATCCTGTGATAAAAGTAAAGTCTGAAATAATAACTTCAAAAGTTGCTTTATCAATTGCATTAAAACCAGTAAGACTTGATTTAATTCCAGGATTATATCCTTCTAAACTTTCAATGTCAGCTTCAATGTCTTGAACAACTCGTTTGATAACTGCAGCTTCAGCGCCAGTATCAGATCTAATTTGTATAAAACCAAAATCCATTGATGAAGATAAGTAAAGACTAGTTCTTGGATCTGATTTTAAGATTTGTTTTATTTTTTCATCAGAAGATGGAATAATTCCACCTGTATGTTCTTTCACAATATTTGCAATTGAGTAAACATCTAAAATAAATTCTTCACTAGATATTTTTTGAGATAATAAATCAATATATTTAATTGATTCAGCTAAACGTAAATCATAAACACCATCATCTTCTAAAACAAGATACATCATATCTGCACCATACTGTGCTCGCATATCATTCATTAAACTTACAACTTCAGTCTCTTGAGGTAAAACTTTCTCAAGTGAAGGTTCTACGTTCTTAATTAATGAAGGAATTGCAGGAATTAGCAATGCAAACAATACAAACATGATAATTAAAACAGTTTTATAATTATCAATTAAAAATTTGGATAAGTTTTTTGCAAAGTTTTCTAGAGTCATTTTTTCTTCCTCACTACTTTGTATTTTTTCTCAATAGATTCTTTTAGTTCATTATCAATTAAACATACTTCTTCGAATCCATCAGGATGAACTTCACCTTTTTTGAATAAGTGATATTCTCCTTCAACACCAAAGCTAATCTTTTTTCTAATTAATTGAATTAATCTTTCTTCTAAAATAAGCATCGCAGGAAGACCAAATAAAGTTATTAATAATGAAAAGAAAACTCCAATTGCCATAAGTAAACCAAATCGGCCCATTTCAGGCATAAGACCAAACAAGAATGCTAAGAATGCAAATATTGTTGAGAATGCAGCACCCATAATCGCAGCACCACTATCTACAACTGCTTCTTCAATTGCATCCTTTATTGAAAGACCTTTTTTTCTTTCGAACTTAAATTTGTTCATTAAATGAATAGCATAATCAATTCCAATTCCAATAACCATTGCAGCAACACCGCCAGCAAGAGTTGAAATTGGAAGACCAGTATAACCCATAGTTCCATAAAGCCAATTAACACTTAATGTAACAACAAGAATGGGAACAAGAGCGCTTGAAAAAGTTCCAAATAAAATCATAGTAATTAAGAAAACTGCAAATGTTGAAATCCATTGAGTGCTTGTTCTATCACTCGAAATTAATTCTCCAAGTTTTTGTTGAATAATAGGAGTTCCAGTAAGTTTTACTACAACACCAGGAGGAGTTCCAGCAGATTCAATATCTTTTTTTAATCTCTTTGCTAAAAGATTCATTCGAGTATCATCAGCACTAATATCAGTTGACGCGATAATTAAAGTACTTGAATAATCTGAATTCATAAAAGATGTAAATAAGGGTTTTAATTCTTCATTTGAATATATTTGACTTAATTCTTCTATGTTAGGACTTGGATTTACTGATTGAACCACTCCAACAATAGAAAAGGTATTTAGAATATCATTATTTTGACGCACTATAGTTTCAAGCTGGGTGACAAAAGAATAAATTTCTTCATCTCGAATATCATTTATCGCATAAGGATTTGATGTTTCCCTATCAAGTTCAATTATAATACCAATCATATCTTGACCCATACCTTGATCTCGCAGTGCATTGAAAGCTTTAATCTCTTCAATGTGCTTTGGCATCATTTGTTCAAGAGAAGCCACAGTTCGCACTTTTGAGACACCTCCAAACAGAATAATAGTTACTGCAATGACTAAAAGTATTGCTAAGTAAGGGTGCTCAGATTGGAAATGCGCTATTTTTCTTAAAAAGTTTTTCTGCATAATAATCACTTGTGTAATTTGCTTACAGTACCGTGGAAATCTGACACATATATAAATGATTCTAACTTGTGCAAGAAACAAAAGAAAACTGCACAAGGGAAAGAAATAAAAAGATAAGAACAAAAAAGGTAAATATGACCAAAGTATTCATATCATATAGATTCACAGGAGAAGATAAAGTAGAACTAGTAAAAACAATGACAGAGCTAGAAGATACCATAAAAGAAAAAAAATACAAAGTTTATTCCACAATACATGATAACAAACAATTTGCAAATGAAAACTGGAGCGGAAAACAAATACTAAGAAAAGCATATGACGAAATAGACAATTCAGAGAAATGTTTATTCTTTGTCAGGAAAGAAGATATAAGTCAAGGAATGTTATTAGAACTAGGATATGCAATGGCAAAAGAAAAAGAATTAATCCTAGCAATAAAAAAAGATATAAAGAAAAGTATATATAGAAGACAAATAGATAAAGTAATTGAGTTTGAGAATTTTGAAGAACTCAAAGAAAAATTATCAAAAAATAATTGGTAGACACAAATGGCAAACGTACAATTCGCATGTAAAACAATACCAGTAGAACAAATACTAAAATGTTCATTTGGTTTGAATAAAACAGAAGTTGTAGTTCTAAAAAGAATATTTAATGAAACAGAAGAAATAGAAATGCCAGAACTTATCAAGAAAATAAAGAAAGACAGAACAACAATCCAGCGAGCACTAAAAAACTTAACAACAAAAAACTTATTGATAAGAAGACAAATCAACCTTGAAAGAGGAGGATATGTGTATACATACAAAGTTAGAGATAAAAATGAAGTCAAAAACGAGATAACAGAAATATTTAATGCATTCGCAGAAAAAGTAAAATTTGAGCTTGAAAACTGGTAAGTATAATTAATTTTCATTAACTCTTAACAAAAAACAAAATAAAAAAAATTATTTATCTTTTGAAATATAGTTTATAATTAGATTTAGAAATAAATATATTACAAACTAATTAACAGCAAACTTTTTAAAAGAATTCTGATTTTTTAAGAGATATGTCGAGGTAGTTCAGCCCGGTTAGAGCGCCACGCTCATAAACACTTGAGCGATGAGACAATCTCTTGTCGATGATTATTCAAGTTGGTGCATCGTGGATGTCGGGGGTTCAATTAAGGCCCGTTAGTTCGGACTTAAGAACAGATCCCCTCCTCGACATACTTTTTATCTTAAAAAAGAGAGTGTAGACAATATGGATATATGGGTTCATAGTATCGTTACAACAATTCTAATCGTAATCTTATGGCCATTCTTTGGAGCATGGGCACTCTTAGCCGCAGTAAGTGGAATCTTAATTGATGCAGACCATGTATTTTGGCACATGCTAAAAACAGGCAAACTAAATCTAAAGAAAGCATACAAATACTGTAAAAAAATTGGTAACACAGAAGATAAAGCAGAATATCATAAAATGCATTTAATACTACATACTTACGATACGTTTCTATTAGGTGTTGCACTTGCAATGATTTGGCCAATCTTCATACCACTAACAATTGGTCATCTAATACATTTAATCATGGACTTTATATGGGTAGAAATACAATGGAACGGGACAGACTTCAAACTAATGTTTTCAAAATCAACATTTAAATTCTTATTCAAACTTATTTCTGGAGAGAAAATTAACACATAAAACAATTTTTTAGTTCTAAACCACAAATATTTATAAATCATAATAAACCTTCTAAGTACATGATAGATGTAAAACTAGTACGGGAAAGTCCGGAACTTGTGAAAGCAAACATGAAAAAAAAGTTCCAGGATGCAAAGATACCACTAGTCGATAAACTAGTGGAAAAAGACAAAGAACTAAGACAATCAACAGTAGATGTTGAGAAGTTAAGACATCAAAGAAATACCGTATCAAAGTCTATCTCGGAAGGAAAAAAGAAAGGAGAAGATGTTTCAAAGTTTTTAGAAGAAGCAAAACAAATTCCGCAAAAATTAGCAGAATTAGATGAATTGCAGAAAAAACTGAAACTAGAAACAAGAGAACTCCTACTGCAAATTCCAAATATAATTCACGAATCGGTTCCAATAGGAAAAGATGAAAGTGAGAACGTTGAAATTAAGAAAATTGGAGAGCCAAAGAAATTTAGCTTCAAACCAAAAAATCATATTGAAATAGCTGAGAACCTAGGAGTTGTAGATTTTGAAACTTCAGGAAGAACATCAGGCGCAGGGTTTTACTTTTTGAAAGGAGACTTAGCACTATTAAATATGGCACTAATAAATTTTGCACGAGACTACATGATGAAAGAAGGATATCAATATGTAGAAACACCACTAATGATTAGAAGATCAGTCTTAGACGGAGTATTTTCAAATGCAGAAATTGAAGCAATGTCATACAAAATTGATGGCGAAGACTTATACTTAATTGCAACAAGTGAACATTCACTAATTGGAGCATACATCGGACAAAGATTCGAGAAAAAAGAACTTCCAACAAAAGTTACAAGTTACTCTATGTGCTTTAGAAAAGAAATCGGCAGTCATGGAATCGAAGAAAAAGGATTATACAGAACTCATCAATTCAACAAACAAGAAATGATAGTAGTGTGTGAGCCAGAAGATTCATACAAATTCTATGATGAAATGATTGGACATTCAATAAAAGTATTCGAAGCATTAGAAGTTCCAACAAGAGTATTAGAGTGTTGCTCAGGAGACCTAGGAGACTTAAAAGCAAAATCAGCAGACTTAGAAGCTTGGTCACCAGTCAAAGAAGAGTACTACGAAATATGCTCAGTAACAAACATGGAAGAAGCACAAGCTCGAAGACTTGACATGAGAGTAAAATCTCACGATGGAAGTTATTTTCCACATACACTAAATAACACAGTTATTGCAACATCGAGAGCAATGATTGCAGTTTTAGAAAATAATCAGAATGAAGATGGAAGCGTAGATATTCCAAAAGCATTACTACCTTATATGTATGGGAAGAAAAAGCTAGTTCCACTAAAATAAAATAATTTTTATTTTTTCTTATTATTTTTCAATTCTGACTTAAATAAATTTTGAGTCCAAGCATTCATAATATTTCTATTCATACTACTAGAAATAATTTGATCAGGTGTGAAACCAGTTTTTAGAAGATAGGGCACAGGATAATGAGAAATCCTAATTTTTGGTAATACATCATCAAGAGTAAGAATAATACCTGTTTCTTCAACCTCGCCAAACTCTTTATGAGCAGAAGTTCCAAAAGTACTAAGTAAAGGATCAGAAATTCTCAAATAAGAATTGATTAATTGAGGGAAAATTGCTCCTTCAATTGAAGATATTGCACGCTTAAGAACTCCAAATGCTTTATCAGTAGGAACATTATGAAATGTTTCTAAAACAAATTCTTCCTTATTAGATTTAAAATCCACAACAGGATTGATTGCTTTAGCTAAAGAATCATCTTGAGTGTAAGTTCTAAAGAAATGATTAAGTAAATCTCTAGCAAGAGGATCAAAACTATCATACACAGTAACTTTACCCATCAGATAATTTGCCTGATCATGATAACGCTCAACTAATTTACCCAAACCATCCCATACATTATGCAAACCAGTTCTCAATTTAGGATTACTAGTTTCAAAATTAACATAAGAACGACCTAGAATAATAGCATGAGGCATAAACTCCTCATTAAATTTATCAGAATAATGAAATAACTTAGAAGAATCCATCATTCTTTGACCATTCGAACCAATTGGCGCTTCCCAAGCAAGTTTAAATCTGTAACAAGCTATGAATTCACGTCCAACAGGATCCCAAACACCAACGTTTTTATAACTTAAACTATCTGCTTGTATATCATCCTTAGTTGAATCTTCCACATTAAGAGAACCTGCAAAATCATAAATATCATAATCCGAAGACATGCCAGTTCCACCCTTAGGACTAGCATTTCTAAAGTTCCATTCTTTCAAACGCGAATTCTCACGTGTTAAATGTTTAGCATTAGGACCAAATATGTATAAATGATTACCACCATGTTTAGTTTCACCAATATACTCTGCATTATTATTTAAATCTTGAATAAGAAGTTGTTTTTCTACAGGAATAATTAATTCTTCTCTAGACATTATGATCTTTAAAAGTGAATGTTATTTTTAAAGGTTACTTTTATTCAGTGGAGAAAATAAGTACAGTTTTTAATATTGAGGATGAAGAAAGTCATTAAGTAAATTCGGGTTGAGACTTCAAGATGGAGTTCTTTAAGTCCTGTTAAGCAAAGGCGAACCTTAGTGAGAGATTGCAAACCGTCCCCGAATACCGAAAGAAATGTATTGATTTCCGAGGAAGAAAGTGTTTACAATCACAAAATTATAAGTCATATAATCCGATTTCTTTCAAATTATGCGGGTTAATAATGAAACTTTAATGACTTTTCTAAGTCAGATATTTCTTTATCTTTTAGATAAATAATATTAATTTTATTTTCACCTAAAATTTTTATTTGTTCTTTTAAAGGTGAAAACTCTAAATGGTAGAAACGATGAAGGCAAGCTCCGAATTCTATCTCTTCATTTGTAAAATCCCCTATTTCATACGGGTGTGAGCAGACAGTGTCTAAATCAGTTGGAAAATAAGTGGTTATTGTGTTAATTTTTTGTTCATTTAAGTAATGCATTATGTTTTCAAAACAAGGAAATTTAGGGTGCCCTTTTTCAAAATCATCTATTAAAGGAGTTAGAAAGAAATTTTTAATTTTATATAACATTAAATTATTTTCATTTTCTTTATAATCGTTATCTATAATTTCAAATAGGTAAATTTCATTCATAATAAGAAAGAAAATCAAAGTAAGTATATATGTGTTTTGCGATTGTAAATGCCGCTTAACATCGGAATTAAGAGAAGTTTTGCCAAAGGCAAAATTTGAGTGGAAGAAAATGCAAGATTTTGTAATCTCTTAATCATCGTTAGATCTTTCTTAAAATTTCTCGAGTTCATCACAATTATTTAGAAGCACAAATTTTAGTTTGAATTATTATTAAAGATAAAGTGATTATCAAACTAATCAAATATGTGAAGAGTGTTCCAAAAATATAACCAAACTTCGGAAATAAAAACATTGCAACAATAGCATATCCAAATAGCGATATTGAACCAATTGGTACTTTTTGCATAGTCGGGAACAAACTGTTTATTCCATAATGCCAATGAATAATTATCATTACAGAAGTAAAGGCGGCTGGAAACATTGAAAACATCCCACCCCAAAATGGATTTAGAACTTTGCTTAATAAAACAATAAGAAAAATAATAAAACCAACAAAAATTGCACGAAGGATTTTTTGAATATTTGTATACTCTAATGCAATAGGTTTAGCATAGTTTTTTCTTTTTAAAATTATATGTGCAAAAATAATAAGCAAAATATATCCAAGTATTCCAAATAAGAGATTATTAAATTCATATAGTACAAGAGGAATAGAAAATGCAAACCACATCCCGATACTCAAGGAAAAACTAATAATTATTTGTAAGACTTTATTTTTAAAATATTTGCTAATAAATTCTGCAATGTAAGGATATATCGCAACAAATAATATTGCTAACCCAAGCGGAATAAATGTAGAAGGAATAATATTCACAACTGCACTTGGAGAAATAGTCCATCCCATAAAGAAAAAACCGAGTGCAACTGTTGAAGGAAAAGCAAGAATGATTCCTGAAATTTTTTTATTTACTTTTTCGGCAATAAAAGTCAATAAAACTATGAAGCCGCCGCCAACAATAAAAGATATCATTAGTTGAATTATGAAAAGTTTGTTCATAATCTATGCTCCACTCCATTAAAAAGTATCATTATTTATCAGTATAATTTTTAACTTATAAATATTGCGAGAAAAATTTCCTAAAGAATACCACCTATAACCTATGGGATAAAAAAAGTTGCAGAAAGTAATTTGGGAAGTTTCAGCAGAAAAGTTCCTTTTATCCCTTGTTATATCCATCCGACTAAATTCATTTCATGAATTATACCATTGTTTAGAAGTCTTATTATTTCTTTCTTTTTTGCCAAACTATTAAAAATATTGTTAATACTATAAAAAATAACGCAGTTCCAATATATGCAAAAAAATTAGTTTCTGGCTCTGGAAAAAAGAATAGAACTATAAGTCCAACGATTACAATTATAAGAATTAAATAATTTAATTTCATCATTCAAATTTTAGATTGCCATCCATATAAATGTTTCTTTATTCGTATTGTTATTATGTTTTCATTCATTTTCTATTAATAAGTAAAGGACAAATTGAGTATGACATATGAAATAAAAGAAGTTACCAAAGGCAATTTGAGAAATTTCAGCAGAAAAATTCATTTTATTTTTTTATACAAAGGCAAGATAGAACTAAAAATAAATATCAGAATAATAAAAATACGCTGTCGCCCGGATTCGAACCGGGAATTCCGTAAGGAACTGGCTCTCAAGGCCAGCGCAATACCAGATTATGCGACGACAGCGCAAAGTAAAACACTTGCGCTGAGCATTGTTTTTATTTTAAAAACAATACGACAGCAAATTTGTGCAGAACACAAATTTACATCTTGCGAAATACAAGCGTTTTGTAAACTCAGAAAACTCGACGTGTTTTATATAATTATCGAAATTTTTAGTTTAAAACTTAAGAATTTGTGCTTAGTTTCTTAGTTTCGGGATCAATATGACAGTTAAAGTCTTTTGCGTGAAGTACAGTCTTTGGAAAATTCCGGCAAATTTCAGGTCTAGTATCATAAATCTCACAACCGTTCTTTTCATCTAGAAAAATACACTCGTCTAAATCTTTTTTATGAATAAAATAATTTCCAAATACAGACCATGACTCAATACACAATATAATATCATAACGTTGTTCAGTTCTCCAGCGAGCAATCTCTTTCGAATTAAGTTTAATGTATGTTCCTTTACAACAACGTCTACAAGCACCACAAAGGTTAGGCATAATAATATTTTAATTACGAGTAATATAAAGTTTCTCGAAAAAATAACGCCAAAACAGGTTAAATCTTCGCTTTAAGTATAGGAACTAATAAAGACTAAAAAATTCAGATTAAGTAATATGTATGAAGTATTAGAAGAAATTGGATTGAGTAAGAATGAAGCAAAGACTTATCTTGCACTACTGGAACTTGGGAAGAATACTACTACGCCAATTGCAAGAAAAGCTAAGATTGAACGATCAAATACATATTATAGTCTTGAAGGATTACAAAGTAAAGGATTGATTAGTGTCGAAACTGTAAATGGAGTGAAACATTTTACAGCTACAAATCCCGACTTTTTAGAAAGACTAATGATTGAGAAACAACAAAGAGTTCAAGAAATAATACCTAAACTAAAATTATATCAAAATAAAAATGTTGTGAAAAATTCTACTAAAACATATCAAGGACAAAAAGCATATTGGCAACTAATAAATGATATGACCAACTATGGCGAGCCTATAATGATTATGGGAAAAGAAAAAGATTATGTTCAAGCAAAACTAAATAGGATAAGTGAAGAAAAACAAATATCACTCGAAATAATCAAAGGAATGAATCAAAAAATTACAACATATATTTGTGGAAATGAAGTGATGATGGTTGACTGGAAAAACAATCCAACAATCACTCAAATAATAAATCCACGAATTGCAGAAAGTTACAAACAAATATTTATGAGAATAGCAGGATAAAAAGAAGTTAAAAAAAATGAAATTATTAGATAGTTATTTCTTGTAAGATTTTTCAAGCTTCTTTAAGATCTTTTCTTTGCCTTTCCAATAAAGAGCATTTTCTAAAACATCAAGAAGAGTATCAACAGGAATAACTTTAATTTTTACAAGTCTTTCCTCATCAACAACTATATCTTGCATATTTGATCTAGGAACAATAACCTTCTCAATACCAGCATCAATAGCAGCTTCAATCTTTGCAGAAACACCACCAATAGGTAAGACTTCCCCTCTAACTGAAAGAGAACCAGTCATAGCAACTGATTGCTTAATAGGAATATCCTTTAAAGCTGAAATGATAGTTGTCGCAACTGCAATTGAAGCAGAGTCACCTTCAACACCTTCATAAGTTTGAAGGAACTGAACATAAATATCATGCTTTTCTTTTAGATCATCACCAAAGTACTTTTTGACAATTGCACTAACGTTTTGAATAGCTTCTTTAGCAATTTCTCCAAGTTTACCAGTAGCGGTAATATCTGTTTTCTTCCCACCAGGAGTGATCTCTGATTCAATAGGAAGGATAATTCCAGAATAACTTCCAGATCCACCCATAACAGCTAAACCATTTACACGGCCAACTCTTCGACCTTTAACAACAATAACTTCGTATTCTTTTCTACGTTCAAGAATGTGATCAGCCATTTGATGTTCTAATGTTCTAGCAACAATTTTTGCTTTAATAATATGAGCTTTCTCAACAAGTGTTGCACCTTCTTCTTTTGCAACATCACCAGCAGCTCTAACTAAACCACCAAGGTCACGGAAACGAAGAGTTAAGTGATCTTTTCTATTAGCTTTCTTTCGAGCTTCTTCAACAATGTAACGAACAGCTTCTCTAGAGAAATGAGGGATTTTACCATCTTTGTTAACTTCTTGAGCAACAAATTGAGCAACTCTAAATCTAGTTGCAGGACTATCAGGGATAGTTTCCTTCATATAAATTTCATAACCATAACCTCTAATTCTAGATCTAAGAGCAGGATGCATGTGTTGAACAGTTTCAATGTTTCCAGCAGCAACCATTATAAATTTACAAGGAGCAGGTTCAGTTCTAACCATAGCACCAGCGCTACGTTCTGATTGACCAGTAATTGAAAGTTTTCCATCTTGAACTGCAGTTAAAAGTTCTTGTTGAGTTGCAGGATGTAAAGTTGCAATCTCATCAATGAATAAAACTCCCATGTGTGCTTTGTGAATCATACCAGCAACAACTCTTTCATGAGCAGGAGTACCAAGGCCACCTGATTGGAAAGGATCGTGAAGTACATCCCCTAAAAGCGCACCAGCATGAGCACCAGACGCATCAAGGAATGGAGCTTGTTTTTTATTAAAATTATCAACTATGATTTTTGGTGAACCATCACTAGGCGCTTGCATTTTACGACTAAGATTCATAGCCATAACAATACCAAAAATAATTACTATTCCTGATATGATAAGTGCAGCGTAAATAACATCAGGTATTTCACCCGATCTCCATAACCAGTAAGGTATTATACCAATAAGAAGTGCAAAAATAATCATAAGCCCACTTGAATTTTTAAGACCGCCAAGAGAAGATAGTTTGGATTTAGTAGTTAAATCCCTACCTTTACCTGCTGGAACAGTTCTAATAAGAGGAGTATTAACATCATTAGGATTTGGAAATGACAAAACATCTACTAGTTTTTCTTTTGGAAGAAGTTCTGCTAAAGCCACACCAAGCATTGATTTACCAGTGCCAGGCTCACCAATTAACAAAACGTGACGCCTTTGTGCTGCAGCTTTTTTAATAATATTAACTGCATCTTCTTGTCCAATAACTTGTTCTATAAGTTTCTTAGATACTTTCAAATCTTTAGTACTCTTAAATTTAAAATTATCTTTAATTTTACTCGAAACTTTAGATTTTAAAGTAGTGATGATTTTACTACTCGTGTTTGTTTTCTTTAACCCCTTTTTCATACTCTCGATAAAAATACTTATCATATATAAATATGACGGTAGGGAAAATATTTTCCATGTAATAAGATAGTAAGTTTTATTAATTAAAAACAAATTCGATTAATTAATGGAAACTATATTTATTATTCTGATTATAAGCATACTTGGACCAATAATAGGTTCAGCAATTGGAATTATAAAACATCCAGGAGAATTATACATTCAAAACATGTTATCATTTGCGGCAGGAGTTATGCTTGCAATATCATTCTTAGAATTAATACCTGAAGCAATTGAACTATCAGGAGTGTGGCTTGCAGTAATCGGAATACTTATTGGAACAATTATAATGTATCTATTAGATAAATTAATACCGCACAAACATCCTGAAGGATGCGAATGTGAAACAGAGAATGAAAAACTAAAAAGAAGTTCAATATATTTAATTGCAGGAATATTCTTACACAACATCCCAGAAGGAATAGCTATTGCAACAGGAACAATTGATCACATGACTGGAGCTATAGGAATAGCATTAGCCATTGCAATACACAATATTCCTGAAGGAATCTGTACAAGTGCACCTTATTATTATTGTACTAAAAAAAGATTAAGAGCATTCTTATTATCAGCATCAACTGCGATACCAATAGCAGTTGGATTCTTAATTGGATATTTTATATTTAAACATTTATCATTCTCAATTCTCGGAATTATAATATCAGCTACTGCAGGATTAATGATATTCATATCCGCACATGAATTAATTCCAACAGCCTGCAGAAAAGAAGGATCTAAATGGAAACACAGCACAATATTCTCACTGTTATTAGGAGTTATATTTGTAATGATACTCGGATTATTATAAATAAATAAATTAAAAAAAATATTAATAGATGAATTTTTATAAAAAAAACTAAACAAAATGAATAACGGTCAAATTGAATCAGAATCAAAATTTTTGTTAAAGTTTTTACTATCAATAATAAAATTACCATTAATTCTAATACAAATAATATTTAGAAAAAAAAGATTTGGAGACTTATTTGAACCACTAAAACTTGTTTACGAATTCATAATTTCTGCAAAATTCACATTCGGAATAATAGTTGCAAACATCATAATATTCTTTATCAGTATGACTTTGCCAGAACAAGTGCTAATAAATTTGATGAATTTTCCATCAGACTTATTTCATTTTAGAATATGGACCTTAATCACTGCAGGATTCTTACACGGAGACTTAATGCATCTTTTATTTAATATGCTAGGAATATTTGTCTTTGGAAGAATTGTTGAAAGAAACTTTGGAATAATTAAAACTGCGATAATTTATTTTGCAGCAATGATAATATCTCACGTATTTTCATCAGTTATTAATTATGGCGTTCTTGGAATAGACATACCCGGAATAGGTGCTTCAGGAGCATTAATGGGGCTTATTGCAGCAGCAATACTAATACAACCATTCTACATAACATACGAAGCTTTAATTCCAATGCCAGTTATGGTGTTGGGTTGGTTAGCAATATATGCAGACATAGTAGGAATATTAGGTGCAGTAAATGATGGAATAGGACACCTGGCACATATTGGAGGATTCATATCAATTACTATAATAGCATATTTTATGGGCGGCCAAGATAGAAAGAAAATGAGAACTGGACTAATTATAAATATTGCATCAGTAGCAATTCTATATTTTATATCAAGAACAATAGGACTTTCTTTTTTGTAAAATAAAAAGAATTATTTTTAAATAAAAAAAAAACTTGTAATGTAAAGTAGAATTGCAAAGATTGCAGATGCTCGCCCAAACTTTCTTCTCCAAGCAAAGAGACTAACAACTAGTAAACAAACAACTAATAAAAATATTATAGATGAAGTTGCAGCAGGATTAACTGCCGTCTTGCCTGCGAATATCATCCCCATACCAAAAGATAAAGTCGGATCAGTAATATTACTTCCTAAAAGATTACCAACACTCATGGCAGATTGGCCTTTATATGCAGCAATAGCACTAACAACTAATTCAGGAATTGAAGTTCCAAGACCTACAATGAAAACTGAAATGATGAATTCTGAAATGCCAAAATAATTTGCCATATTAACAGTTGAATTTAATAATAATTTACTCCCTACAATAGTTAAAACTAAACCAAAGATAATCATTAAAACAATATTAGAAGTTTTCTTGGTAACTTTCGCGGTAACTTTTCCTTCTTTTTCAAACTGAGAGTGATCTCTGTGAAAAACATACATGATGAAAATCACATATAGAGTTATAAGTGCAAGACCTTCAAACCAAGTTGTATAACCATCACTAATTACAAATAAAGCAGCACCAATAGCTACAAGCATTGAGATTCCATAAAAAATAACTTGTTTTCTATCTCCCTTAAGAGGTCTAAATAAAGCTACAAGAGCCAAGATCAAAGTAATCTGTACAAGTTCCGAGCCAATAATATTGCCCATCGCAACATCAGCATGACCAGTTGTAAAAGAGATAATAGAAGTTGCAATCTCAGGAATAGATGTTCCAATAGAAAGAATAGTTAAACCAATAATAATTGGGTGAACACCGAACTTATTTGCAATATATTTAGCATTATCAACAAGCTTATCTGCACCCCATAAAAGAGCAACTAATCCAACAAAGAACAATACGATATCTAAGAATAACACTAATTATACACCTCTTAAGAGAATTATGTTGTAATTCAATATAAAAAGTTATCTAAAGTTAAAATAAGATGATGATTAAAGATAAGATGATGATTAAAGAGTAATATTTAAAACCAAAAGGAGTTTACAAAGTAATATGATTACTTTAGGCGTTGAATCTACAGCACACACATTTGGAATTGCAATATTAGAAGATGATAAAATATTATCTAATGTGATGAGCCAATACACTACAAAAAGTGGCGGCATGATACCGTCTAAATCAGCAGATCACCACATAGAAGTATGTGATCAAATTCTAACAGATTCACTAAAGAAAGCAGGCAAGAAATTATCAGAAGTAGACTTAATTGCATTTAGCCAATCACCAGGAATCGGACATTGTTTGAAAATCGGAGCTGCATTTGCAAGAAGTTTGGCTTTAATTCTAAAAAAACCACTTATCGGAGTAAATCATTGCATTGCACACTTAGAAATTGGACGAACAGCAGGAGCAAAAGATCCAATACTTCTCTATGCAAGCGGCGCAAACACTCAAATAATCGCTTATGAAGGCGGTAAATATAGAATCTTTGGAGAAACACTAGATATTGGTGTTGGTAATCTACTTGATACAGTTGGACGAGAATTCGGCCTAGGATTTCCTGCAGGACCATTAATTGATAAAATCGCAGTTAATGGAAAAGAATTTATCCCACTACCATACGCGGTAAAAGGAATGGATGTTTCATTTGGCGGACTTCACACAAACATAAAACAAAAATTTGAAAGTGGAAAGTATAAAGTGGAAGATTTATGCTACTCACTACAAGAAACAATCTTTGCAATGCTACTGGAAGTTGCAGAAAGAGCAATGGCACACTGCGATAAAAAAGAATTAGTATTAGGCGGAGGCGTCGCATGTAATTCTCGATTAAAAGTAATGGCAGAGCAAATGTGCAAAGATAGAGGTGCTAAATGTTTTATTCCAGCAAATCAATACTTAGTAGATAATGCTGCAATGATAGGCCTTACAGGATATTTAATGTTTAAAGCAGGAAATGAAACTCCAATTGACGATAGCAGAATTAATCCATACGAAAGAACAGACGATGTTGATGTTAACTGGCGAGAATAATTCTACATAGATATATAAACATCTTAACACTATCATCATAAAAGATGAAAATAGACTTCTCAAAACTTGAAATAATAGATCCAGTAAAACCAATAAATCATTGGGAAATTTACTCCGAAGAAGGTGAAGAATATATTTTTCAAGCAAAATACGAACAAATGAATATTGGATATATACGAATAGGCATATTATATCCAAGTAAAGATATAACAGAAGTATTTGAAGACTGGACAGATATACAAAATAATCTAGATGAAAGAATTAATTCAGAAGTTATAAACTACACCCCATTCATCTCGTATGCATTTGTAGAACAACGTTATAGAAGCAATGGAATAATGGGTCTGATGGCAATTCAAGCAGACAATTTTTTTAAAGAAAAATTTAATAGACCATTAATATGTAGAGATAATTCAGCACTACCAAATACGGATTCAGAATGGAAAAATAAAAAACCTAGCGCAAGAAGAGCAGGAGAAAAGTTAGAAATTGATAAAAAAGCATATAAAATACAACATGAAGACCAAATGTACTGGTGTCTTCGTTAAATATTATTTCTAAAGAATTTATTATAAGAATCTAACGAGTCATAAAAGTGATAAACTAATTTATCTTTAACTTTTTCAATAGGAGTCCAAGAAACATCAGAATGTTCATGACTTAAATTTAAACTTCCAGAAAGATATTTACAAAGAAAAATAAGCATAGTAATCTTTTGACCATCTTCACGAGTAAAATGATCTATTTGTAGAGGATGAATAATTTCTATTTCAAGACCAACTTCCTCTTTAACTTCACGTTTTAAGCCATCATAAGGATCTTCATCTTCAGAATCAAGACGACCGCCAGGAATTTCCCAAACACCAGGTTTATGCGCATCATCATTTGAACGTTTAACAAGTAAAACTTGTTGTTTATCGTCAACAATGAAAGCTTTGACCGCTATAGAGAATTCTTTCATAATAATTAAGATGAATTAAAATAATAAAAATGTTTCCAAAATATGATAAGATTATAGCCAAAGCTAAATCTTATGAATAATAAAAAAACGTATAGAAAAATATACTTAATAAAAAGCCATTCTTGCATAGGCGAGCGCAATTAAATAAGATTATAGCCAAAGCTAAATCTTATGAATAATAAAAAATGTATAGAAAAAAACATACATATATAATAAAAAAATTGAAATTATTAAGGATTAATATCCTTATGCATCTAACATCTCAATCTCAATGTTTAGACCTTCAGGAATAGGAACTCTCATAACTAATCTTAGAGCTCGTTCATCAAGACCCATATCAATTAATCTTTTATGAACTCTCATTTCGAATCGGTCCCAAGTTGCAGTACCATCACCACAAGGGCTTTTTCGAGTAGTAAGTTTAAGTTTCTTTGTTGGCAAAGGGATAGGTCCTCTAATAATGACGCCTGTCTTCTCTGCAACACCTTTAATATAGTCACAAGTCGCATTGATTTTGTTGATGTCTGTGCTTGCTAATTTTATTCTTGCTTTTTGCATTTTAAAACCTTTTTTTCACAACCTTCGCCTACAACATGAAAAACTGCAATTGATCATGATTATGAAATTTTTATGAAATTAATAAAAATAATAATTAAAAAAAAATTACTAAGAAATTATAATGTTTTCTTAGTTAAGCTAATACACATTCCAGCTGCAACAGTTTGACCTGAGTCTCTAATTGCGAATCTTGAAAGTTGTGGAAACTCTTTTTGAGTTTCGATAACCATAGCCTGAACTGGTTTAATAGTTACAATTGCCGCGTCTCCATTTTTGATGAAGTCAGGGTTTTCTTGTAATACTTCTCCAGTAGCTGGGTTTAACTTTCTGTCAATTTTTACAATTTGACAAGCAACTTGAGCTGTGTGAATGTGGAATACAGGTGTATAACCAACTGTAATAACACTAGGGTGGTTTAATACTACAATCTGTGCTGTGAATTCAGTAGCAACATTTGGAACATTATCGGAAGGACCAATAACATCTCCTTTTGCAATATCTTTTTTACCAAAGCCTCTAACGCTGATTCCAACATTGTCTCCAGGTTGTGCTTCTGTTTGCTGTTCGTGATGCATTTCGATTGTTTTAACTTCTCCTGGGACACCTTTGCCTTCTCTTCCAGGTACAGCAACAACTTTTTGACCTACTTTCATGATACCAGTTTCAATTTTTCCTACTGGGACTACACCAATTCCTGTGATGTTATAAACATCCTGGATAGGCATTCTCATAGGAAGACCAGTTGGTCTTTCAGGTGGGTTTAAATCGTTGATTGCTTTTAGTAAAGTTTTCTCTGCGAATGGTAACTTGTCTGATTTATTAACAACGTTATCTCCAGGTAATGAAGCGATTGGGATAAATTGAACCTTTGCAGGGTCGTATCCAACAGTTTTGATTAAAGTTGAAACTTCTTCTACAACTGCTTTAAATCTTTCTTCTTTATAGTCTACACCAGAAATGTCCATTTTGTTAACAGCAATAATTAATTGGTTAACTCCAAGTGTTCTTGATAAGAATACGTGCTCTTTAGTTTGAGCGTTAACACCATCATTTGCTGCAACAACTAAAACTGCTGCGTCAGCTTGTGAAGCACCAGTAATCATGTTCTTAATGAAGTCTTTGTGCCCAGGAGCATCAATAATTGTAAATTCGAAGTTATCTGAATCAAATTTTTTGTGAGCTAAGTCAATAGTGACTCCTCTCTCTTGTTCTTCTTTTAGATTGTCCATAACGAACGCGAATTCAAAACCGCCTTTTCCTAGTTCTTGAGCTTTTTCTTTAAGCTTTCTCATTGTCTGTTCATCAACTGTACCAGCGTCGAATAAAAGTCTACCAACTGTTGTTGATTTACCGTGATCTACGTGTCCAATGAAAACAAGGTTCATGTGTATTTTCTCTTTTGCCATTTTTCCTCCTCATAATAATTTTTTAATAGGTGGGACTCAGAAATAAATGTCCCTTTATAAATATTGTTTTTTATTTATAAATGAATATAAAAAAATAAATAAAAAAAATTAGTGTTTTTACTCTGAATCTTCCTCTCCGCCTCTTAGACCTTTTCGACTTCTGATTTGACTTACAATTTTCTTTTGTAATTCTTCAGGAAGTCTTTCAAAGTTCTGATCAACTAGAGATGATATTCCACGTCCGCCTGTTGCACTTCTAAGTTCAGAAGATAATCCAAACATTTCACCAACTGGAAGTTTACCAATAACAACAACAGTTTCACCTTCTTGCTGCATATCAATTAACTGACCACGTTTGTTAGCAATAAGCTTACTGATTTCACCCATGTATTCTGTTGGAGCTTCAAATCTCATAGTCTGAATCGGTTCGAAAAGAACTGGATTTGACTGATTCATAGCGCCTCTAATACCAAGTCTAACTGCAGGATAAAACTGAGCTGGACCTCTGTGAATTGCGTCTTCGTGAAGTTTCATATCTTTAATTGTTACTTTAATACCAATACATGGTTCTCTTGCAAGTCCACCAGCTTTCATAACATCTTCAAATGTATCCATTATCATTTCGATAACTTCCCCAATATGTACAATACCACGAGTACCATCAACTAAAATACTACCATCAAAGATATCTCTAACTTTTCTAGCTTCATCACCAGGCATACCAGCTTCTTCAAGAGCAGCCCATAAATCCATGTCTTTTTTCTTAATTCTACCTTCATGAATCTTCTTTTCTTTGATAGCATTCATCATATCAGGACTAACAGGTTCAACAGTGAAATATAGCTTGTTGTGCTTGTTTGGTGATTTTCCTTCGAAAGCTTCTCCACTAGCCTTAGTTATAGTTTCTCTATAAACAACAATTGGCGGTGAAGTCTTAATTTCTAATCCTTTCTCAGACTTAATTCTGTTTTCAGTAATTTCAAGGTGAAGTTCTCCCATACCACTCATTAAATACTCACCAGTTTCTTGGTTCATTTTAATTACAAGTGAAGGATCCTCTTTTGACATCTGAACTAAAACTTTTGCAAGTTCTGGAAGATCTGAAGGTTTTGTAGCTTCAATAGACTTTGTGATAACCGGATCGAAAATATGTGAGATTTTCTCGAAAGGTTCATCAGGTTCATTAGTTAAAGTTTCTCCAGGATAAGCATCTTTCAGACCACCAAGTCCAATAATGTTTCCTGCTGGAACTTCTTCAACAATTTCTCTTTTTGCTCCGTTGTAAATATATACTTGCTGAGCTCTAAGAGAAGTGCCTCTTATGTTCATGTGAATTGCAACACCTTTTTTCATAGTTCCTGAGTACATTCTACCAGCTGCAATTTCACCTGCTTGAGGATCAATTGAAACTTTAGTAACTACGAAAGCTAAAGGACCGTTAGGGTCACATGCTAGTAAACTTTTACCAAGAGTTGATTCAGGATCTCCATGCCAGATTTTAGGAATTCTATACTTTTGAGCTTGAACAGGGTTTGGTAAGTGTTTTACAACAGCGTTAAGCAAAACTTCATGAAGTGGCGCTTTTTTACCAAGTTCTTTCCAAGTATCATTTTCATAAGCATCAATGATGTCTTTGAAAGTTAGATTCTTTTCCTGCATGTAATCAATACTCATAGCCCAGTTGTGGAATGCGCTTCCAAAGCAAACTGAACCATCTTGAACATTAACTTTCCACTTATCGCCAAATTCTTCTTCAGCAATATCTTTAATAAGCTTATTTACACTAGCAATGACTTTCATAAATCTTTCTTGCATAGCTTCAGGTGTTAATTTTAGTTCTTTGATTAATCTATCAACTTTATTAATGAATAAAATTGGTTTAACTCTTTCTTTTAGAGCTTGTCTTAATACTGTTTCAGTCTGCGGCATAATACCTTCAACTGCACATGATAAAACTACTGCTCCGTCAACTGCTCTCATAGCACGTGTAACGTCTCCACCAAAATCTACGTGACCAGGCGTATCAATTAAGTTAACTAAGAATTCTTTACCTTTAACATCGTGTACCATAGATACAGCTGCTGAATCAATAGTGATTCCTCTTTCTGCTTCATCGTCGTGAAAATCAAGAGCACATGCTTTACCAGCAAGATCTTCTGACATCATACCAGCACCTGCAAGCAAGTTGTCCGATAGAGTTGTTTTTCCGTGATCGATGTGAGCACAGATAGCGATATTTCTGATTTGATCAGGACTCTTCATAATCCGAGTGACCTTATCAACCATTTTTTCTCCCATTCTAATTACCTCATTATAAGTTTTATAATTTTAAATTTACAAAATTTCTCCGATAAAACTAATTTTACCTGAAAGAAAATTTTGCACTTTACTGATAACATTATCCTTGATTTCTGAAATAGGTTTGTTAATTATAATCTCGACAAGAAGCTCTTTATTCTTATAAAAATCGATTAAAGGAGCAGTCTTTTCTTGATAAACAACTAACCTATTTTGTACAGCCTCAGGAGTATCATCAGCTCGCTGATAGAGTTCTCCGCCACACTTATCACAGATTCCATCCTCTTTTGGAGGATTTCCACTTTTGTGAAAAATAGTGCCACATTGCTTACAAGTAATTCTTCCAGATAATCTTTCAATAATAACTTCATCATTTGCTTTAAAGTTAAATACATGATCAATAGGAATTATTTCCTGCAAAGCTTCTGCTTGCGGAATTGTTCTTGGAAAACCATCAAGGATAAAACCGTTTTCACAGTCATCAGCCTTAATTCTTTCTTTAATAAGAGAAATCATTATGTCATCAGAAACTAAATCTCCGCGTTTCATAATATCGCTAATTTGTCTTCCTAAATCGGAATCCTTTTTAGCTTCTTCTCTTAATAAATCACCAGTTGAAATTTGAGGAATACTTAGAACTTCTGTCAAAACTTGAGCATAAGTTCCCTTTCCTACACCTGGCGAACCAAGAAACAATAATTTTAAACTCATTTTTTTAAACCTCTGAAATGAAGTGCTTCATCAGGTTTAGTCCATTCAACAACTTCTTGCGGTTTAAACCATAAATCAATTTCTAATTTCGCATTATCAGGTTCATCAGATGCGTGAATTAAATTGATAACAGGTCTGTCAGATGCGTTAGCTAAAACATAAGTATCTTGTGAGTAATCGCCTCTAATTGTTCCAGGAGCTGAATTCTCAGGTGATTGTTCTCCAACCATCTTTCTAATAAGCTTAATTGCACCATGACCTTCAAGAACCATTGCAACAACAGGATATAATTGTAAATCCTCTGTTAAACTATCACAAATTCTCTGACCATGAACTTTTGGATCTTCTGTAGCTTCGTCAAGACCTTGGTTTTTAATAAGTTTTTTACCAACAGCCATTAACCATTCATCATCTTTTTGATAATGAATTTTTGCTAAGTCAGGATCAGCTCTAACCATTTTCATTGCAACAATTTTCAAACCAACACGTTCAAATCGCTGAATAATTTCTCCAACAACACCTCTTGCAGTAACATCAGGTTTTAATATAACTAAAGTTTTTTCCATCATATTAATTACCTCTAAATGTTACCGTGTTCTTTTTGAACAGCTTTGATTTTATGAAATTCATTAGTCCAGCTTGTAGTTCTAGATTTTCTACCTAAAACAAGTAAGTTTTTTTCACATTTACCACTGCAAAAATCTAATATTTTTCCAGCTTTCATAACGTATTTCTTACCAGTGCCAGCAGGTATTGATTTTCCGCAAAAATCGCATTTAGCCATTTTATTTGCCTCCTCTACCTACTTTATTAAGTGGTCTAGCTTCAATCTCTGTTTCTCGAAGCATTAAAATATCTCCAATTTGAACAGGACCTTTAACATTTCTCCGGATTGTTTTATTTTTATCTCTACCATCAAGAATTTTACATCTTACTTGAATAGCTTCGCCTCTAGTTCCAGTTCGGCCGACTACTTCGTCAACTCTACCAGGAACAGCTGGAGAAAAGTTTACTTGACCCTTTGAATTACTATCTTGAGTCTTTTTCTTATCATATTGAGCCATCTTTATTCACCTAACCGAATTTATAAATTCTTGATAATATCTTTGGATTCGCCTTCAACAACAATTGCAACTGCTGTAGTTCCGACAGGTAAACCTGCTGAAGCTCCTAGTTGTTCCTTGCTGTCTACTTCTGTAAACTTTGAACCTTTTTCTTTACATAGTAAAGGTAAGTGCATTACAATTTCTGGTGGTTGAACATCGCTTGCGACAACAACTAATTTTGCTTGTCCTCTTTCTAGAGATTTTGTTACTTCATTGCTTCCTTTTACGATCTTACCAGTTTTTCTAGCAAGTTCAATTGCTTCATATGCTTCTTGTGACATTTTCTTTTTCCTCCTGGAAAATAAAATTCAAAATCGTTTTCTGATTTTGCACATTTTATTTTTTCTCCGGAACATGAATTTCTCATGTTCGTTCATAGATACTAAACAGAATTAGTACCTCATTCAGACCTTCACTGAAAGTCGTCATAAATCATGGGTTTTACTCTTTTAATTCTCTAAAGAGCTAAATTAAGAGAAAAGAACACGAGTTGTTTTATAAATATTATGGTGTATATACCAATATATAAGCACAAAGTAAGAATTATTCTCGATTAGCCCAATCAATAGCTGCATCAATATCTGAAGGTTTAAAATCAAGCCAATGAGTTCTAGTTTGAAAAATCTTTGCATCCTTAGCATCCCAAAGAAGAATGCCTGAGTAAGTCTTACTAGGTTCAACAATTATTTCAGGCGGAGTAAAATAAGAAGAGTAAAGATTTTGTTTAACCATTTGTTTGTTTAAATCTGCAAGATCTAATTTTCCAAGTTTAGCTTTTGTAGCAAGAAGTTTGATTACACCAAGAATTTCTTCTTGACCATCATAGTTAATACAAAGATTCAGAAAATAAGTATCATAATCTTTAGTGTCTTCCATGACTTTTTTGAAAGCGTCAGTTAAATCAGGATTTAAATCAAACCAATTACCAATAATGAAAACTCGGGTTTTATTTTTGTGAATTAATTCATTATTAATTAAATCCTTGAAAAAATAAGTTAATTCTTTGATATCTTCTTTATACTTAGAAGCTAAATTTAATGTAAACACAGGAATTTCTGTTTTGATCTGATAATTCATGAAAGTTTTAATTTGCTCCACATTTCGTTTAGCAATAACTTCTTTGCAATCCTCATCATCTTTTTTTACTCCAGACCAATTATCAAGATTAGAACAATCTACTGCTACGTGAAGAGGTTTCTTCTTTTGTTTGAGAATACCAAGATCAATTTTAGGTAGCTTTAATTCCATAGAGATAAAATAAGAATAGGTGTTTAAAAATGTATAGTTAAAAGAAGTCAGATTAGAAAAAATGAATTAATTAACTTCGACACGAATTTCTTTCTCATTCATAATAGTGTTATTCCACACTATTTGCATTTCAAATTCATAGATTGCAATAGATGCTTCACCTTTCAAAGCATAAATTTTGAATTGCTGAGTATCTCTTGAATCCTTGCCTTTAAGAGCTTTAGTTGTTATAGAATCAATTCTATTACCATCAACATCAGTTGCATAGATCATAGTCAAATTCTGAGGAAATACTAAGTCAAAATATCTATCTTCAAGAACATTATCTGTACGAACAATAGTTACTGTGATGAATTCAGAACGTGAATCATTATCAAGTTTCAAAGAACTCGTGTCAAGTTCTAATTTAATATCAGGTTCATCAGACTTAGAACAAGCAGATAACAATAAGATTAATGTCAGTGATAATATTAGTAAAAGTTTTGAAACTTTGTTCATAAAGAAATAATTGGCTTAATAATTATATAAAACTTTCCATGTATGTCCGTATAAGACTATGAAAAATTATATAAAGATACAATCGCAAATTAGAACTTATGTTTCCAGTAACAGTCATCATTGGTTTTTTTGGACTTCTTGCAGCAGCACTATTTGACATGTTTTCTAAACATAATGAGATTCCTGATTGGCTTAATTATTCAATGATAGGAGTTGGACTTGGAAGTGCAGTTATAACTGCATTTATGACTGAAAAGTATATTTTGATTTTATATTCACTTGCTGGACTTGTTGCAGCAGGAATCTTTGGGTGGATACTCTACAAATTAAATCAGTGGGGTGGCGGAGATGCAAAAGCGATTATGGGCATTGGGGCATTACTTGGAATAAATTTTAGCCAAGGATTTCCAACACTTGCAATGTTTGTAATTAACATATTTATTGTTGGTGCAATAATTGGAATTTTTTGGACAATCTATAAAGTCATAAAGAACTTTAAAGAATTCAAAACTACATTTAAAGAATTAATTCGAAGCAAAAAGATCATTAGAGTAAGAATAGCAATTATTATTATTTGCGCAGGTCTTTTAATATATGGATTTACGCAAATAGGAATTACAAAAATATTAAGTGTGGGTTTTGCAGCAATAATATTCTTCATGTTTTATTTCTACATGTTTAACAAAGCAGCAGACAAATCATGCATGAAGAAAGAAATGGATGTGGCTGAACTAGTAGAAGGAGATTGGCTCGCAGAAGAAGTAAAAATCGGCAAGAAAGTTTTTGCAGCAAAAATGACTTTGGAAAAGAACGATTTAGAAACCATAAAAAAACATAAAAAAACAGTTGTAGTTAGAGTAGGGATGCCATTCCTACCAAGCTTTGTAATTGCATACCTAATTACATTCTTAATTGGTAATTGGCTTATTTATTTAGTTATTTAGAATTAAGGAATTCTTTCAAGATGTTTAATCATCATATTTTCTTCTTCAGATCCCGCAGATATATCGTCTACTTGGTCTGCTTGTGCAGGTGGATGCTTTGCAGGTCCTTCTGCTTCTTCATCTTTAAAAATTATATTTGAAGAAATACCACTAGTCATAGCATCTAAATCACCAGAACTCATTTGTTTTGGTTGCCATTGAAAATTTAATCCATCTTCTTGCATACGTGCAATAACATCAATTCTAAAACCATCATCTTCAGAAGCTAAAATATTTGTACCTTGAGCGCCAAGTGATTCAAAAAGAGTTGTGGCTGTAAAACTTGATAAATAAAATAAATGTTGCAAATCTTCTATTGAAATATCTTCAACGAATTTTGCGGGTTTTTTTGGTAAAATGGCAACGTGACCTTTTGCAGCTGGTTTTTCAACTAAGAAAGCAATAGCCAAATTATCTTCATAAATTATACTTTCAGGTTTTATGTCAGCTAATTTCATTTGAACAAATCACCTATTTTATCTAAGAAAGCCTTACCATCTTTCTTTTTATTATTATCTTCAGTCTCAACTTCATTGTTAATTCCATTATCAACTTCACTTTCAACTTCACTTTGCATTTCATCTTCGACATCAGCAATATTAGGACCTGCAGATAAATCTTCTAAACTAGAACCAGGATTAAAACCTCGTTCTTTAACAGGAACAGGAGACAAAATCGGTTCAGACTTAGGCTCAACTTGAACAGGTTCTTGAGGAACAGGCACAGGCACAGATTCTTGAGGAACTGGCGTAGGTTGAATAGGCATTGGTTGAACAGCTGATTGAGTAGGAGTATTCTGCACAGGCACATTTTCAGCTTGAGACTTAAGTTGAGGTTGCTCAGAAACTGATTCTTCACCTTCAGCATCATAAGCTTTAAGTTTTTCAGATAACTTAGTAACATCAATTCCTTGAAATAAAACTTTCAATTGATCATTCTTTTCCAGTTCAGATTTGAAAGCTTCAGGATCATCAATTATAAGTTTCTTAACATAAGGATTTTGTTCAAGCATCTGTGCTAATTGCTCTTTATTTGGTTTTGGAATAGGAGCTAATGATTTATTTTCTTTTTGAAGATGACCACCCATCATACGAGCAAGATTTGTCTTCAATACATCTTTTATATCTGCCTGAGGAATATCTTTCTCAGGAATTTCAAAATTTGCTAAACCATCGCCAGAGTCTCTAGGTACAACATGAACTAATAAATGTGGATTCTGCTGACCTGCAGCACCACCATTAGCCATGTAAATATTAATTTTTTCAGAAGGAACCCCTCTTCGAACAGCTCTTGCAAAATATTTAAGATTACCAAAAAGATGTTTAAAAATATCTGGTGGCGTTAAAGGTAAAATAGGAATGTGTTTCTTTGGAAAAATAAGAGTGTGACCTTTAATTGAAGGATAAATATCTAGTATACTAAGAATTGTATCGTCTTCGTAAACTTTGTGAGAAGCTACTTCACCACTAATTATCTTGCAAAAAATACAATTTGCTTTTTGGGCCTCTGCAGCTGCCTCTGGAGAACTAGGTTCTTGATTTTCACTCATAGAGTAAATCTTGATTTATAAGGTATAAAAACTTTTTGATATTAGAACTGATTAAATTAAAATAATTAGAAATATCCAAACGTCATGTTAGATTGGATTAAAGCATCTATGCAAAAAGCGAGTAATACAAAAAAAAATAAGGATCTATCCAAAAATCTCCAAATTAATAGTTTTTTTTCTATTTACAGGGAGACTTGATAAATCCTCTTCTGTATACAAACGTCCAAACTGATCTTGGTATAACAATTTATTCTTCTTCCTCTTCCTCGTACAAAAAACCCATATTATCTATTTTCCAACTCATTTTCTCCCCTCCAAAGCATTCAATAAGTCATTAAGATTAGTCTTTCAACCACCCTATATATCAAATAGCGATACAAGTATATATACTTTATGTGTATATTGTACACATTAGTGTGAATATTTACATATTTTCAAAAAAGTATTTAAATCCATGAACTAAACTAAAAGATATGTTAAGAAAAGTTGTTCAACACGGACCATCAACAATGACAGTCTCACTACCTATTAAATGGGTGAAAGAGAACCACGTCCAGAAAGGAGATGAACTAGTAATTTCTGAAGAAAACAACAGAGTAGTGATTGGCACTCAAAGAAAAGCTAAAAAGAACAACATAACAATAGACATAACAAATCTGAATAGAAATACCATTATGTTTTACCTAAGAAGTCTATATAGACAAGGACTTGATGAAATAGAAATATATTTTGAAAATACAGAAACAATTTATTATGATACAGGCAAACAAGTAAAAGTGATAAGCACCATACATCAAGAAGTAAACAGATTAATTGGTTTTGAAGTAACACAAGAAAAAGATCAACACATAACAATTGCAGATTTATCAGGAACATCAGATTCTGAGATTGAGCCAATAATAAAAAGGATATTCTATTTAATGAACGATGCAATAGACGAGTCAATAATAGGAATGAGAAATAAAAATTACAAATTATTAGATTCAATAGAAGAAAAACATAACACGATAACAAAATTCATTAGTTATTGTCTTAGAATGATTAATAAAAAACCGAATAGTGGAAAATGCGTAACAGGAGCGTACCACACGTTATGTTCATTCGATGTAACTGCAGATATGATGAAATATTTTGTAAGACATGTAGTTCAAGCAAAACAAGAATTCTCAAAAGAAGGAATAGCAATATTAGAAGATATAAGCAAACTAAGCGAAATGACAAAAGATATATTTTTCAAATTAGACCTACAAAAGGTTAAACTATTCATGAAGAAAAGAGCAGAAGTAAAAAGAAAAATAAATATATTCACAAGAAGAAAAGACTTTGAAGCAACTTTAATCGCATATATGACTCCAACCGTTGAAATATTTAGAGATCTAGTAGAAACAAAGATGAGTACAACAGACATTACAGAAGTAAAAGAATAATTCTAACCAGCATCTTTAAAAAAAAGAACTGATTTTCTAAACACTATGAATTACTTTGAAGAGCTAATAGAACAAATCAAGATTGAGAAACCAAACAAAAAGAAACTCAATCAAATGAAGATAAATCTCTGTTCAAAATATAAAGTTAAAGAAATGCCAACAGACATAGAAATACTCTGTAATGCAAAGAAAGAAGATAATGAATTTCTAAAACAATACTTAATGACAAAACCTACTCGAACAATAAGCGGAGTTGCAGTTATCGCAGTTATGAGTAAACCATTTAATTGTCCGCATGGAAGATGTATATATTGTCCTGGCGGCTTAAATAGTGCATTTGGAGATGTACCACAATCATACACCGGAAACGAACCTTCAACTATGAGAGGAATTAGAAATGATTATGACTCATACAGAATCGTGTTTAATAGACTTGAGCAATATGTTGTTTTAGGACAAAACCCGGAGAAAGCAGAAATTATAATCATGGGAGGAACATTTCTATCATTCCCAAAAGAATACAAAGAAACATTTGTCAAAGATATATTCAAAGCAATGAATGATTTCTCAAATGAATTTTATAAAGACGGTGAGTTAGATATCGATAAGTTTCACGCATTCTTTGAACTACCAGGAAAAGTTCACGATCAAAGACGAGAAGAAAGTATAAAGAAAAAAGTATTAGCACTAAAAGCACAGAATGAAAAAAGTTTGGAAGAAGAAAAAAAGATTAATGAAACTTCTAACATAAAATGTGTTGGACTTACAATCGAAACAAAACCGGATTGGGGACTACTTGATCAAGGTAATGAAATGCTAAGTTATGGTTGCACACGAATCGAACTTGGAATACAAACAACTTATGATGAAGTATTAAAAAAAGTAAATCGAGGACACAACGTTGCAACAAGTATTGAAAGTATAAGAGTTCTAAAAGATCTAGGGTTTAAATTAAACTTCCACATGATGCCAGGACTGCCAGATGTTAGTTATGAAAAAGACCTTGACGCATTAAAAGAGATATTTGATAATCCAGATTACAAACCAGACATGCTAAAAATATATCCAACAATGGTAATGCCACGAACACCACTATCCGAGATGTATAAAGCAGGAAAATTCAAACCAATGGAAACAAACACTGCAGCAAAACTAATAGTGGAAGCAAAAAAGAAATGGATACCAAGATACTGTCGAGTAATGAGAGTGCAAAGAGACATACCAACAAAAGTTACAGATGCAGGAGTAGATAAAACTAATCTTCGACAATACGTAGATAATCTCGCAAAACAAGAAAGCGTAAAATGTCAGTGTATAAGATGCAGAGAAATAAAAGGCGCAGAGATCAAAGGAGATGTGGAATTTGAAATATTAGAGTACCAAGCAAGCAAAGGGAAAGAATATTTTATATCGCTAAAAGACAAGGCAGACAAACTAATTGGATTTGCAAGATTAAGAATTCCAAACGAAAGTTTAAGATCAGAAATAACAGATAAAACTGCAATCATAAGAGAACTACACGTTTATGGAACTGCAACAGCAATAGGAGAATCTGGAGATGTACAACATAAAGGATTTGGAAAAATGCTGATGGAAAAAGCAGAAGAAATTACACGCGAGAATAATAAAAGTAAAATTGTAGTAATAAGCGGAGTTGGAGTAAGACAATACTATAAGAAAATAGGATACTCTGATGACGGACCTTATGTAAGTAAAGAATTAAATTAAATCTACAATTTTCTAATTACAACACGTTCAATATGATCTTCACCGACTTCTTCAATTTTATAATTAACTTTTCCAATCTTTATTTCCAATCCTCTCGCAGGAAGACCTCTACACTTGTTGATAAGATAATCGCTCACATTGTCAAACTTCTTAGGAATATTAATTCTAAAAAAGGATTTTAAATAACGAGGAGGAGTTTCACCATCTACAAGAATTGTTTTTTTATCAAGTCGCATAATATTATTTGGAGAAACATCAGACTCATCAATAATTTCACCAACAATCTCTTCAAGAAGATCCTCAATAGTAACCAAACCCATTACTGTTCGTTTTTTATCCACAACAATTGCGATGTGTCTGTGAGTCTCTTGAAACTTTTTAAAAATATCATTAATCATTAAAGTATCAGGAATAAAAAGAGGCATAACAGCTATTTCCCTGATTTTAAGATTTTGCTCATTCTCAGCAATAGCTTCAAGAATATCTTTAAGATGTACAATCCCAACAATGTTGGACATTTTATTTTCATAAAGAGGAAAACGCGAATAAAGACTTTTAGAGACTATAGGAATAACATGTTTAATTTGCATATTAGCATCAAGGAAGAAAACATCTTTTTTTGCAGTCATAACTTCATTAGCAGAAACATCATCAAATCTAAGAACTTTCTTTAGCATACGTTTTTCATCCTTATCAATAACGTTTTCTTCAGCAGAAATATCCAATGCAACTCTTAGTTGAGCCTGAGTAATAGTTTTTTTCTTAGAATCGCCTCCAAATAAACCAATCATTTGATTTGAAATCCAACGAAATGCATAAACAAAAGGCCAAAGAATAGTTTTCAAAATAAGAATAGGTTTTGCAATAAGTAATGAAACTTGTTCATAATGAGTTGTACAATAAGCTTTAGGCGTTATTTCACCAAATATTAAGACGAGGAAAGTCATAACTCCAACTGCAATACCAGCGCCTGCATTACCAAATAAATCAGTAGCAAGAATAGTAGCAATAGCTGTAGCTGCAATATTAACTATGTTATTACCAATAAGAATTGTAATAATCATAGATTTAGGATTTGACTTTAAAATCTGTAATGATTTAGAACCAGGTTTTCTTTGTTTTACCCATGTTCGAAGTTCAATATCACTAATACTAACAAGTGCAACTTCTACACCTGAAAAAAAAGCAGATAACAAAAGTAAGAATACAAGTAAAATAATACTTACAATAAACATTTCTTTAATACACCAAGATTTATTTTTAAAGTGTAATATATAAACTTTTGGATAAATTTTTAAAAAAGTTTTTATATCGGAAAAGGACATATAGATTCTAGTTCTTAGATTCCATACAGAATTAAGAATAATTAGACCATGATGATTGAAGTTGAAATTGGAGAAAAAGTACACCTGAGATTTAAAGAGAGACCTTGTTCACAAGTTGATATCTGCCTAACTAAAGACGATGCAAAAAGACTTGGTTCATTATTATTCTCATATAACGCAGGAGAATTTCAAGCAGAGTAGAAACATATTTACACAGAGATTCCTAAAATGAAAGATTAGATTATTCTATGTAAACTTAATAATCAGATATGTTAAGCCATTCAAGATTTCTTCTATCAACAACATTAACAATTGAAATAAGAGAAGGATGCACATTGTCAAAATTATTGTATACAGCTAAAAGTCCTCCAGCCATAGCTATAGAATTATTTCTAAAACGAGATAGAAATTGAGTTAATATTCCAACAGGGAATAATTCAAAATCTCCTTTCGGCAAGTCTTTTCGGATGTAATTGTTCGCAATAGCATCAACTGATTCTAAATAATCTTTAGAAATAAATTCAAGCTTCAAATCTAAATCAGAACGCATATTGTCAAATTTATCATATAATTCAGCAGATTTACCAAGATGAAGCATGGCTAAAGTTTCAGACACACCTTGAGCATATAATTCTTTAGCTCCAGACATTTGATTTTTTTGAAACATAATAAGAGTAATATCATCCCCAATTACAGAAGGCACCATATAAGCAGTTGGCCTATGATGAGTGGGTGCATAAGTAGATAAAACAGAATCAAATGTCTTAATATTTATAATTCCAAGATTAGTTATTTTCACATTAGAAGGAATATCTACAACCAAATTCAATGCTTCGAAAGTATACTGCGATTGTTTACCACTGTCAAGAGGTTGACTCATGGATATGCTAAAGCTAAAACCTTTATATCACTTTAGGTAAAAAAGCCAATAATTAGACAAATTTTTAAAGAAATAGCCAGTCTGAGAATATAGATGTTAGAACAAATTCCAAGAACAGTTGAATTCAAAGAAAAGTTTGTAGAGAGATATAAAAAGATTTTTCCCGAAGACTATGATGAATTCATAAAATATTCAACTGCATATATTAAAAAAAGTGTAAGAGTAAATACATTAAAAATAAGTATAGCAGAAGTAAAAAAAAGACTTTCTAAAAACTGGCATTTAGAACAAGTACCATGGTGTAAAGAAGGATTCTGGATAGAATATAAAGATCAGAAAAGATTTGACATTGGAAACACACCTGAACATCAACTAGGGTATATTTATGTACAAGATGCAGCAAGCATGATACCTCCAGTAGTTCTAGAACCAAAACCAGGAGAATTAGTTTTAGATATGTGCGCAGCTCCAGGAAGTAAAACAAGTCAATTAGGACAATATATGAAGAATGAAGGTCTACTTATTGGAAATGATATCAAAGGTGAAAGATTAAGAGCTCTAGGAATAAATTTACAAAGATGTGGACTGAGTAATGCAATTATAACACAACAGCAAGGAAGTTTCTATAGAAGATTTGAATTTGATAAAATATTAGTCGACGCACCATGTAGTGGAACAGGAACAATAAGGCGAAGCATGAAAATATTAAACATGTGGGGACCAAATCTAGTTAGGAAAATGGCAAATATACAACGTCAACTAATTGAAGCAGCATTTTTAGGACTAAAAGTTGGTGGTGAAATGGTATATTCAACATGCACACAAGAACCTGAAGAAAATGAAGCAGTTGTAACTCACCTATTAAATAAGCATCCTGAAGCAAAGATAATGCCAATCAAATTAGATATTAAGCGAAGACCTGCAATGACAGAATTTGAAAAATTAGATATTAGACCAGAAGTTAAAGATTGTCTGCGAATTGCACCACAAGATAATGATAGTGAAGGATTCTTTGTATGTAAGATACAAAAATTAGAAACTGAAGAAAATAAATCAGAGTAAAAAGTATTTCTTGTTTAAAATAAATAGTAAAAACTAATTCTTAATTAAAAAATATAGAAATTATACTCAAAAGCATTAAATGAAATTAAAAAAAGAAAGATGAAAAAATTTAGCTAGCTTATTTTCTAGCTTTTTCTACTTTACCATGTAGTAGAGCTTTAAGTGACTGATCATTAACTTTAATGACTTGCCATCGAACTCCAGGAATATCTCCTTTAGAACGACCCATACCACCACCAATGCACTCGATTAATACTTCATCGTGTTCATCGATAAGTTTAGAAGCGCCATCGCCAGGACAAAATGCAGTAACTTGTTTAGCATTTTTAACTAATTGAACTCTAACACATTTTCTCATTGCTGAGTTTGGCTGTTTTGCCTCTAATTGTACTTTTTCTAGAACGATACCTGACGCTTGTGAAGAAGCTTCTAGCGGATCAGATTTCTTTTTAAGATTGAAAGTTTTCTTAACAAACCACTTGTCTGCATACCTTGACTGTTTACGTCTAGCTACAAGTTTATTTGCTGCATTTATTCCTCTTGATTTCTTAGCCATATTATATCACCGAAACTAACAACTATTTATAAATCTTACTAAATAAGCTTATTTCTTAGCTGTTAATTAAATAACTTTGATCTCCTTTAAGTCAGAAAAATATTTCTTGACAATTTCTTCAGTTTCACGAAGGTTCTTTGCTTTTGAACCAATCATTAAACCCTTTGTTTTAGTATCAGGTCCTTTAATAGTAACAATGTTTTCATCTTCTTGAATACTTACTACTTTTAATGGAGCAATTAAGTTAACAATAAATTTTAACTTATCTGCATTAAACTCAATAATACGAATTTGCTTGTTAAACAGTTTCTCTAATTTTATGAGATTAGCTTTATTCTTACCTAAAGCTTTCCAGAGTTGACCTTCATCAATCATGAACGTTAATTTCTCTTTAAACATGAAAGTCTCTTTAACTCTAGTTCGAGTAAGTTTTTCGAATAAACCCATAAGTTTAATCAAGTCCTGGTCGTATTTGATACTCATCTTAAAAATCCAATCACAGCAACAGAAAATGGTTTCTTACAATAAGTACCAAGTTCGTCGTTTGACATTGTTAGTTCTTCAACTTCAACACCATTAATACCTGCGTAATGTTTAATTGTTTCTAAAGCATCTTCATCAAGATTCTTAGCCAAGAAAACTTTTGCAATATTATTTGTGTTAAGTCCTTTTATAACTCTATCTTTGCCAATGATTAGCTTTTCATTTCCTAAAAATTTTTTTATTTCGTCTGCGCTCATTTTTTCTTAGTCACCAATCCCGGCAATCCTGTTCCAACAGGTACCAGCTGATTTATCATTACATTTTCAATTACACTATTAAGAGTATCTGTTTCTCCAGTTAGAGAAGCGTTTATGATATGCTTAACAGGTGTTTCGAATGAAGCTCTAGCAAGAACACTAGGCTTCTCCTTTACAATACCATAACGGTTAATACCCATAAGTTTTCCTGACATAGTCATAGCATCTGCAACAAGCATAATGTGTCTGATATCAATGTCAATACCTTGAGCACCTAAAACTTTTAAGACTTCATTAATGATAAGTTGTCTTACAGCTTCAACACCGTATAGTTTTTCAATTTCATATAAATCATTACTCACAATTCTAGCACTATCAACATAATCTTGTTTTAACATGTCTTTAATGTTATTTCCTGCAGTAACAATAACATACTCATTTCCTCTTTTAACTGGAAGAACTTGAGTAATGCCTTTAATTCCTGAAATGTAAACAGCCTTAACTTTTTCTTTAAGTTTGTAAAGTGAATTAAGGTTTTCATCTTTTGCTGATGCAGTAACTAAAACATGATCTTCATGTGCTTTAAATTTAAAGCCTTTCTTGAAAGTTTTATCAAGAAGTTTTGAAACTTTATCATAATCAAGACCTGCTCCCTTTAACTTAGTATTGTTAAGATAGATTTTCATCTGTAAAGTAGCTATGTCGATTGAAATTTCTTTAAGGAAACCTGCAACAGTTGTTTCTTTAATATGTTCAGCAATCTTTTTTATGTCCTTTCCGGTTGAGAAAGGTTTTTTAAGAAATACTTCCATCATAAGAGTTGAAACTGTTTTTCTACCATCAAAAATTTCGATGATTCTTGGAAGACCAGTAGTTACGTTAAGTTCTGATACTCCCGCAAAGTGGAATGTGTTTAGTGTCATCTGAGTTCCAGGTTCTCCAATTGACTCTGCGCCAACTAGACCAACACTTTCACCAGGATCAGCTAAAGCTTCCGTATATTCGAAATATACTTGTTCAATGATTTTTTTAACATTTGCATCTGAGACTTTATCAGGAAGATTTGCTTTAATTTCATCTAACATAGCAGATGTTAGCTTATTTTCATATTCTTTGAATATATCTGCAGCCATTTTAGTTCTCCAAAACAGAATTAATAATCTGCTTTATATTGATTTTCCCACCTTCAGTTCGTGATACATCCATACCATCTTCACCGTAAGCGAATTGAACAACTTTACCAGCTGCATCTCTAACAGTATAATCATATTCTACTTTGATATCCTGTAAAGCGTTTGCTAGTCTTCTGTAAAGATAACCGGATTTAGGTGTTCTAAGAGCAGTATCCATTAAACTGTCTCTTCCAGTCATTGCCATAAAGAATAGTTCGTGAGGTCTAAGACCTTGTTTGAAACCATTTTTAATGAAACCATGAGCTTCTGGACCTAAGTCGCCTTTTCTAAAACATGAGATTGTTCTATCTTTGAAACCTTTGCTAATTCTCGCGCCTCTAAGAGCTTGCTGGCCTACACATGCTGCAATCTGAGCTAAGTTGATTAAATTTCCTCTTGCTCCTGATCGAACCATAGCCATAGTATCACTTCTAGGATCTGCGTTGTCAGCAACTATTTGACCTGCGTCGTTTCTTGCTTTGTTAAGTCTTTCAAGAATTCTAAGCTCTAAAGTTTCTTTTAAACTTCTTCCAGGAAGAAGCTCAAGAGTTTTAGTTTTATATTGCGCAATAATCTTATTAACAGCAGTATAAGCGTCATCCATCACTTTAGCAGATTCAGCAGTTGCTTTTTCTGATAAATCTCCATCAGCAAGTTTAGCAGTGAATCCATACTTTAGTAAGACTTCAATTCCTAGTTTATACATACCACCAAGGATTTGAACCATTTCATCTCTACCAAATTGTTTGTGAATGTTTCTTAGTAGTAAACCTGAACCTTCTCCAAGATTTGATTTATCCATAACACCAGATAAAAGTTTTCCACCTTTAATCTTTACAATGTGGTTTGGATCATCTGCAGGAACGGATTTTGATTTACCATCAAAATTGAATGTTTCAGGCAAGATAACTGAGAAAACTTCTCTTCCAGTAACAAAATCTTTGTTTGGAAGTGTTTTAAAATCAGTTACACCAGCTGATGCAAGTAAATCAACAGCTTGTTCTTTTGGAATTTTATCCATAAACTTAGTTAAAACATAGTTACCAGATATTGCGTCCTGGTTACAACCAATGATTGAAAGACCATATCTTGGACTAATTAACTGAGTTTGAACTTCCATTAAGATTTCTGCTTCTGCACGTGCTTCTTCTGTTTGAGGAATATGAAGATTCATCTCATCCCCATCAAAATCTGCGTTATAAGGCGCACATACAGCAGGATTTAATCTAAAAGTTAAACCTGGAAGAACTCTAACTCGGTGGCACATCATACTCATTCTATGAAGAGATGGTTGACGGTTGAAAAGTGAAATATCACCATTCATTAAGTGTCTCTCAATGATATATCCTGGTTGTAGTTCTTCTAAAAGCTGCTCTTTAGTTTCATCAGTAATCTTTTTTCTTTTGCCATCAGGTCTTAAAATATAGTTTGCACCCGGGTAAGTTTCAGCTCCTCTTTCGATAAAGCCTTTTAGATACTTCAGATTCCATTGAGTTACTCTTTCTGGAACAGTAAGTTTCATAGCAATAACTTTTGGAACACCAACTTCGTTAATGTTAAGTTTTGGATCCGGACTAATAACAGTTCTAGCTGAGAAGTTAGTTCTCTTACCAGCAAGGTTATGTCTGATTCTTCCTTCTTTACTTTTAATTCTTGCAGTGATAGTTTTTAGTGGTTCTCCACTTCTATGTCTTGCAGGAGGAAGTTGTGCTACTTCGTTATCGAAGAATGTTGTTACGTGATACTGAAGTAAGTCCCATAAATCTTCAATAATGATTTCCGGAGCTCCAGCATTAATATTCTCAAATAATCTTTGGTTAATTCTTACAATATCTCCAAGTTTGTGAGTTAAATCGTCTTCTGATCTTTCACCTGATTCTAGAGTAATTGAAGGTCTCATAGTTACTGGAGGAATAGGTAGAACAGTTAGTACCATCCATTCTGGTCTCACAGCTTTGTGATTCATACCAAAAACTTCTAAATCGTCATCATTAATTCTTTCAAGTCTAGCTCTAACTTCAATAGGAGATAATCTTTTATCTTCTTCAACGAAAGTACTAGGTTTTTCAAGACTAATTTTCAACTGTTTTTCTTTACAGTGAGGACATTTAGTAATTGTTTTAAGACTTGCCATGATTCCAGAAACTTTCTTTCTTCTTTCTTCAAGGCCCATTTCTTTACCAATAATTTCAAGTTCACTAGCATGTTTCTTGATTAATTCTTCTGGAATTAAAATTCTTCCACAAGCTCTACAAGTACATCTTTGTAAATCAAGAACTTCCTTGATAAATTTAATGTGAACAACTGGTCTTGCAAGTTCAATGTGACCAAAGTGTCCAGGACATTCCTTTAACTTATGACTACAAGTTTTACATTTTAAACCAGGGTCAATAACTCCAAGTCTAGTATCCATCAGACCACCCACAACTGGGTAACCTTCTTTATCATAAAGCTCTGGAGTAACAATCTTTGCAGATGATGTGTTCTTAATCAAAATAGGACCCATAACTGAAAACGAAATTGATTTAATTTTTTTATATGTAGGAGTTGACATTTTAGTATTTACCCTCCAGTTTTAACTTAGGATTAATACACAAAGACTTTATTTCATCAAGCATCAATTTGAAAGCATAACTCATCTCAATATCTGAGATTTCTGCATCTTCGCCATGAATAGCTGATATTTTTTTTCCAGTCCGAGCATTTTCCCAACCAATAGTTCCTGATTCTTCACAAATAGGAATAATTGTATTGTCAGATCCGAATCTCTCTTTTAGTACAAGTGAAGTTCCGTGAGCGATAAAAGTATCTTTCTCCATCTCTCCAAGTCTTAATCCACCTTCGTTAGCTCTACCTTCAGTAGGTTGTCTTGTTAAAAGCTGGATAGGACCTCGTGCTCTTGAGTGAATCTTGTTTGCAACCATGTGCTTTAATTTTAAGTAGTACATGTTACCAATAAATATTCTAGCGTTAAAACGTTCACCAGTTATACCATTGTACATTGTTTCAGTTCCGTTTTCTGCGAATCCATGTCCAAGTAATTCCTTTCTAAGATTAGATTCTTTTTCTGATTGAAACATAGTAGCATCAATCTGTCTTGCAGATAATGAACCAACTTTTCCAGCCATAAGCTCCATTAAGTGAGCCATAGTCATCCTTGATGGAATTCCATGAGGACTGAAAATTAAATCAGGTGTTAATCCTGAGTGTGAGTATGGCATATCAGTTTCAGGAACAATTATACTAATAACTCCTTTCTGACCATGTCTACTTGTAAACTTATCTCCGATTTCTGGAATTCTTTGGTCTCTAAGTCTAACTTGAACAAGTCTGTTACCTTCTGAGTTTTCAGTAATTGAAACAAAATCAACAATACCTTTTTCTCCGTGTTTTAGAGCCATTGATGATTCTCTTCTTGAACTTGAAGTTAAATTATATTCATCCATTGAACTTAAGAATCTTGGAGGACTTGTTTTACCAATAATAACGTCTCCTTCTCCAACAACTGCTTCTGAATGGATAATTCCATCATCACCAAGAAGTCTGTAATCGTTTTCAGATCTAAATCCTTTAACATCTTTATCAGGAATACCAACTTCATCAATTAAACCACCAGAGTATCTTAACTCTTCTGCAATAATTGGTCTAAAGTAAGTACTTCTTGCAAAGCCTCTGTCAACAGAACCTTTATTGATAACAACTGCGTCTTCCATGTTATATCCTTGATATGACATGACAGCTACAATGATATTTTGCCCAGATGGGTGTTTATCAAAGTCTAAAACGTCTTGCATCAAAGTTTTAACAATTGGAAATTGTGGATAATGTAAGATACTAACATCCATGTCCATTCTATTATAGTAATTAGCAACATAAAAACCAATTGCTTGCTTTTGGTTCTTTGCTCCCTGACTTAAACGTACACCGTGGTTATAGTTTCCGAAAGGAACATAAGAAGTTGCAATACCAACAATATCCATAGGACTAATTGCTAAGTGTGTATGTTCTGGAGTTAAATCTTCAGGAACAAATGCAACTAAAGCATTTTCTTCTTCAGTAGAATCCATGTAATCAATAACTCCCTGTTTAAGAAGATCAGACCATGTTATTTCGTTCTTTTTTAGTTGTTGAATGTGTTTATCAGTAATTAATGATTTACCATCTTTAACAACAATTAAAGGCCTAGTTGAACGTCCGCTGGACATTTCAACTTTAACAGTGTCAATATCCTTATCATAAAGAGCATTTATAGAAATAGGTAATTTTCCCATTCGTCTTTCAGAAATAATTCTTTCAACAAATTCTTCAGGATTTTTTATGACACCTACAAATTTATTATCTAAATATACTTCAGTCATTTTGCAAGCTCCAAACCCATAGTTTTTAGTGAAGCTAGGATTTTCTCTTCATTCTCTTTTTGAGTAACATTTGAAAGTAATGCTAAATTCTTTCTTAAACCAATGTTAGTTCCTTCTGGAGTCTCACTTGGACAAAGTCTTCCCAGATGAGTTGGGTGGAGAGCTCTTGCTTCGAAATTTTCTTGACTTGAAGAAAGTGGACTAACTACTCTTTGCAAATGTGATTGTGCTTGTAAGAAGTTTAGTCTTTCCATTCTTTGGGAAATACCTTTTCTTCCACCAACCCAGTTTCCAGTTGCCATTGAGCTGTAAAGTCTTTGAGTAAGAAGTTTTTCTCTAATAATTACCTTAATACTTGGGAATTTTCCTCTCTTAACAATTCTTTGGAAATTGTAAAGGAAGTCTCCGATTAAGACTTTTAGATTAACTCTGAAAAGATCTGCTAATAAATCACCTGGAAGTTTGATTCTTTTATTTCCATAGTGGTCTTTATCATCAATTGGAAGTGTTTTGTTTGCAACTAAGATAAATTTCTTAAGCATTTTACAAAGGTTATACGCCTTCATAACACGATCTTCTTTTTCAATTCCTAAATGAGGAAGTAAGTATTTGTCTAAGATTTCAGACATTCTTGTAAGTCTGATATCTCTTGATTGAGTGATTCCAATCTTTTTAGACATATAATCGATTGCTTCTTCATCGCTTTTAATATCAAGTTGTTCATATAGATTAATAATAATCTCTGAACTATCATCCATATCAATAAACTTCATGATTTCTTCATCTTTAGTCATACCTAAAGCTTTTATTACAACAATTAAAGGAATTCTTTTAACTCTTGTAAATGTTAAATAGAAGATACCATCTTTTAGTTTTTCAATTTGGTGAGGAATTTTATATGATCCACTTTCTGAAAATATTTTTCCAACAAATGGACTGACACCTAAAGATGCTTTCTCAACCATAAATTTGTTTGAAGCTAAATCTTCAATGTTTACAATTGCTTTTTCAGTACCATTAATAATGAAATATCCGCCAGAATCATCAGGATCTTCTCCTTTTTCAATAAGTTCTTTTTCATTTAAAGTGTGTAAATGGCAGAATTTTGATTTTAACATAATTGGCATACTTCCAATTTGTGTTTTGAAGCTTTCTTTTTGAACACCATTGATGTGAGAACTCATTTCAATAAAAATTGGTGCAGAATATGAAAGTTTTCTTAATCTTGCTTCTACAGGATAAATTGCTCTTTTAGAACCATCTGCTTCTGTAATTTCAGGTTTTGTAACCCAGATTTTGTCAAGTCTAATTTTGAACTCTTCAACGTTTGGTGGAATGATTGTTGGTTCGATATCACGATTTTCGTTAATTATTTTCTGTAATTCTTTTTCTATGAACCGGTTGAAAGAGTTAATTGATGAAGCCACTATTGAGTTTTCCTCAAAGTATTTTCTCATAAGAGTTTCTGAGAATTCACTCATTAATAACACCCCTGTAAAACAAAGTTTTGCCTGCAGTAGGACTTTTTCTTGCAATTTCAACAACATCTTTGTCTTTTATATCTAGATGTCTAATTGCAGGATCGTTGATAGAAATCTTTGGGAGCTCTTTGAAGCTCAAATTATATTTTTTCATTAAAGAATCTTTTTCTTTTTCATTTAGCTTACGGTGTTCAGGTATAAGCACATGAATAAGTTTTTCAGTTTTTGCCGCCATGATGCAATCCTCGTAGGAATATATTTTTTGAAGAAAAAAAAGGTTCTTTCGGCAAACCAATAATTCCTCCAAAACGTTGTATGTTATTATCTATAGGTCGTACGGGATTCGAACCCGCGACCCCTTCATTAAAAGTGAAGTGCTCTAGCCAGGCTGAGCTAACGACCTGTGTTAATGGTAAAAAACACCCTGGCCGGGATTTGAACCCGGGTCGATGCCTCGACAGGGCATCATGATAGGCCGAACTACACTACCAAGGTAATTGTGAAAATCAAGTTGCATAAGATTGTCTCAAATGAGTTTATTTTCGGTTAAACGAAGAATAATCATTCGATGGAGCCCATACATCAATTTCCGTACTGCGTGGAAACAGCAAACTATTTATAAACCTTGCGCTTTGAATTGGAAAAAGTATGATGATTTTAACCAAAATCAAAGATTTTAGCATAAATAAGGTCATTTTAGACGTTTATCAATGGCTTAAACAAGACAATTATTTTAGATAAACTACTTGTTTTGGAGCATTTTGTTGATGAGCCAAATACCACCCAAAATCAGAAACATGATTCGAAACTGATTTTTTCACTATTTTTCTTAATTTTGGACGTAAAATATTTCTATCAGCATAAATACTATCCCCAATTAATACAATTTGATTAAACTTGTTAGTTTGAGGGATGGGTGCTTTTTCTAACTCAAAATGAGTATTTACAACGCTAAAAAAATATGTTTCACCATCTTTTAGAGTAATAAAACCTTTTGCCCGAGGAATTTTTGAATTTTTAAAAAATGATTTAAGCTTTTCTTCATCAACAACTCCGTAAGTTTCGTAAACAAATGCATTAATATTCTGATGTTTTTCTTTTTTATTTCGAAGAAATTTCCAATGCTTTTGAATTTCCCAAGCTAAATAAGACTTAGATTTTGGAACTTTTAGATCTGAAATGTAAACTGGTTTGATGCCTTTTAATATCTTTAAAGTATCAACTTTGCATTTTGTTGTTGGAATAACATGATGATTTAACAAATTTAAATTTTTTAGTTGTTTATTCTTTTCTTTTACAGATATAAGATCGCATTTGTTTAAGATTACAACTGAAGCCCTATCAACATGACCTAAAGTATGAGAACTTAATTTATTTGCGCTCGAAAAGCGCTCGGAGTCTATTATAGATATTACATATGGAACAATATTTCTAAAATCTTTTAAAACAGCTAAAACAGGATTGAGATTTGATGCTCCAGATGTTTCAATTATAAGAATATCAGGATTTGTTGGAATAACTTTTTTTAGAACACGTCTGAAATTATCAAGATTAACATTAGAAATACTACCATCATTTATTTCTACAATTTCAACTGTGTGACTATTTGAAATCTTCCCATCAACACCAAGCCCTGCAACTTCATTCTCTATAATAACGATTTTTTTATCAGAATTTTGAGAAATGAATTGACCAACTAATTGAGTTTTACCACAACCCAAAAAACCAGTTACAATAATAATTTTAATTAAAGGTAAATCTTTTTGTGATTTAGATAATTTCTTAGATTTAGATGATTTAACTTTAGCCATTTAGAAATTAAGATTATATAATGGTTTTAAAAAAGTTACTATAAGTTTTGAAGTTCTTGATTAAGAATTTGCACATATTGATCAACAGTTTTTGCAGAATTCGCTTTTGGAAAAATAGAAGTATCTTTACTATAAACTTGGTTTAATACGCCAATTACTTGCTTTGCATCTTCAATAAAAATATTCTCCCAATGAGGCAAATCATGTTCCAATATTTGTTTAGCGAGATTTTTGTCTACTTTCGATTCATCAATTTGTCCATATCGCTCACTATCAATACTTCCAGTTTTATTAGCTATTTTTTGATGTAGATAATTAGATGTTGTCTCATCCATTTTGTTTACAATCCAATAGGCATTAATTGCATAAGATAATAATTGTCCTTGGAATGATTTCTTAATATAATTATTACAATAATGATTCTCAATCTTAGATGAGATTGAATCAAAATCAGCACTTCGCCATTCGCCTAAAGGAACAAAATTAAAAAAGTAAGCTCTTGCTTCCATAAAAGAATTAACTTTTGAAACAGACCGTAATTTGTCAGGAAGCATTTTCAAATATTTTGACTGAGTTAAAGGATTTGTATTTGAATGAGCATTTATAAGAGCTCCACCAAACTCTAAACCTTGACGTAAAAAAGTATCATGTAATGCGACATTTTCATAAAAGTCCACATGATCTAATTCATGTCTTAGAACATTATAACTATAAGATTTGATAAAGTCAGAACCAGAATCAATTACCTTAATTAATAAAGACTGTGTAGATTCAATATTATTAAATAAATAGTCTTTGTAATTAGCATAAGGAACGCCCCTTTTATCCATCATACGTTTAAGTGATTGAAGCGAAGATGACGAGTGAATTTCATGTTCAAAACGATAAAACTGTTTTTCAGGATCATCTAAAAATAATGCTACTCTAGATTCACCAAAACCACCTAGAAAATCTCGCGCAATATCAAAATAATTTATTAAATTCTTAACATCAGATTCAAGTGCTTTTTTTTTAGTCTTAAAAGCAAAACCCCGTATAATATTTAGAAGACTAATATTTAATGAAGGATTTTTATTAGTAGAACTTACAGCAGATGCAAAGGTGCCTGGAGTTTGATGAAAACCAATATTTAGATTAAAATTTGTAGGAACAGATAAACCTAAGTCCCTTCGTTCTTCAATAGCAATATCCAATGAATCAACGATAGGTTTACGTGCAAATTCAAGAATAGGTTTAACTTCTACATACATTAATGAAAGAAAAATAAAACCAATTATAAATATTACTATTTCTTAGTGGTTAATTCAAACTTATTTTTCATGTTCTCAGGACAACCAATAAAATGACAAGGCTTCTTAGTTTGTTTACAAGCATAAGTAACCATGTTGTTTTCATCACATTGTTCTTTGAATTTACAAGTATTCCAAATGTAACCTTTCCATTCATCAACGTGAATAAACATTAAATTGTCAGAACCAATAATAAGATTCTCAAGTTGTAAAAGTTTAGCATAAATATGCTTATTCTCAATAAGTTCAGATTCAACTAATTTTCTAATCTCTTCCTCTTTTTCCTTGATTTGATCTTGAGATTGCTCAATAATAAGCTTTTCTTCTTTAATGAACTCCTCATTAGAAATATTTTTTTTAGCCATAATAATATTATGAACTTAATGACTTAAATATTTTTTGAAAAAATATTCAGGAAAAAAAAGGGAAAAAAAATTAATGAATTTATTCAGATTTCAGCTAATGAGTCAAAGAAATCATCTAACAGCGAATTAGTAATTTCGATTGCATCAAACACATAATCGTAATCACCAAACTTGTGAGAATCTTCAGCTTCGTTCAAATAAGATTTAGCACTGTCTAAAAGTTTTTCAGATTCTAAAAGTTGATATTCTTTTTCATCAAGAACAATAACATCATCTTCATCAACTATATCGTCAGTTTCATCATCAGTTTCATCGTCAGAACCGTCATCAGTTTCATCATCAGAGTCATCATCTAAAGGTTGACAAACACCGCAATAATCACCGTGAGCAAGATGAGCTCTAACTGCGTTTAAAGATACTTTTAATGAAACTTGATGTTCGCCTGGATGATGACAAATATTAACTTTCTTGTCAGTTCCACAAGTGTAATCATCAATTTCATCTTTATCTTCATCATCGTCATCGTCAGCAGTTCCTGTGCAAATCTTATTTATTTCTGAAGCAGACTTAGTTTCTTTGAAAAGTTTAAAGTCATCCATGTAACCAGCATCCCAAGAAAGACCAGGCCAAAAATTGTTACCAATTCTAAAGCTAGTGCAGTCATCAGGTTCTGAGAATACACCTTCAACATCTAATTCACCATCAATGTATAATTTAGTTTTAGATCTATCAGCATCCCAAGTTAAAGCAACACAGTGCCATTCTTCAGTATCCCAAGTATTAGGTTCGTTAAGTTCAGCAGGCCAATCACGCTTATCAAAATAATGTTTGATATCATACCTAGTAGAACTTTCTCCACCAGCACGACCACCCATTGCCTTGTAACCATTAGATGAACCTCTGTCATAATACATGACATAAGAACTATCATCAGTTTGCCAGATAACAGCGTCACCATTATCAAAAGTATCAAATGCAACCCACGCTACAACAGTTCCTTCATCAGGATTAAAGATTCCTTCACAAGAATATTCTGCATAGTTACTGCCAGTTACTGCAGATAAAGAAGTTCCTGAAACTGCAAAATCACTAAACTCAAAATTACCTAGAACTTTAATTGGAGCAACTCCCTCATTTGAGTCCATAGTTCCATCAAAAGATAAAGAGAACACCTCAGACGGTTCTAAAGGATCAATAGGATTACATTCACCACAAATATCGCCCTGATTAATATGAGCTTCAACTGCATTATAAGATATTTCTAATGTTTGTTGATTCATACCAGGGTTATGACACATTTTAACTTTCTTAGTGTTACCACAAAGAGAAGTATAATCATCCTCATTATCACCACAATTACCAGCATAAGCTTCAGGTGAGTTGAAAGTTGAAGCTACTTCTTCTTGAGAAATTGCATAATTGAATAATTCAAAATTGTCAATTTTAGCATCAGTTAAACTAAATGCAGTTCTTGAATTCATTTCATAAATTTTACCAGTACCAACATAAATAACTGCGCAACCATCAGAAGCAATTAAGTTTCCAACAGCAGCAATTTCATTATCCACATATAAATAACCAATACCATCACCATCAGGTCCATCTAACTCCCAAGTGAATGTAACAAGATGCCAAGAGTTAGGCGCCCAATCAATAGTTGCGACTAAAGGAGTATTTTTATAAGAACTATGATAATCGCTATAAAAACCAACAAGTTCTCCATCTTTGATAGCTAAAGTGTAAGCATTATCATCAGTTCCAAATAATAGACCTTGAGAATCCATTGAATCTAATGAAACCCACATTTGAACAGTTCCAGATGTTTCTTCAAAAATATCTTTACATAAATAACTAAATGATTCAGCAGCACTTAAAGAGTTTAAAGAATTACCTTTAACCGCATCAGATTGATAAACAGGAGTTGCATCAACTCTATTTGGAGCAATACATTCATCCGAAATTAAAGACTCATCAAAACTAAGTTTTAGAGTTCTTTTTTGATCAGCAGGTTCATCACCTTTTGGAGAACTTAAACAAGCACTATAGCCGTCACAACCATAGTCACAATTTATAATTTCAGTCTTAACATCTTTGTTCTCATCACAATAAGCCTCTTTAAGAACAGAATCTTTACAATAATCCACTTGATCATAAATAGCAGGAAGATTACCAGATTTATCACTTCTTGTTACACGTCCAAAAATAAATTCTTTTTTACCACCGTCAGAATCAATGCAAGTAACCATATCTTCAGGATCGTCAGCAACAACACAAGCACCATCCACACAACCATCAGGACATTCTCCCCAGAATTCATCACCAAAAATATAATGGCCACTCCTCCTATTATAATCAGTACACTCTTTTTCAATTAACCCACATTTTTCAAATGAAGAAGTACATGAATAAACTTCAGCCCCATTAAGAGTACAGTAATCCGAGAATTCCTTTTTATCAAGATAATCTTTTACATAACCCTTTTCATCATAATTTAAACCACCATCAGTATCAGTACAAGTAATTGAATCTTTAGGTTCATCAGCAACTACACAAGCACCATTAAAACAAGCATCTTCGCAAGTAATAGGTTCTGAAGCAACAATATTACCATCACAGTAAGCTTCTGCTAAAACATTGTTTGGCATACAAGTATCAAATTGAACATTTAATACTGCACCAGATTCAGAATCAATTCTTTCAGCACGAGAAAAAATAGTTTCATCTAAACCACCATCATAATCATTACAATAAAAACCAGTTGAAAGATTTGAACCTCTTAAACAAGCACCAGCCTCACAACCTTCATCACAGCTCATATATTGATAAGTTGCAATTGAACCATTGAGACAATAAGCTTCGTAAAGATAAGTACCTACACATCTATCAATATAATCCCTATGATAATTCATGCCATCATCAATTCTCGCATAAGAAGGATTAAACTCGTCCTTACCGCCATCTGCATCAGTACAAGCAAAAACTGGATTAGGATCAGGAGGAGGTACAGATTCAGTTACAGTTTTGGTTAAACAAACACCATTATTACAACCATTCGGACATGGCATATATTCAAATTGAACATTTTTATCTTCACAATAAGCTTCTTTAAGCATAGTCACTTCTGAGCAAACATCAGTGTAAGTTAATGTTGATTCATCGCTTCTAGTAGCAGTTGCCATCCCCTTAGAATATTCCTTTTTACCACCATCAGAATCATAACAAGAAACTCTAGTCCAATTAGTAAGTATAACAGGTTCACCAAGTGAAGCAACCATATTCCCAGTTATAAGATTAAAATAAGCATCAGTGTCTTTACATTTTTTTTCGCAGAATTGTTCAAATCTATCTTCCATACAGATTTCATAACAAACATCATATTGTTTATCTTCAAAATCACTTTCAGCAGATTTAATTCTTTTTTTAGCATCGCCTATAGCTTTTGAAGAGTCCTTCTTTTTATCTTTATCAGATTTTACAGATGAAGATATGCCAACAATAGATTTAGAGGAATCAGTTGATTCTTTAACAACAAATGATTTTAATTGAGCATTATCAGATTCAATTCTTGATTTTACTTGATTAGTATTTTTAGTCACAGATTTAATTGAGGAATCAATATTAGCAGAATCTCCAGATTCATATTTATCTTGACGAACAGATGCAGTCTGCTCTAAACTAGAAACTCTTTTTTCATGAGAACGAATTTGAGATTTAAACGTTTCAGAAAGAATCAATTTTGATTCAGAAGATGTCTGAAATGCTTCAAGAGTTAAGATATCATCTTCAAATTGAGCCAATAATTCTTCATGAGATTTAGAAGCCTTTTCAAAACCTTTAGACTTACCTTCTTTAAGCATAATCTCCATTTCTAAAAGACGCTTATTAGCAAGATCTAAAGTTTTACTAGCTTTTCTTTGTGCATCCAAAGTAAAAGCCATGTTTAAATCTTCGATGACAAGTTTCATTGAATAAAATGGACTGTCTGGTAAAGTTCCAGCTTCAGCCTTTAACTCCTCTAAAGTTGGCTGCGAATCTACATTTTCAGCAACAACAAAAGACGACATTACAAATAAGATTAAAATCCCAAAAATCAATATTTTCTGCATTAAAAACACCTCTAAGTGATTATTATAGATGTATTAATGGAGTAAGTCATATAAAAATGCTACGATAATAAGAGGCTCTTAATAAAAAATAATTTCAAGAAGAATAACGCCATAAAGACAGAACGAACAATAATTAGGAAAAAAGAGGGACAAATTCCTGAAATAAAAGAACAAAAAACAAAAAAAATAAAAATTTAAAATAAAAATTATTTATTCCAAACTTGTCTTATTCCATCCATTAAAAATCTGCATTTATAATTGTTAGAGTTTGCATCATTTGAAAAACAATATTGACAAGAAGGTAATTTATTAAAAGAGTTATTTTTATAAAGATCACGCACTAAAAAACCCGCATTAATATCTTCTTTTAAAATAGTATTTCCTAAATATTCTAAGACCATTCCTGTTTGAACTTTTTTTAAAAAATCCCCTTCAACATTGACTTTTCTTAACCTAATTTTTTGACTTCTAAATAATCCTGCATCAATAAATTCTTCAGAAGCATTTTGTGCGAATTTTGAAGAATGAAAAGGTGTTTGAATAATTGCAGTGTAAAAGTTTTTAGCAGACATTTCCTTAGATTGCATAACTGCCATTGCATATCTTGAAAGTTGAGCAAAGAAATATTGAGTTGGATTATAATTCGCCATTCGTCTTTTAAAATCTATTATTACTAATTCATTTAATTCTTCTATTATTGCAACCCCATCTGGACTTCCAGAATCAAATATAATATTTCCTTGTTCTAAATCTAATTGTTTAAGCATTAATTCATAAAATTCATTACTTGTTTTATCTAAAAGAACAGATATATTTTCTTTTGCTTTTGACCAAATTTCATCACTTGGTTTAAATTCATGCGAAATTGGAACTTCACAATATCTATCTCGTTTTAAAGGGTTGATTCCGTGTTTTTCAAGCTGAGTTAATTGGCTTTTAGATTCTAATTCATTACTTATTGAATGAATTAAAGTTCCAATATTAGCATAATCATTATTACCCATTCCCTCCCACATAGATCGTGGTTTTGATGAAATAAATTTAGCTAACTCGCAAACCACACCAGAATTACTTGGTCTAATAATAGATTTTGCAGTATTTTTTATATCTAAAATATTATATGGATGTACTTTTTTTCCATTTAAAATTTTTTGCCAAGGAATTCTTCCTTCATCTGATTGTACTGAGAAATTTTCATAATTTAATCTTAAAATAATTATTTCAATTGGTGAAATACTAAATGTGTATTGTTTTAATTCATTTTGTAATAACTTATAATGTTCTTGATTTAAACTTTTTATCCCTTCATCTACTTCTTTTGGATTTCCCAAAGTTAAAATTCCTGGATTTTTCCAAGACTCATTAACAAGAACTGGATTCTCAAATATTTCTTTTTGAAATATATAAGCATTAGTACCTTTAGAATATTTTGCACTTAACCAACCTGAAAGTTTATTCAAAGCTTGAGGTTCTAAAACTCTTCTAAGAGGTATTTTCTTTATATTAGATAATAGTTTAACTCCTGGAATGCTTGTGTCTTTTAACATTTTCATTCCAACATCTCCTGCCAGCATATAAGATATTGGTTTAAGACTAAAATGAGATCTAAGAATTGAATATTTCTTTTTCAGTATTTCCCTGTTAAGTCTTATCGCGGTTTCATTTAATTTAATGAATTCTTCAGTTGAAATTTTTTCATGTGATTTTTCGAAAGAAAACTTTTTAGTTTCAATAAATTGCGATTGTTTTGCCTGCTCTCTAAACTCAGTTAAAGATATTATTGAAGATGAAAATAAATAATTTGCATTTATTGATAAATCAGAATAATTTCTTTTAAGTCCACCTAACGAAAATTTTCCTTTTTGAATATAAGGCTTTCTTAATTCTTCAACTTCGTTTGCAAAAGGATGATAAATAAAAGGTTCATTATTTGATTCATCATTATTTAATTCGCCATTATTTAATTCATCATTTTTTGATATCATAAATGGAAAATCATAAGGACTAATCCTCCAGAAAAGTAATTTTTCCATCGCACCAGATACATCTTTAGATATAGTATTATATTTAGTATATAATAACATCATATATTTAGAAAAGTCTGAATCTGCTGAAAAATCATCAATTCCAGAACTTTTAAAAGTTCCAGCTCTACTTTCCAAAGTATAGTTTTTAAAATCCAAAAATACTATTTGTTTGTCTTTTAATTTAGCCACATTTTGAAAAAGCATTGAGATATAATCTTTGTAAATTTCACAAGTACTTGTGAATTTCTTGTCTTTTTGTCGTTCTTTTGCTTGAGATACTAAACGTTCAACTATTAAATTGCCTGATTTTGGAATTAAATCATCAGGATTTATTATATCGCTGTGAGTATAAATTAAACGCTCTAATGAACTTATAGGATTAGATAATAAATGAATAGTACTTATTGAAGCAGTTGAAGCGATATTTTCTTTCATCACTTTCCGATAGTTATAAAAACTTTTTATACTTTTCCTTTAATATGCTCATTTTAAATTCAAAGATAAATGGAAAAAATGAAAAGCAAACTATCGAAGTAACTGTATTTGATCAAGTAAAAAAAGAATTAAAAGTAATAAATTCTCCAATAATAGGAAAACACCCAATAACAAAACAACAAAAAATAATTCAAGCTTTTTCTATGACTAGACCTATGAATAAACCTGCAGCATTAGACTTACACAATAAGATTCAAGATTATGAACAATTAGAAACAGAATTATTTACTGAAAAAAACCACCACATTATAAGTTTTGGAAACACACAAGAACTCAATAAACTACCAAGTTATTTCGTAATAGGAAATCCAAATAATGTAGCTCCCGCAAAAAGAATAAGTGGAATATCAGCAACAAAATGGATTAATTTCTTAACAGGAGTGCCATTTGGAACATTACAACAAACAGATGATGGACAATATTATATTGGAAAACAAATCAGTTTAAGAGAATTTAAATCATTAAAAACCTGTTCTTTTGATAGCGAATGGATGTTTTGGGAAAAAGAAATCTATTTAGAAGATATAAGAAATTATTCTGAAGATATAAGAAAATTTATTAGAACATTTCCAGAATTTGAAGATTCAGAATTAAGTAAAAAAAGTAAACCAGGACTTGTAAAAATAGTACAAGATATAGTTAACTTAAAAATTTCAGAAATAATAAATGACGAACCTGAAAAAATAAAATTAAGAGAAGACCCTTTCTTTGATGAAAAACCAATGTCATTTCAAATAGGAGAACGCGAAAATAATAAATTTAAAGTAACTTATATAGAACATTTAGTTGGACAAAATAAAAATGAAATAATTAATTTAGATAATAAAGAAATTGAATTAAAATCAGTTATAGGAACTGATGCAAATGATATTATGAATATCCTTACTAACACATTTAATGAAGAAAAATATATTATTTTATTAACACAGAATGGAATGAAATATGATTTATTAAAATCAAGAAAATATACTGAAGAACAAAAAAAGAAAAGAAAAAATAATGTCGAATTTAATATACAAGGTAAAAATCCAATAATAAAAAACAGCACAGGATTTTACCCAACAGTAATTACCCCATCAATAATACATATAGATATTGCAGCATATTCGCAAAATTATTTCCCATTCTCAAAATCAAACAAATTTGAAGATGTAATGAGTTTAGTTCTTGGAAGAAAAATAAAAAAAACACAAGGCTATGACGACTTATCAAGAATGAGTATAGAACAATTAATCGGAAGTGAAGAAGCTGGAAGAGAACTTAAAGAATATGGTAGTTTAGATGTAATTTTAATTAATGAAGTTGAAGAATATTTTAAAGAATTAGTTTTTCTAAAATCAAATTTATTTCATTTTAGCGCTGAAGAAATTTGTACGGTTTCAAAAAAGAATTTAGGTAAAAAAGAATTTGAGATAAAGATGGCATTGTATAAAAATAGAACTTTATACTGGAATATTGAAGACAATAATGATTATCAAGATCTTAAGTCTTTTAAAACATTCACAGAATTATTAGACTCAAAAGTTAAAAAAAAATTAAAGAATAAAATCACCAAAGAAATTACTAAAGTAAAAATGTATTACTTATCACCATTTACTTTTGCATATCAAAAATTCTTAAAAAAAAATTCACAAGTAGAAGCAATTTACGATTACATTAGAGATTTAAAAAGTGAAGATTATAATGAACATAAAGCAAGATTAGCGGAAGTTGATTTAATGAATACAATTGAGACAGGATATTTAATGCCTTATCTTTTAGAAGATAAAAAGCAAGGATTCACAAATTCAAAAAGAAGACCTGGGTTAAACAATTCGATAAATAAGTTTTCAGAATTAATTTTAAATCATAAAATAATAAATTATTCGAATAATTTCTTTTGTTTTCCAATAGAAGAAACAGAAACAATCGAATTTCAAGAAAGAATTAAAGATTTAGGAATAGAAGTGGTTGCAGGAGATTTAATGAATGTTAGTAAAGGAAAATTTGTGATAAATGATGGAATAAATAATTATAAACAAGGAATAGACATAAGAGCAATAAATGGATTTAAAACAATTTATCAAAGAGAAATAACTAACAAAGTTTTCAATTTGGTTTTTGAACAAGGAATTGAAGATACAATCACATATTTAAACCAATTTTTTAAAGATTTAAAAAATAAAAATCTTGATAGAAATAAGTTAATTTATTTTAAAAAAGAAGTGTCAAAAGATTACTTTGATTATTCAGCACCTGCACAAAGAGAACACAGAATACAAGCATACATCGAATTATCTTTAGAAAAAGGAGACAAGTTTGCATATGCAGAATTAGTTGATGGATGGCATACATTAGATGAGTTCTTAAATATGCCAGACGAAGTTATTTTTGAAAATGAAAATTTAGAATTTATAAGAAATGATTATATTAAAAAATTAAAACCAATAATTGAACCATTATTATATAGTGCAAATATCAAAGTGAATGATGGAATAAAACTTCTTGTAAATGGTGATTTGAATGAAATACCAAAAGTTAAACAAATAGACTTATTTGATTAAAAAAAAGAAAAAGAAAAGAAAATGCGCAAAAGCAGAATAACTTTTGGCACAAAAAGTAAATTTCTTTAAAATAAAATTATTAATTTAAAACGCAATCAGTGTTAAGACCAGCATTTAATCCTCTGCCTTCGCCTCGAACATGATCTGATTCAGGACCAAAACCTTCTCCTTGACCTGAGCCCATTCTTTTTCCTTGACCATTGTCTGCTCTAAATCCTGTTCCATCTTTTGGACCATGACCATCGTTTAAACCAAGTTCTTCTCTAAGTTCGTTTGCAGTTTCAAAATCACCAGATTTACCAGCATCATGAGCTTGAACAAACATATCGAAATTATCAGCAGTTACAACATCAACAACTCGAGGGTTCTTTCCATCTTCAGTCATTAAGGCATACCATGAGTCATAGTTTCCTGTTTCAAATGCAAGATCCATTGCTTCATGTCTTTCGTCACTAAAATTAGGACCTTCTTTAGAATAATCTCCTCTGTACGCGTTAACCATGCTTGCAGAAAAAACAGTTCCTACAATTAACACGGCTAAAATACCAAATAATGTTATTTTCTTCATTTTTTACCTCCTTATCCTCTGTTGGACAAGCTTAAACTAAGTTAGAACATGATTCTTTATAAGTGAGAAGAAAGAAAAATGTACATTTTAAATCCACATTTTTTATAAAGAACAGACTATTATAGAATAATAATATGCCACCACACTTTTTTGATCCAATAAGCATCATCCCAGAAATCATATACACTTTAGTTATTAGTTTAATCTGTCTTATGATCTTTTTAAAAACAAAAGATGCGTATAATTTAACGAAACATAAGGGTATAATGTATTTTAGAGATGCATTTTTATTACTTGGTTTAGCATACATAATGAGACTAATATTTGGAATAGTTAATTTTTCTACAAGTTTATTTCAAATATGGATTCCAAGAAACATAATTTTCCCAAGCATATTATTAATTCTTAGTTATCTTAGCACAACAGGAATAATTTATTTAATTTATAGTTCTATATGGAAAAAGGTACAAAACCATAATGTTTTGTTAATTGGACATTTAATTGCAATAATTGTAGCAGTTATAAGTTTCTATACTCGATCTCACGAATTACTAATTGGACTGCAAATCATATTATTAATTATATTAGTTCTAGGAAATATGTTTAGTAATAAAAAGAAAAAGATATTCTCACAAGCAAAAATTCTACACATATTAATTGCAGTCTTTTGGTTAATGAATTTATGGCTCATAATACCAAAATCAATGTTTTATAATTTAGAAGTAAAAATGATTCTTCAAATAATATCAATTGGAGTTTTCACATTTATTTATTACAGAGTTCTTAAATGGTTAAAATGAATTCAAGCAAAAAAAGAGATAGATTAGAAGTAATATATGACATATTACAAATCATACAAGCTAATCAGAATTCTATAAAACCAACACCCCTACTTCGAAAGTCAAATCTATCATCGCAAGGATTTAAAGAATATATTAACGAACTGAAAGAAAAAGAATTACTAAAAGAAGCAGTAGATAAAAAAAATAGAAAATACTTCACATTAACAGATAAGGGTTTTAAGTATTTAGAAAAATATAAAACAATAATGGGTTTTATTGAAGAATTTGAACTTTAGACATTTTTCTAGTAATTTATTAAAAGAAAAGTTATATAAAAAAACTTAACAAACTAAAAAAAACATGGTTAAGAAAAAAGGATTCTTTGCAAGAATAATGGATAAGTTAGATTCAAAACTTGAAAAAGAGTCAAAAAATAAGAAATGTTGTTGTAAAAGTAAAAAGGACACAAAATGCAAAGAGTGATTGAATGGCTTTTGCAAAGTGTATTTAGTTTAGATCCAACTTCAAAAGCATACCAATCATTAGAATTCTTCATATTAGATTCAATAAAAATAATCTTCTTAATAATAGTATTAATCGGAGTTATCGGATTTCTTAGAACATATATTTCACAAGATAAAATTAGGACTTGGCTAACAAAAAAAGGCGAAGGTTGGAGTAATTTAATTGCATCATTATTTGGAGCATTAACACCATTTTGTTCATGTTCATCAATACCAATATTTTTAGGATTCTTAGAAGCAGGAGTGCCACTTGGAACTTCATTTTCATTTATTATCACATCACCATTAGTTAACGAATATTTAGTTGTTTTAATGCTAGGATTCTTTGGCTGGAAAATCACTGCAGTATATGTTTTATCAGGAATAATTCTTGGAACAATCGGCGGAGTAATTCTTGGAAGAATGAATCTTCAAAAACACCTAGTAAAAGATTTAGTAGCAGATAAAAAAGATCTCACAACACAGAAATTTAATTCAATAAAAGAACGAGCTATCTTTGGCTTGGAAGAAGCAAAATCAATTATTAGAAAGATTTGGATTTGGGTTTTAATTGGAGTTGGAGTTGGAGCAATAATACATAATTATGTTCCTACAGAATGGCTAACAAATGCTATGAATAGTATTGGCTTTTTTGGCGTACCTTTAGCAGTAATTCTTGGAGTTCCAATGTATGGAAGTTGCGCAGCAATAGTTCCAATCGCAGTTGTATTATTTGAAAAAGGAATTCCCTTAGGAACAGCACTAGCATTTATGATGGCAACATCAGCACTAAGTTTTCCAGAAGCAATAATATTACGAAGAGCAATGAAACTTAGATTGATTATGATATTTTTCGGAATGGTAACACTTGGCATAATAATCATAGGCTATTTAGTAAATATTTTACAACCAATGATTAGCTAGCATAATTAATAACCATTATATAGTGTTTAATTAATAAACAAGTATGACATTTATATTTCCATGGCAAATACTTATTTTCTTTGTATCTTTTTCGATAATATCTTTTGCTTTAGACAAATCAGGATTCTTTAAATGGTGCGCATATAAAACTGCAAAACTTGCAAAACATGATGGCTTAAAACTTTTTAATTATTTATTCTTAATTATTGCTACAATTACATTCTTCACTGCAAATGATATTGTTATTTTAACACTCACACCATTCATATTACATATTGGTTTAAGACACAATAAACACCCTAAAGCATATTTGTTTATGCTATTCTTTGTTGCAAATACAGGTTCACTTGGACACTTACTTGGAAATTTAACAAACATAATGATTGCAAATGTTATTGGAATATCATTTATGAAATTTTTAAGTGTACTTTTTGTTCCAATGATTGCAGCATTAGTTGTTGAATATATTATTCTAAGACTGTTATTTAACAAAGAAATAAAAGAAATGTTTGTAATTAAATCAGATAATACAAACAAATTAATTGATAACAAATATGAAATGAAACTTTCTTTATTATTATTAGGATCGATAATTTTTCTGGCGATTTTTGAACCACTACATAAAATACCTTTATGGGTTTATAGTTTAGGAGCATTAATCTTAATGTTAATATTAACTAATTATCATAAAATTGATTTAGCAAAAAAAATGCCTTGGAAAATAATTATAGGAGTCTCAATATTATTTGTGATTGTTAATTTTATACCTTTAGACAAAATTATTTCACTCATAAGTTCAAATGGATCTTTTCTCACAATATTAATTGCAATTCTAATAGCAGCACTTTTATCAGGAATAATTAACAATTTACCTGCAACAATTTTAATGAGCACAGCACTTGCAGGTTTATCAATACAAAACGTTGAACCTTTGATTTATTCAACAATTATTGGATCAAACATCGGTGCAAACTTAATTATTTCAGGATCGCTTGCAGGACTTATGTGGTTACATTTAATTAAAGAAAAAGGTTATAAGATTAGTTGGGGTGAGTTCTCAAAAATAGGATTTATTGTAACTATTCCTGTAATAATCGTAGTCTCACTAGTTCTTTGGTTGATATTGTAATAAAATTAAATAAAACTACAAAGATTGATAAAGCAAAAAGAAAACCAATAAGAATATGAAAAAAGGATTTGATTATACAGGAATTTCGACAGTTTTCTATTGCCACAATGGAAAAGGTAAGTTCTTGATGGCACTACGAAATAATAATTGCAGAGATGAACATGATCGATGGGACGTTGGTGCTGGTGGATTAGACTTTGGAATAACACCAGAAGATAATGTTAGAAAAGAAGTAAAAGAAGAATACCTTGCCGATGTTAAAGAAATTGAATTCTTAGGATATAGAAATGTTGATTCCAGAATTATTGATGGGAAAAAAACACATTGGATAACACTTGATTTTAAAGTTCTAATTGATGAAAAAAACGTTGGAATTGGAGAACCTCATAAGTTTGATGAAATTGGCTGGTTTACACTTGATTCAATTCCAAAAAATATACATTCACAACTTGGAACATTTCTTGAAAAATATAAAGATAAATTCTGAATAAATTAATGTTCTTAGATTTTGGAGTAATTTTTGATTTTTTCTAGAAAATACTTCAAAAAACTAATATTTCTGAAATTTGATTAGAAATCAAATGGATAAACCCGGTCGTAAAAAATGGGATCCTAATAAATATGATAAAAGAATCCCCCCGCCCGGACTCGAACCGGGGACTTTTCGGTAACGGCTAAATGAATTTCATCCATACTCTTTACGAGTCCGTCATTCATTATCTACAGCCGAACGCTCTACCAACTGAGCTACAGGGGGCTATACTGCACGTGAAATTGTGCTGATTTATAAAACTTACGAAGGGAAAAGATATATTTATATAATTTCAAGATGGAAAAGAGATTCATGGATAAATATAATTGGTATTGGGATAAAAATGCCAAGATATATCACAAACAAATAGGAATGCAATATTTAATAAGAGAAGAAGCTGCAAAAATAATAAATTCTAATCCTGGAAAAGTCTTAGATTTAGCTTGCGGTCCTGGACTATTAATTAAAAAACTCGACTTAAGTAAGAGTAAAGTTATAGGAGTTGATTTTTCTAATGAAATGCTTAAACTTGCTAAAAAAGGAATTGACAATAAAACTAAATTCTATAAAAGAAAAATACAAAATCACAGTTTTAAAGAAGAATTTGATACAGTGACTTTAATTAATACATACATGAATTTACCTAAAGGAAAGAATTATTTTAAATATATTTCAAAAAGTTTGAAGCTAAATGGAATGTTCATATTTGATATTAGAAATAAATTTAATCCTATAATGTTTCTTGGATCAGAAAAACTTAGAAATTCTAACATCCCACTAAATAAACATTCAGTTTATGAATTAAGAAAAGAGTTGAAAAAATCAGGTTTTAAGATTGTAGACACAAAATGGATTAGTTATAATAAAATGGCCATAATACCAAAAAATAGAATTCTAAAAATTTTAAGACAAACATTGTTTTTTGGTCATAAACTTTTTTTTAGTAATAAACTTCTTGCGCCTGCAATACTAATAATTGCTAGAAAAGAATAGCTTTGTACTTGACAAACCGTAAAGTTTTTAATTAAAATATACTAAACTTTATCTATGAACAAAAACAAAGTATTTGAGCAAATGAATAACCAGAGGTTATACATATGAACAAGAAAGTTATTCTGCTTATAAGAGATGGTTGGGGTTATCGAAAAAATTGTGATGATAATGCGATTTGTCACACTCACACTCCAAATACAGATACTTTAATGGAAGAATGTCCAAATGTTCTACTTGATGCATGCGGAGAAGCTGTAGGCTTACCTTCAGGTTACCAAGGAAATAGTGAAGTTGGACACATGACTATTGGCTCTGGAAGAATTATGTTTCAATCACTTGCAAGAATAAATAAATCCATTAAAGATAAAGATTTCTTTAAAATTCCTGCATTTCTAGATGCAATTGAAAATTGTAAAAAACATGGAACTAAATTACACTTAATTGGACTTTTACAAGTAGAAGGAGTTCATGCGCACTTAGATCACTTATTTGCATTATTAGATTTATGTGAGAAAGCACAATTTAAAAACGTAATTGTCCATGTAATCACCGATGGAAGAGATGCGCCTGTTACTGCAAGTCTAAAACATATTGGAAAACTACAAGACAAACTTGAAAATTTAGGTTTTGGAGAAATTGCAACTATTTCTGGAAGATATTTCACTATGGATAGAGATAATCGGTGGGACAGAATAGAAAAAGCCTACGATTGCATTGTTAAAGGTAAATCACTTAATAAATTTACAGATCCAATTCAGGCAGTAAGTTTTAGTCATCAAACAAATATCACTGATGAATTTGTAATACCAATTTGTAAAGATGAATATAAAGGCGTAAAGGAAAATGATTCAATAATATTCTTTAATTTTAGAACAGATAGAACAAGACAATTAACAAAAGCAATTGTTGAAGAAAAGTTTGAAGGTTGGAACAGAAAACCATTAAATGTTTTTTATGTTGGAATGACTCAATTTTATAATCCTATGAATGGAAAAGTTGCATTTAAAGATCAAATATTTGATAAGTTACTTGGAGAGGTAATTGCTAACTCAGACAAAAAACAACTTCGAATAAGCGAGACTGAGAAATATGCCCACGTTACATTTTTCTTTAATGGTCAAATTGAAGAACCGTTTAAAGGAGAAGATAGACTCCTTATCCAATCACCAAAAGTTTCAACTTATGATCATTCTCCTGAAATGAGCGTTGCAAAAATTGCTGACAAGTTAATTGAAGAAATTCAGAAAGATAAATATGATTTAATTGTGACTAACTTTGTTAATGGAGATATGGTTGGACATACAGGCATTGTTCCTGCAATTGAAAAAGCTGTAAAAGCGGTTGACTTAGCAGTTGGAAAAGTTGTGAACGCTGCACTCGCTAAAGATTATGTAATTCTTATTTTCGCAGATCATGGAAATGCAGAAGATCAGTCTGACAAATGGAGAACTAGTCACACAATTAACCAAGTACCACTAATTCTAGTATCAAATGATCCTGCATTAAAGAATTCTAAGCTAAAATTAGGCAAAGGTTTGCAAGATATTGCACCTACAGCACTAAAACTTCTCGGAATAGAAAAACCCTCTGAAATGACTGGAGAAAGCATAGTTAATTGATTCGTCACTCGAAAGTGATTAACTTATAGAAACCTTTTTAAAGAGAAGATAATTTCTTAGAATAATGAATGCGAACCAGAAATTAAAAACATACATCCAACAATTTGGACCAGGAATTAATAAAGAAGGAATTAAATTTATAGGATCTGAAAAGGCAAATAACACAGGTTATGGAGATGGAAGTGCAGTAGTCCATGATATGGCAGACTTTTCAAGAGATACAAATCTAATACCAAAACAAGGAATGGTTTTGGACTTAGGTTCAGGACTAGGAATTAGCAGCATTAGATGGGTGAGTGAAGGATATAAAGCAACAGGTATTGAAATAAATGAATCATTAGCAAATTTAAGCAAAAGAATAACTTCAAATCTAATCAATAAAGGCTATATGAAGAAAAACAAAATGAAAGTATTACAGGGAAGTTACTTTCCTGCAGAATATATTGATGCAAGAAATGAAGGACTAACAAAAGCACCATATTTCGAAGATAAAATGGTGTTTAAAGGACACGAATCACTAGGATTAAAAGTTTTATCACCAGAACAAAATAACCCTGAAATTTACACTCAAGCAGGAACAGAATTCTCAGACTTTGACATATATTACGGATTTTTATGGAACACGCAAACACCAAGCGCACTAGAAATGTTTTCAATGTATTCTACAAAACCAAAAGCAATATTCACAGGAATATTTCCTGCAATTGGAGAAAAAGAACTTGATGAAATGCTAGACACATTTGAACTTGTAAGTCTAAATAAAGAATTAGGGCTTAAAAAAGACTTCAAAATCATTGCTAAGAAAGAAAACCTTGACAATATAATGAAAAGAGCAACATTATAAATTATTTTAAACGCAAATGGCAGAGAAGCTTAAACAATATCTAAATAAAAACCATAACAAATTAGAAATAATTTATGGAAAAGAAATAAAAGATATTAGAAAAACAGGATTCTACTCAATAAGCCACATAGAACTAAATAGAGAAATAGAAAACGCATTATCAGAAGGAATTCTTAAAGGTAACGAATCAGTCATAGAACTAGGCTCAGGATTAGGACTAAGCTCACTAGTTTGGGCAGCAAATGGGTTTAATATTAATGGAATGGAAATTGATCAAGAACTATATTCTCAAAGCCAAATAATGTTAGCAGATTTAAGTCATCAAAAAGTTCTAAATGGAGAAGCAATAAAATTAGTTCAAGGGAGTTATTTCCCAATAGAATATATTGAATTTAGAAAAAAACATGCAACAAAAACATTAACATTAGAAAATGATTTTTCATATACAAGACTTGCAAGAAATAATGAAGTATTTTTCCCAATTCAAAATAATCCCGAATTATATAATGATAAATTTGGGAAAAACTATTCAGACTTCGATATAACATACGCATACATATGGGATTTACAAACACCAAGTACATTAGAAATGTTTGCACTACTATCAAAAAAAGAAGCAATATTAGCAGGTAAATTTGCAATAGAAACAAAAGATCTCAAAAACATGATTAAATATTTTGGTCTGGAAATAATAAATGAAACAAAATTCAGACATCCAGACTCAGAATTCTATTTCATAAGAAAAAAAGAAAATAGCTATAAAGAACAATTCAAGAAAAAAGAAACACTTACAAGCAAAATTAAATCACTTATTTTTCAATAATGAAAAAGAATAAAGCTATTTTCTGAGATTTTAGAATAAAGTTGATGATCAAAAAAAGAAGATTTATTCTTTTTTTTCGTCTTTAAAATTTTTATAAAAAAATTAATGACCAAGAAATCTATTCTTTTTTCTTGGTTTTTGAAACTTTAAAATAAAGTCGATGATCAAAAAAGGAAAATTTATTCTTTCTTTTTTGTTTTTGAAATTTCTATAAGAAATTAATGACCAAGAAATCTATTCTTTTTTCTTGGTTTTCTTTATCTCTTTTTCAAGGTTAAGTTTCTCAAGTAATTCTTTGTAACGGTTTCTAATTGTTACCTCAGTTACTCCAGCTACATCTGCAACTTCACGTTGAGTTCTCTTCTCACCATTGATAAGTGCAGCAACATAAAGTGCCGCAGCAGCAATGCCAGTAGGACCCCTCCCGCTAGTTAACTCAACGTTTTGTGCAGCCTCAATAATCTCAACACTCTTAGTCTGAGTTTCAGGATTAAGTCTCAGAGAAGTTGAGAAACGAGCAATATAATCTGCAGGATTACTTGGCAAGATTTTTATTCCAAGTTCCCTTGTAATAAATCTGTATGTTCTACCAATTTCCTTTTTTTCAATACTTGAAGCTTCGCTTAATTCATCGAGCGTTCTTGGAACATCATGTCGTCTACAAGCTGCGTAAAGCGCACCTGCAACTACTGATTCCATGCTTCTTCCTCTAACAAGTCCTTTTTGAACTGCAAGAGTATAGATTCTTGAAGCTTCTTCTTCAACAGATCCAGGTAGTTTTAGAAATGATGATACTCTTTTTAACTCAGCTAAAGCAAGCTTTAAATTTCGCTCAATAGCAGTACTAATTCTTTGCTGCCATTTTCTTAGTCTGAAGAATTTAGATTTTCCTTTATTGTCAAGACCGTACAAGTCTGCTTTTCTACCAATGTCAGTTCCCAATCCTTTATCGAATTGAGTGTAGCTCATAGGAGCTCCTGTTCGTCTTTTCTTTTCTGCAGCTTCTGCGTCGAATTCTCGCCATTCTTGGTCAAAATCAACCATTTTGTCTTCTATGACAAGACCACAGTCCTTACAAATGATTTCCCCTCGTTCTTGATGATGGAATAGATTAATACTGCCACATTCTGGACATTTTTTGACAAATTGCAACTGTACACCCCCGTACAATAGTTTATAATAATACACCCTAACAATAAACTTTATAAATAAAAACGTTACGGGGTTTATAAAGGTTTGGTTTTTTCTCGTCCTAGAGCCTTTTTCTCGACGATACAAACTATTTTCGAAAGATTTATATAGGAGATATACTAGTATACTCTAAAGTATACCAAGATACTATAAGATGGTTCGAATGAGAAAACTAAGCGAAATAAGAAATAGAGAAAATGAAATCAAAGTAGAAGAAACAGTAGTCTTCGAAATACACCAAGAAGGAGAAGTATTTCAATTTAACTACCATTTTAACCTAAAAGCAGATCCAACAAAAAATAACGGAGATATCATGGTTGATTGTGAAGAAGAATTAAATCTACCAACATCATGGCTCACAGATGAAACTCAAAAACAATTCTAAGTAAAACTCTAAGTAAAACTCTAAGTAAAACTCTAAGTAAAACTCTAAGTAAAACTAGCTAAAACATATAACTAATTTTAGTCTTAATTAAAGAAAGTTGTATGAATAGATAACACAACTAAAAGAGAAATAGTCATAGACATAAAACGCATAGTACTAGGGTGATGAATATCTGCAATCCTAAACGCAGGATAAATAGCCAATAAACAAGCAGTAAAGGTGGCTAACAATATTAAAACCTCAGAACCAACATTATTAGATAAAAGAAGAGTAAGCATAATAAAAAGTATAATACCGGCAAAGATCAAGGATATATTTATTCTAAATTTAAGCATAAATAAAATATTAACTAAACAGTATATAAAATTTTTGAATCGAATAAAAAGTGATGCCTAAAATGATATTTTATTGAAATAAAAAAGTTTATAATATGTCAAATAAAATATAAAGTAAAACTAAATTAAAAAAATACTATTAAATTAATTAATTTAGGGGGTAAAAATAAAATGGCAATAGGCGGAACAATTGGATGGATAATTGCATTAATTTGTGCAATATGGGTTATACACGACGTATGGACTACAAAGAAGAAGATGACTCAAGGACACAAAATTGTGTGGACAATCTGTGCAATCATATTTAGTATTATAACTGCAATTGTATATTACTTTGTAGTGTATAAGAAATAAATGATCAAAAAAGTAATTTTTTTTTTTATTTTTTAGAATTCTTAATTAAATCATTTAAGGTTTTTTCCCAAACAGGAATCACATTCTTCAAATCATGTTGTTTAACTAATTTATTGGTTCCTTTTTTCATCTTATTAAAAACCACCCCATCTTGAACTAATTTTAAAATAGCGTCCGCGAATAGTTTAGGACTGTCAGCTTTAACAATAAAACCATTCTCACCATTTATAATTAAATCAGGAACACCTCGCTTATTCACACCAACACAAGGTAAACCACAAGCTTGAGATTCTAAAATAGTCAAAGGTTGATTTTCAGTCTTTGAAGCAGTAACAAAAATATCCGCATCATTAATCATTCCAGAATTAACCAATTTATCATAAGGAATTCTCCCTACAAGATTAACACTTTTTTCTAACTTCAAGTCTATTATTTGTTTTTTAATCAAATCAAACTGAGGACCGCTTCCAACAATCAACAATTTTGTATCAGGAGCTTTTTGAACAACTAATTTAAAACTTTCAATCAAAACATCAACAGATTTTTCATAAGCAACCCTGCCAATAAATAACAAAGTTTTACCTTTAGGTTTTGAGTTTGATTTAGATTTCGGTTTTGCCTTTTTTTTAAAGAAATTTATATCAATACCATTTGAAATAACTTTTATTGGAGTCTTACAACCCATCTTAAGCATAGCATCACGAGTACTAGGTGCAGGCGAAGTAACAAAATCAGTATTGTTAAAAAATGAATTTAAGAATTTCCAAGTTGCTTTTTCCATAAACTTGAAGTCAAGTTTAATTTGTTTAAGATATTCAGGATCAGCAAAGAAAGTGTGAAATGTTCCTACTACAGGAATATTTTGTTTTTTACCAACCTTAATTGCTTGACGAGCTAAAAACTGAGTTCCATTATAATGAATAACTTGAATATTAAATTTTTTTATAAGTTTAATAAGACTCCTAGTAGAAATTAAAGCAAAACGAAATTCCTCATAAAAAAGTGCTGGAACAGAAAATATTCTATGAACAATAATGTTTTTGTGTTTTAACTCTTTGAAATTTGATTTAAATCTTGGAGCAATAATGTGAACTTTATGACCCCCATCAGCCAAACCTTTAGCCATAGCTACAGTCGCAGTTACAACCCCATTTACTTGTGGAGTAAAGATGTCACAAAAAAGTGCAATGTTCAATTTTTATTTGTACCTCAACTTAAAAAATAATTAACATAATTAACATAAAACTAACGCCCGCAACCACATATAAAACTTTCGATGAGAAAAATTAGTGAATGAAAACTAAATAAGCAACTAATGCGAGGAGTGCATAATTTGCGAGAAGTGCAGGGAGTTTAATCCAATGATAACCATTAAATTTGTAATTTGAAAACGGATACATAAATGGAGTTCCAAAAAACTCTTTTGGATGAAGTGGAATATCAACTAATATATGAAGTATCCAAGGAAGAATATAATATGACGCAGTTCTAAATGTAAAAAATAAGATTATGAAAAGTACAGCTGTTAAAATAAGACTATGAGTATAATTATAAATTTCTACAACATAAGGTGGAAATTTTCTAGCCATCATTTTCTTTGGAGTAAATCGTTTTTCTACAAAGATAATTCTAACAGAGTCAATAGAGAAAGCTAGAATATCTGGAAATATTGAAAAGAAAATAACTAACCAAGGATTAAGTTTATGAAAAATTATGAGTCCCCAAAGTGCATGCGCTATAATATCCATAAGATCACCAATTAATTATAAATCAATCTCCACAAATTTACCTGATCTTGAAACAGGCGCTTTAGAACCATTAGAAATAATTATTTTCTTATTAGTAACATCAAGAATAAAACTTTGAACAGTTCCACGATTAGCTATAGACGATCCAGTCTCAAGATGTTTTAAGCCATTGCTTTGATCTTGTAACAAGAAGATTGAGTCTTGGATTGAAAGTGTGCGCCTTCCTTTGAAAAAGTCTTCAAATGTTTTTTGCCTAAGAAGACTCCCCTTTATAGAACCATAATGATATTTTGACATTTTTTTAGTTTTGAAATGTGTAGTACACCAAAGTTTGTTTGATTTAGATTTAATTTCTTCATAATCAAAAGGATTACGTTCAAAAACTGAGATTTGTTTTTCTTTCTCACTAGTAACTTGGAGAGTAACAGATCGTACAGGAAAATTATTTGCAATATATTTTCTAACTTGAGCCATGTTTTTTGTTCCCTCTAAAATTTGTCTCATATAAGTACTACTTGCAAGCCCAGATTCAAAAGTATCTTCATGACAATAAGCAACTCGATGAGAGTTTACAACAATCCCATGCTCATTAAAACCATTAATGACACCTGAAAAGAAAGGAACACTGACATGATGATAAGTATTATAACCTTTAATAGACATTTTAATAACTAAAGATTTAGCGTATTTTAAGGAACCTCTTGTCCAAGTAGGTTTAATATCAGTATTTCGTCCAACAAGTAATGAGTCGCCATTAAAGAAAGAAAATGTTGAACAGTGAAATCCTAACTTTTTGAAGATATCATAAATAAAATTTGATAAGTATAATAATCTATAAGAAACACCAGCACCTTTTGCCATTCCTTTTAATTCTTCAATATGTTCTTTTGGAATAGATAATCCCTTAAGATGTTTTTTTACATAAAGATAAAGGAAAGTTAAAGGAATTCGATGAAGAATCTTTTTAGTCAATCTTAACGCAGGATGTTTCACCTTTTTTAGAAGTTTACCTTGAATAAGACCTGCATCATAATGATTCTGCGCATTAATTTTCATATAATAAACGCCATGATAGTAAGTAATAGAAGAAGTTCCAATATAAGCTTCTTTAATAAGAGGTTTTCGTTTAAGCCCAAGTTTAACCTTTACGTTTAGTTTTACCAATATTAATCAACCATTTAATTATTTAGTTTCAAAACGAAACACTTCTATAAATAGATTTAGTTTTTTAAGAAAAGAAAAGATAAGAAAAAAAATTAATGGTTAAAAAATTAGTAACTCTTACCAAAATGAGTATAAGCTACTGCATCTTTATCACAATGGACACATTTTTTACCTGGATTCTTTTGATCAAAAGGAGTGTTTAGACTCTTTGCACCTGGAATTATATCTTTAATTGCTTCTTCACATTCGCGAGCGCCACACCATGGAACTAATGCGAATTTCTTTGAAGAAATAATTGATTTCATTGCTTCGAAGTCATCAGTTTTAACGATATTATCTTCTAAGAATTTTTTAGCTTTTGTAAATAAATCTTTTTGGATAGTCTCTGCTAATTCTTTAACTTTAGATTTAACATCTGCAAATAGAACAGGAAATTTTTCTCCAGTGTCTCTTCTTGCCACCATAACATGACCTTTGTCTAAATCTTTTGGACCAAGTTCAATTCTAATTGGAACACCTTTCATTTCCCACTGATTAAATTTCCAACCAGGACTATAATTATCTCGGCTATCAAGTTTAACTCTAAGGTCTCCTGCTAGCTGTTCTTGAATCTCATTTGATTTTGCTAAAACTTCATCTTTAGTTTTCTCAAATATAATTGGAACAATAACTACTTGAATTGGAGCAATCTTTGGAGGCAATACTAAACCTTTATCATCGCCATGAATTGCAAGCATCATACCAATAGATCTTGTTGAAAGACCCCATGAGTTTTGCCAAGGGTGTTGTTTCTTTTGATTTTCATCAGTGTAAATTATATCAAAGCTTTTTGCAAAGTTTTGTCCAAGCATATGAGTTGTTCCACCTTGAATTGCCTTCCCATCTGGAAACATTGCTTCAACACTATTTGTATAAACTGCGCCTGCAAACTTTTCTTTCTCAGATTTCTTCCCTTTCATAACTGGAACAGATAATAAGTCTTCAAAAACTTCAGTATATTTATCAAGAATTACAAAAGTTTCTGCTTCTGCTTCTGCGCGTGATGCAAAAACAGTGTGCCCTTCTTGCCATAAGAACTCTCGCCCTCTAAGAAATGGCATAGGATGTTTAAATTCCCACCTAACAATATTAACCCACTGATTAATTAGTAATGGTAAATCATGATAACTCTTAATCCATTTACTGTATGAATCATACATAATAGTCTCGGATGTTGGTCTTACGGCCAATCTTTCAGGAAGTTTACTGTTTCCTCCATGAGTCACCCATGCAACCTCAGGACTAAATCCTTCGACATGATCTTTTTCTTTAGTTAGTAAGTGCTCAGGTATGAAAATTGGAAAATATGCGTTCTGTACGCCTAGTGCTTTTAGTCTTGCATCTAGGAATCCCTTTATTGTATCCCACATCGCAAATGAATATGGTCTATAAACCATACAACCTGAAACGTCGGTGTACTCTACAAGTTCCGCTTTAGTGATTACTTGAGTGTACCATTCTGAGAAGTTCTCAGCTTTCTTTACAGTTATTCCTTTTTCATTGGTTTTCATGAGCTAAAAAAAAGAATTCACTTATAAAAAGCTTTTGATACTTTTGATAAAAACTTTAATTTAAGGGATAAAAACCTTAAGACTTAAAAAGTTGGAATGATTTTATAGATTTATGATTGAAGCATTAATATTCATAGTTGTCGTGTTAATTCTGGCAATAGTTCTGTTCTTTTTTAGAAAGATTGCATTTTTTATATTAAACTCAGCTATTGGACTATTAGCACTATTCGGATTTAATTCACTATTTAATGCAGATGTAGTAATTAATCTATGGTCTATCCTAATAAGTGGGATTGGAGGCGCATTCGGTCTTGTTATCGTACTAATCCTGCACTTCCTAGGGCTAGCATTTTAGAAGCTCGTATTTTAGAAGTTTGTTCTACTAAAGATGCATTCGGTTCATTCTCTCGAATTAATATTTTAGAAGATTTTTCATCTATTGCTTTATTTAGCCAATCGTAAACACATACGTTTGCAACTAATTTGCCACTGACTCTTTCCGGATGGAAACAGTAATTTTTCATTCTGAACTCGCAGACCATAATTTATTCACCTCGCCAAAGGAACTGGATTGTATTTCTGTATACTAAAACCTATATTAGTATAACATATATATAAACCTTTTGATTTCTTATTCACTCATAACAGACAAATTTATAAACTTAAGAATGAAAACAAAAGACATGATAAAACTAACATTCAAAATTCTAATAGCGGTATTAATACTTGCAGGAGCATTATTCGCATATAACCAATATTCAGATTCAGACATCACATTAAATGGCATCACAGGAAAAACAATTGCAGAACTACCAGAGACTATAGATGATGCAAAGGAAGGAATTGAAAATTTAAATGATGGAATAAATGAAGGCATCGATAAAATGAATGATGTAAATGATGCATTAAATGGGGACGATGCAGAAATAAAGGCCGATGAAGAAGATGAGTTAAGCTTAACAGAGAAACTAAAAAACACATTAGACGACGCATTAGGAATAGTATCCACTAATGAACAACTAGAAAGCATATTAGAACTAAGAACAGAATCAATAAAACAAAACACAATCGGACTTGCAAAGAAAATATCAGAACTTGAATCAGTTCTTGGAGATTCAAAAGAAGCAAATGTTCGAAAGAATTGGGAAAACATACTAGGATGTGTATATATAGCATGCCAAGATAAAGATTATATTTCATTAATCGACTCAGTAGCACTTACCAAGAAGAATGATAAAAACGTTGCAATACACTCACTAATTGAAACTTATGAATTCTGGAATTCAAATAACGTAGTTTATTTCTCAGAGTCATTAACACAAACAGATGAACTAATTGAGAAACTAGACCAAGAAGAAATAAGTGTTATGTGGCAAGACATTGTTGATTGTAATGCTAAATGTCAAAACTTTGAAGAACAAATAATTCTAACAATAAAAGAAATTAATTTACTAGCGTAATCACATCAGCAATAATTTGCATTTGATTAGAATAATAATCAATAGACCCTTGAACAGATATGTAATTGTCTTTTTGATTTTTACTTTCAGATAAATTAATTTTAGAAAAAGTGATCACTTTAATTTGAGAGCAATAATTCAGATTAAAAGAAGAATAAGTGTCAGACGAACGAATATTTGTTGCAAAACCGTTTAATTTAATTGAAGAATCAAGATTATCTGGATCTAAAATTGCTTCCGCAGAAGTTTCAATATTTGATAATTGTAGAATTAAGAATAAAGAAATTATGCCTGCAATAGAGCAGAATAATGCAATTTTTAGTAAAAATAAATCATCCATGAACAAATTAAAGAATATTTTATTTAATATGAATTACCATGAATTATTCGAATAAAATACGAAATTACTAGTAAAAAAATAGATTAAAGAGTAAAACTTAAGAATAAACTCTAATTCTGAAGAATAATTCAAAGTAAAAATGGATTCAAAACAATTTAAAGAAGAATTAAAATCTTGCAAAGATAAAGTAGATTTAGAAGTGATGAAGTTATTCTTAGAAAAAAAGAAACAAACCACTATGATTAAAGAATACGAGCTATTAGAAAGATTTGTAATCAATGGCGGAAAAAGACTAAGACCATTAATCATGTTAAAAGCCTACGAAGGATATGGTGGGAAGAAAAATATAATACGAGAATCATTATCAATAGAATTACTACATAACTCAACACTAGTAGAAGATGATGTTATGGATGAAGATGAAATTAGAAGAAACGAACCAACAATATATAAAATATTCAAAGACAAATTTTTAAGACTAAAAAAAGAAAAAAAGTATAACGGCTCATTATTCAATAGAGAATCATCAAGACATGCAGTATCAAATTCAATGATTCTAGGAAATATATTATATTCATTAGGATTTGACTGCATCATAAAATCAAAAGAAAATAAAGACAAAGTAAATGAATGTATAAAAAGATTCAATGAATCATTCATCAGAGTAAATGAAGGACAATTCTACGATTTAGCATACGAAAACAAAAAACAAGTATTAGAAGAAGAATACATTCAAATGGTAGAATATAAATCATCATACATCGTTCGAATAGCAGCAGAAATTGGCGGAGTACTAGCAGGAGCAAAAAAAGAACATATAGATGCACTATCAAAATTCTTAAAAGATATAATTGTATCATTCCAAATAAGAGATGACTTAATGGATATAGATGAAAGTTTAAGTAAAGGACATGAAGTCGGATCAGATATAAAACAAGGGAAAAGAACACTTCTAGTGATCAAAGCATTGGAAATGGGAAATCTAAGAGAAAGAAAAAAAATACTTACGGCACTTGGAAAAGAAAATGCAACAAAAAAACAAGTAAAAACAGCAATAGAAGCATTATACTATAGTGGAGCAGTACAATATTGTCAAGATTACTCAGAACAAAGAATTTTTAATGCAAAAAAGATTTTAGAAAAAACAGGATTAAATAAAGACTCAAAAGAATTTTTCTCAATACTAGCAGATTATATGATTAGCAGAACAATCTAAGATTATTTAGTAAAAAGAGAACCATAAGAAATCATACTATCTGAAGAAAGTTCAAAAGCAACAATTCTATCCATGTCTAAATTTGATGAAATATAACGATCCTTTGCAAGAGAAGCCGCATATTCTGAAGGATAAAGTTTTACAGAACCACCGTTGAATTCTGAAGAAATTGAATGTAAATTATCATTCTGGAAATAAACTAACGCATAAGAACCATAATAATCATGAAGATTAGAAGCAGGCAAGAAAGCACCGTTTAAAGGAATATCGAATTTTAGATCTAAAATGTCCAAACCATTTTTATCAGTGATAGATAAAAGTTCTTTTGAATCAACATCTAAATGTAAAATTGAATGATTAGGACCAGCAGATTCTTTAGCCTTCCATAAATCAACTTCAACTTTTTCATCTGGACCAAATGAGACTGCATAATCATCTGGACTTCGTTTAAAATTCATAAAAGACTTAAGATCATGATCTAAAACTAAGAACATCTTATTTTTTGGCTCAGCTCGTAAGAATTTAAGCGTAGGAGGATTATTGTTATAATCTAATAAACTTGACATAGGAATTGCATTCCCAGCTATAAACTTTGGAATTAATAATAAATTATTTTTTACTAGTCGAGCCATAACAAATACTAATTAGAATTAAGAGTATTTAATATTTACTATAGTTATCGACCAAATCTTCGCTCACGAGCATTAAAATCATCAAGAACCTTAACAAAATCTTCTTTCTCAAATAACGCAAATAGGCGTTAACTATAAAACTCCTAATAGTCGTTAAAAGAAAAAGAATAATCTACTTACCAAATCTTCGCTCACGAGCATTAAAATCATCAAGAACCTTAACAAAATCTTCTTTCTCAAATTCAGGCCAAGTTTTTTCTAAAAAGAACCACTCAGAATAATTGGATTGCCAAATTAAGAAATTAGAAGTTCTGTGATCACCACCAGTTCTAATAATTAAATCAGGCTGAGCTGCAGTATAAAGATAATTTTGGAAGATATCTTCATTTATTTTAGATACCTCGACTAATCCATCCTTAATATCTTGCCCAAGCTTCATAACAGCATCAAGAACTTCTTCACGACCACCATAAGCAATTGCAAAATTCAATGTAAATTTTGTATGAGACTTAGTTTTATCCATGACTTCTTCCATAACTTCACGAACATTAGAAGGTAATAAATGAATACGACCAATAATATTTACTTTGATTGACTCATCAAAAACACGTTTATCAGCTAAAAGTGCAGTAAACTCTTTTTCCATAAGCTTCATCAAATAATCAAATTCTTGTTTAGGACGATTCATATTTTGAATAGAAAAAGAGTATAAAGTAAGCTCTTTAACACTAAGTTCTTGAGCCCAAGTTAGAAGACTTTCTACTTTTCTAGCACCCCATTCATGTCCTTTCCAAGGTTTAAGCATAAGTTTCTTAGCAAACCTACGGTTTCCGTCAAGAATTATACCTACATGTAAGGGCATTTTATTAGTACTTGGTTTCATGATAGAATTTAAAAACGTAGGGAATATTTAAATATTTCTCATGAGAGATATATAAAATGGGCTTAAGTGAAGACGATATGCTACGAGAAGCAGAAGAAATAGATAGAGAACCTGGTAAAAGAATGAAATCTTTAGCGCCAGTTGGGTATATTATAGGATTATTCCTCGTATTAATGCTAATATTAATGATATTTCCACACTACGGAATAAAATCAGATCCAAGACCAGATCACATTCCAACAATTGAAGAAGTAATGATATTTGATGCAAAAATTTCAAATGAAACAAAGAGTTTGAAAACAAGAGCAGATTTTTATGAATTTGTAGTTCCGCATGATAAACAAGTAAAAAGTCTAGCGAATAAAATATCTTCAGTTGCATGTTCAGGTGAAAGAGTCTGCCATGCAAAAGCAATTTATTATTTTGTCAGAGATAACTTCGACTACATATCAGACCCAGTAAATTTTGAATATGTAGAAATGCCGTTTGACTTTGTTTTAAGCGGAGGCGGAGATTGTGAATCGGGAACGCTACTTATGACAAATCTTCTTGAAGCAGTAGGAATAGATGTAGAGCTAGTATTCATCCCAGGACATGCATTCTTACGAGCAAAACTACCACAAGCATCATCAAAATATAAAATGGACGGAGACTGGGTTTATTTGGATTGGACATGTAAGACTTGTGACTTTGGAGAAATAAGTCCAAATAGCGTAAAAGCTAAGAAAAGTTTTCTAGAAGTATAGATAAAGATATGTGAACTAACATGAGAAATAATTTCATTATGTTTAAAAAAAATTAAAGAAAAGAATACTTAAAAAATGTTCTTTAATACATTTAAAATTCAATTTTAAAAAAAAAATAATTAAAACTATTTATTCAGAACTTTCTTTATACATAAATCTAAACCAAGGTTTCTTTTCAACTATATTTCCTTCTGCATCCATATCATATGTTTTTACAGCATTCCCTTTTATGAAACCTAAAAATTTTACTTCTTCTTTTGCTTTTATTTTAACAGCGCCAGTTTCTTCATCAACTTCAGTAATTTCAAGATCTTTCATGTTTTGAAGTTTTGATTCATATTTTTGTTGAAACTGTTCCATGTTTTTTTGAAGCATTTGTTTTGCATTCTCATTCTTAACTTGAGACATAGCAGTTTCAAGACCTGTTTGTAATTTTTCTTGATTCTGAACTTTTAATTGTTCTCCAGCACCATTCTTAATTCCATCGCCTGAACCGTTTTTAAGTCCATCACCTGAACCATCCTTAAGCTGAGTTTGAGTCTGAGTTTGATTCATAAGCATATCTCCATCGCCTTGACCCAATCCAGCCATGTGATCCTCTGATTCATTATTTACATCAAGTCCAGTAAGTTTTGGCTCGTTAGCTGTTTCAGGATTCATTCCTGGTTCACTATCGCCAAGGCCTGAATCATTATTTCCTTGTTGTGCTAATGCCATCGTACTAAGTAAGAAAAGAGTTATTATTAATACTAATATTTTTTTCATTTTTTTATTCTCCAATAATTTTTTATTAACTTAAAAACGCTAAAATGTATTAAATTAAGTGTATAACAGTAATCTAATAACTTAATATATATATAAATTGACTTATAAATTTTATGAAATGAATAATAAGAAAAATAAATTAATAAATTATTTTATTTACAATCTGGACAAACATTAGAACCATCAGACTCAGATAATTTATGAGACCAATTTTCACACACATCACAGACTCCTTCTTCAAATTGACTAAAATCAACAATTGGTTTAGTACTTTCTTCTCTAAGAACCATTCTATCAACAAACAGTTCGAATAACTGAGGCTGAATTTTTAGAATATCTTTTTGAGTAAGTAAACCTATAATATCATCACCCTCTTTAACTGGTAATCTTCGCACTTCATTATTTCGCATCTCAATTAAAGCTTCGAATAAATCTGCTTTCGGACTTACAGTATGCATATCAGTTTCCATAATATCACTAGCAAAAGTTTCATCAGGATTAAGAGCTTTAGCCAATACTTTAAAGACCATATCTTTTTCAGTTATAATTCCGCGAATTTCACCGCCAACAGTGATTAGAAGACTTCCAACATTGTATTTCTTTATCTTTTTAGCACAAGAAGTTACACTGTCAGTTGAAGAAGCTTTAACTGGTTTATTAGTCATTGCTTCGTAAACTTTTATACCTGTTTTCATAAATTTACCTCCACGAATTTATGGACTAGAAAATTTTTGAAATTTTCTAATTTCATTTTAACACGTGTAAAAGGGATTTATTATGTGAAACACCTTACTTAAATTATTATTAACAACCCCTTAATATAGGAACAAAAGCAGTTCATATTTAAAAAAGTTATTATTAGAAGGGTGTTTAGCTAGAAAAGAAAAAGAAAATGCTCAAGAATAAAATTCTTGGCACCAGCAGAATAAAACATCTGCTTGAAAATTAAAAAAATAATTAATTAATAATTAATTAAAACTTCAACATCCCGTCCAAATATAGTTTTCAAGTCCTCAAAGATTGGTTCTTTAATAAAAACTTTAGCAGGCATTTCAACTGCAACTAAAGCTTTTTCTAAATCTTCAAGAGTTGATTCTCTAATATTTGATAAAGAGCCTTTTTCAGTTAAATCAGCACAAGAAATATCCTTGTCTTCATTATCTATATCATGGATAATAAATGCAACCTTACCAATTAAGATTACTTCCCCAAATTTCTTACCATGCTTAACTCTTATTCTGGTTTTTTCTAATTCACGACCACGTTTTCTTTGGATATACTCTACAAGGAATTTTAGTAAATCTCTTGCATCCTTGTTTAATTTTTGTATGTCATGTTTCAGAAGTTTTCCATTGTCATATTCTTTCTTGGCCTTAACAATGCTCTTTAAAATTCTTAAGTATCTTTCAGGCATTAAACCCTTATGAATTACTTCAGATTCAAAAATTTTAATTATGTCAGTATCTTTAACTTTTTCAATTCCTTCAAGACGTAAAATGTCACGAAGAACAGTTACAACACTTTCATAATTATGAACTACGACTTCATCTTCTTTTACAGTTTCAATTTGTTTGAAAAGTTTATTTAAACGTTCAAGATATTTCTCAGTATTCTTTAAATGCTTATCAAGCTCAGTTCCTGAAACTTCTTTTTTAGTTCCATGCTCTAAGTCTTTTCTAAGTTGAATAACTGCTTTTAACATATCAACATATTCTTTCTCAAGAAGTTTTTCTTTCTTAACAAAAATATCCATTAAAACTTCAGGAGTTTCTTTTGGAGTTGGAGGAGGAATACCAAACATCATTAATGCTGCTTGTGAAGGTGTAAGCATAGCATAGAATAAATCTTCCATACCAATTTCTTTAATCTTCATTTTCACACGTTGAATCATTTGATCCCCAGTTGATTTAAACATATCAATGGATTCCGGACTAGGCTTCACTCTACCCATTTGCAGAAGTTGTTTCCACGGCATGAAAACTCCACGATCATATAGAGGAATTCCATCTCTTAAGAAAGTAAAAATTACCGGACTTGCTTCTTTAATATAATCCCAGAAATCAGTTAAAATGTAAACTTGGATATTTAATTTGTTTTCAATACCAGTCATTTTACCAGCATCTAAACCCATACCAATAATAATTGCTCTAAGCTTGTCTTTTAACTCTGCTCGAGTCATTTTCTTAACATCAGTATCATCTATAACAATAAATACATCAATATCAGACTCAGGAGTTGCTCTTCCTTGAACTAAACTTCCAGCAAGAACATAAGAGACAATATATTTTTCGAATTTCTTTAAAACCATGTTTTTGTGAATTTCAGAAATTTTTAAAGCTGCAAGCATACCCTTATCATAAACAGGAGCACCCATTGCAATTAATTGTAACATATCATATTTAGCGTCAAAGCAAGATTGCCATACTTCACTAATAATAACAACTTGAGGAACAAGAGTCTTATCAATTTTCTGAGCCATTTCACCCATAATTTGAGAAAGTTTTTCTTTTAATTCCTCTTTAGTCATTTTTTTACTATCAGTATCATCGACTAAAACTAAGACATTCACTTTATCTTTTTCCTTTTCTTCTTTTGAAGGAGGAAGCAGAGCTATACCCATGACATAATCTTCAAATTTTTCAAGAACATTTTTTTTGAATTTATCTAATTTAACTTTGATAACTTCAAGTTTCTTTTTAGTTGCATCAGGGATGTCTGTAGGTAAAGAATCAAGAGCAGATTCCATTTTCTTTGGAGTTTTAGATTTTTTTTGAATTTTAGTATTAGATTTTTTCTTTGCAGCCAAGTATTTCACCTCTATTTTGCTTGAATAAAATCTAGCACTAAATGTTTATAAATATTGCTATTTGGGAATCGTCAAAAAATATTTAATTCTAAGAATTTGGAGTTAAATTTTCATTTTTAAGAAAATTAAGAAATTCGAAACTTTTATTAAGTATACTAACTGCATAATAGTTAAAAAACGTTTATAAAATATAATAGGTGAAATTACATGACTCTTGACAAATTTTTACATGGAGATAAAAACATAGAAAAGATAATTGGAGAAGCATACGATCATCACGATAAAATCATGGATGACAAGCAAGGCCACGCAGATTTATACAACACAGTAGTTAAGCCAGCTCATGAAAGTATGATGAGTACAATAAATAAAAAGCTTGCAGACAAAGATCTTTTTGGAAAAGATACAGATAAGATTCACAAAAAAGAAAAAGAGATAAAAGCGGTAATTGCAGACGGTTTAAAAGAATTTTTCAAAAAAGCTAAACCAGGAATTTTAGATAGTATAAAAGACGAAAAAGATCCAGACGAAGTATATAAAGCTTTGACCCATTTCTATAACACTCAAGTATTAAAACTAACCCAAGAAGACACGCAAAAAGGAATCTTAGGTCTAAATCACATACTAGAACTAGGAATGAACGATAAAGATTATACTCTTGGAAGATTAAAAATGGATCTGGATTCAACCACGGGAATGCACAAACAACAAATAACAGATACATACATTAACAGAAAAGCAAATATTAAGTTTACAGATGTTGATGACCACGACGTAGCAAAATATGTACATAAAAAGCTTACAGACAGAAATTTATCAGTTGATAAGATAGGAAGCTTCTACACTCATAACATAGAAACATTAAACAAAATCAGATCAACCGCAGTTAATAACAACAGTCTAAAGCAGTACGATATATCTGAAGTAAAAAAACCTAAAAAGTAAATTATTTTATTTTTATTTTCTTTTTTTATTACTTATTAACAATTACCAATCAGAATATTCTATAGAAAAAAAACAATTCACATAGATTCAAATAGCATACTTGAAATAAACGGATTTAAAATAAAATAAATTATTATATGTTTTATTAATTCTAGCTAACCAAACATAGGTTCTAAATCAACTCTATTTGAAGTACTATAAACACTATAACCATTAAGTTGTTCTAAGTCCTCAATTACAGTCATTTGATCCATAGCAACTGCAACAGAATAAACTGTTAACTTATCACTAACTTTCAAAACATCCCTAGTAACATTAAAGAAACCACTAGTAGAATTATCTAAAAGAACACCTCCTGAAAGAGTTGTTTCATTAAAAGACATTGCTGGTAAAGTTACGCATTCATCCGCGCTAAATAAACCAGTGTCATGACAATCTTCACGTTCAGGTATAGTGATATTTTTCAAAGTATAATTTTCACCTAAATTAAGCATAGAAATCATTTCCAACCTGTATTGACCAGATATTAACTCAATATTCGCACTTTCAATATCGGAAGAATTAACATAATAAACCCTTGTAAATTCAGGTTCAGAGAAACTACCTTGTCTTTCTAAAACAAGAATAACAAATTCATCAGGTCTTAAAAAACCAGTAGTATTAGGTCTGAAAATCCAGTCAGTTTCGTCTAACGAAACTAATTCTTTAGTGAGTGGCATTGTGCTAATATCTAATTTAATATTGGATATAGGTTCTAATTCTAACACAACCAAGCCAGACTGATCAACAGAGGTATCTAAACTAACAGAACTATAAGCATAACCTTCTTTCTCAGCAGAAATTAATCCACCAATACAAATAGGTAATTGAGATGTTACAATTGCATCAATTCCAACTATAGAAGACTCACCCACAAGAGTTGATTCCTCGCCACACTCATATAAAACTAAAACTTCAGATAAAGGTAAACCAGAATAAGCATCAAGAACTTTAACGGTAACATTTCCAGAAGTTCTTTGATCAAGATTTGAGAATAAAGAAGGAGTAAAATCTTCAAACTCAGATGTTAAATCAATAACCTCATCACCAGATGAAAGCGGTTGATTACTTCTAATATTAACTTCGAATGCAAACTGAAAAGTATAACCCTTCAAATTAAACGCTTCATCATCTTTAACAGATACAACTATAGGATATGCAACATCATAAGAAAATTTGTAAGTTTTCATACCAACAGGTATAAATGCAAAACTATCCACCATCTCAGGCATAATAACACCACTACCAGGGTTGACATCAACATACATATTCCACCAAGGAAAATAAGAAAAGTCTATTTCCAACTTAGATAATTCATCTGTTGGAAAATTAATAGGATACTCAAATCTATTATATACAGATTCTTCAGTAGAATCAGCACTCAAATAAACAAAATAATTCTCAGATCCAATAATTTGATTATAAGCAATATTCTCAGAAATAAATCTAGATAAATCTTCTTGAACATCAGTGATAAACCACATTTTAGGAGAAGAATAAGTAAATACAGTAGGACCTTCAATAGGAGGAATTAGCATTTCGCCAAGAGAATAGAAATTAATTATTTCGAGAGTAAAATATTCAAATAAATCAGTACTAGGAGATAATTCAGTCTCAATTAAAATTTCAAAAGCCAAATCATAAACTCTTCGCATATCTAAATCAACAACAGAAACAAAATCTTTTGAAGTAATAACAGAAGACTCAGATTTTATTTCAATAGGATACTCTAAATTTATCCAAGTATTAATTTCAGAAAAAGTAACCTTCGCAGTAGTATCCCCCATCTTAGTAATTTCATAAAGACCAGAATCAGTAAACACAGAAAAATCATTGATACAAGAATCAATATTTTCAACAACATAATCTTCTAACTGAGATTGAATAGAAGTTGAAGACGCGCCTTCAAGTAAAGGCATATTATATTCAAAAACGCAATTAGAACAATCATTAGAACTCTTTAAATGATACCAATAAGGAATCAAAGTTCCAGATCCAGGAAACATATCAACTGAATTTGCCATCCAAGGAAAATTATCAATAGCGAAAAAACCTTGCTCAGAAGGATAAATATATCCACCACCCACACCAACTTTAACTAAAGCTTCAGATAAAATATCATTCGCACAAGATTCAATTAACTCAGTAACTTGCGCAGGAGGAGTTGACAAAGTACCATAAATAACACTAGTATCATCAGTTTGATCCATGGAAATACTCTTAGTAATATATAAGAATAAACCAACTAGTATAAGTAAAACAATACCTAAAATGACGAATATTGTAATTTGAGCTTTTTTATTTAACATCACTTACCCTCCACGAAATTCTGACATAACATGTTACCGCCACTAAGGCCTGAAGTATCATCAAAGAATCTATTTAACTGATTCCCTAAAAATTTAATACATACTTTTGAATAAAGATGGTCATCAGCAAAAATAATTGAAGATGAGCCACTAAATTTAATCGCCTTATCACCCGGCAAAGTAATTGAAGAATTACCGCCAGCTTCAGGAATTAAATCAGTTACAACTTTATTATCAATCCATAATTCAAACTCTAATTCTGCATCGCCATCAAACAAACCACTAGTATGATCGCCAACCAAGACACCACCAGTAATAATATATTGATAAGTGTCTCCAGATGCATTATATAATAAATTTCTAATCCCTTCAATATGAGCAGCAGTTCTAGGATAATCATAACTGCCAGCTGAAATTATAGGCGAAGTAGTTGGAGTTCCAGTCTCAGCAGTACCTCTAATAGCATTACAAACTAAAGTATCAAGCCCAGCAGTTGCAGCTTGACCAACATCAGAATCAAGAGCTTTATCAACAGTTGCAGACCAACCAGCTGAAGAAGCACCTAAAAATCCATCAGGACCAACTACTTGTGAAGTTAAACGACCAAAAGCAACAGCATGCTTATATGCTTCAGCATTAGTTCCCCAGGCAATATTGTATTTTTCATCATTCTTAAGCCTTTTTGCAGCTCTATCTTTAGCTTTGTTAGCGTCTTCAAGGTCCTTAGTAACCAATTCCGATGCAGCTGTATTTTCATCACGAATATCTTCAACCGAAACACCTTCAGCGCCTAATTTTTTAGCATTATCAGGAAGATTTTCATTATATTCATTCTTAGAATTTGCGATATTATCTTCTAATTCCAAAATTCTGCTTCTAAGATCATCTTCAGTTTCTTTTGTTAAATCAAGATCCCCTTCATTAATATTTTCCACATCTAAGTAGTCACCATTTGACAACCTGTCATTAACTGCACTCAATTGAGCAAGTAATATTTCATATTGATCAAGTTGTTCATTTTGATTAGCAATAGCCGCATTACGAGCAGCAGCGGTAGTTTCACCTTCAGAATGAGCATTTATAGCATTAATATAAGCATTGAGCGGATTATTAAGATCCGTATCATCTATATTTAATCGCAATTTTAAAGCAGTTATATAATTTGTATATTGTTTCATTTGATCGTTGAGAGTTCTATCTACTACCTCTAAACTAGGAATTCCATCCCCTTCTTCAGTAGGAGTAGACTCAGGTTTTTGTACTGCATCACTAGCAAGATGATCAGTTGCATCAGCATTAGCGGCAGCTTCGGCAGCAGCAACTTCGGCAGCAGCAGCAGCGGCAGCAGCAGCAGGATCGTTAGCAGCGGCAGCGGCAGCGACAGCAGCGGCAGCGGCAGCTTTGGCAGCAGCATCAGCTACAAGTTTTGCTTGTGCATAATAATCTTCATAAGTGTAAGATTTTCCATTTTCATAAAATATCATAAGATTATTTGGATCCACAGTTGATCCATCAGGATTGATGAGTTTCACACTATATCCAGTAGGATTACCATTTTTATCAACAAGACCACACCCACCATAAACAGTACATTTCACAGTACTCCCAGCAGGAATTGTTTTATAAGTATCACTATAACCAGGCACAGAACTATTATATGTACTTCCTTGAGAATATAATTCAGCAACTTCAAGAGTGGTCATATACAACTCAGTATCAGGATCAATACGTATTGCAGCTTCACATGCCTCACCATTTAGACTCAAACCCAAAGGCTCACCTATCTGTTTTACAGTATGATAAAAAGCGTTTACTTCTTCCAAAGAATTCATCGCAACACACGCACCGTGAATAATTGCAAAACCTTTCATAGGCTTACATAACAAACCAAGAGCAGTACCAAATAAAGTAACAGGATCAGATATAAGCATTTCAACAGTATCACCTATTTCACCTGCAAGAGCAGTATAAGGAAAACTATCAAAGACTCCACCCCAAATAAATTTACATTGAGCATAGTTTCTAGTCCCAGTACAAGCAGAAATTGAAACTCCAAAGTTTTGAACATCAAGTTTAAGACAATTTAGATAATGACAATCAATCGTATTGTAAGTTTGAATATGATAAAGAATCGCAGGAGCACATACTTTAGCTACAGATGCAAGCATATTATTATAAGGATTAAGTAATTGTTTTGCATTATCATATCCTGCAGCTTTAGCCATTCCTTCCAATCCAGGCCAATCAGCAACTGCATCAGTTATTTTTTCTTGCCATTTTGCGCTACAAGTAATTATCGGACATACTTCATTTGCTAAAGGTTCTAAAACATCACCTGCAACACCATTAATTGCACCAGTAACACCATCAAAAATGCCAGAAATTCCTTCAAGAGGAGCATAAACTTTTGCTGCATAACCCAAAGCAGAATCAGCAGCCCCTAAAGCACCTTTAACTATATTAACTTTTTGAACAATCTTACACATAGAATACAAAGGATTCAAATATTGTGAAATATCATCAATAACTTTTTGAGTATCAGTTGAAGATTTCTGAACTCGATCTATTTCTTCTTGTAATAACTGACTCATACTTTGTACAGAGTCAAATTTTACTTCTAAAAAAAAATTATCTTTTTCATAAACTCTTGTTGCATATCTGCCTTTCTTGGTTAATAAACCAACTGAACAATTATACGTTACCTTAGATACATTATTATAATATGAACCACCAGCAGGCATCCATGCTTGGACGTATAAACTGTTAATTCCAGGATAAGAATTCATAATTTCAACTTTGGCTAAAGGTGCTTGCTTAGATTGAGCATCTACACCTTCACAAGTTATCCTTGCATTTTCAAGAGCAACAATTTCAGGCGAACCAGATTTACCAATTAAACTTACTTGAGCAGATACTATTCTTGGGAATTCCATATGATTCTTGGACATGGTAGTTGGACTTTGTAATTTTGTTTCAACAGCCCAATAATTAGGAGCTGCATCTTGATCTAAACCATAAACAAAGAAAGTTTTTGTTAACTCATTAGTGTTTCCAACAGAATCCATTAATACATAATCTATGATAGCATCAAAAGGTACGTGATCTTCTGGAATACTCGCAATAAATTCACATCTCCAGTTATTGGCATATCTAACACAAGTTTTAGTTAAAGCTTCACCACCAAGATGAGTTAAGTTCATATAAACTTTAGGCGCATGTTCACTGTTTTCAATAACATCAACAACGATTGAAACAGCATCTCCAGCTCGAGTAATATTTAAACCAGATGTTGCTTCAATTGAAATATTTTTTAATTTAGGTTTTTCAGCATCACACAATAAACTTTTAGTCATTGAATTATCAAGCATGTTAAAAGCATCATCAAAAGTTTGACTTTTAATTATAGATAAAGAAATTGTTTGATCATGAGCGCAAGTAATTCTTGGATTCCCATAACAAGTCATGCCAGAACAATTCTGAACGAGTATAGTGCCAGAAGTACCTAGTTTATATGCAACATTTTTGTCATCAAAAGAACCAGGACTATCTTGGAATTGAAACTTCATCTTAATATATTTTCCAGAAGGAACAGAACAATTCTCAGTTGTACAAGAATCAGGACCTAAAGAAACAATAGTAGGTCTTGTATTATCAATAGAGAAAGTATAAGATTTGTTTACTTCAACGGTTTCATTTCCATGAATTTTAAAATTAATATTAACATTTGCTTGAGGCAATTTTAGTTTTATACTTCTAATCCAACATTCAAAAGTGGAATTATCAATTTTGTCACAAGTTGTTTTGTGAACCATAGTGTCAAAATAATGATGAGTTTGAGCATACATAATGTTAGAATGAAGACCAGAATAATCAACATTAAAAGATTCAAAGTCAATACCGGTAACAACAATTTTCATATCAGAACTTGGAAATGTTGAAGAAGTTGAGACTGCACCAATAGGCTCGCCACGATGGTAAAATTCGAGTTCAGAAACGTCAAGAGCAGATGATAGCGGTAAAATTAGAATAAAAATTGCCAAAAAATAAATCCACCTCATAATACTAACCTCTTATTAATAGATAAACTATCTAAGTATTGACTTATATAGTTTTCTATTTAAAATATTGATTCTAAATAAGAAAAAATAGAGGATGAATTAATAAAATAAAGAAAATAAAGAAAAAATAAAAACTAATAAAATCTAACTTTTCATCTTTTTAGTAAGGATAATTTTCTCATTACACTTACCACATAAAAATACGACTGCATCTGCTGCTTTCTTTTTACCAGTTTTAGGATTTAAAAGTTGAACTTTCTGTCTTTTGAAAGGGGTTGCTATTTCACCTTCAGTTTGACATTCAGGACAAGTGTATTGAATATTACAAGTTAAAGTGTCTTCATATTCTCCTTTCTCAACTGTATGATTGCATTCAGGACAGACATACTCTAAAGCTCTTGTTTTAGCTTTCTTAGTCTTTGGATTAACAGGTTTTCCCATTAAACCTTTACTACACTTAGGGCAATTTTCTCTAAAAACCCATGCAACAGCCTTTCCAGTACTGCCTAGTTGTCTTCTTGTAAAATAAACACATTCACCCATACTTTCCGGAAATCTTAATGACATTTTTTAAATACCTCACGAAACTAATCGTTTTATTTCAATGCTAATAGCATCATCGAGTACTCGAATATATTTTGGACACTCAACCCACTCTAAGTTTTCTTGCTCACAATACTTTATTAATTTTTCCTTCTCAGATTCAGAAGAAAAACGAACAATAACATTTAAACCAAATTTATCAGGATGAATAATATCAAAATCCTTTAAATCAATTTTAACTTTATTAACTATTTTTTTTAAGAAAGATAATCGGTTATTTAAGTTTGTAAGTTTTGAAAATAAAGTTTTAAAATCTAAATCTAAAAATTCAAACTTTTTGAAAAATTCTAAGAATTCATCATTATCAGTTGCGATAAAACCACCTTCACCAAGATCAATTGGCTTCCATCGACCGAAACTGCAAACAAGGATATCTCCAAACATTGCATCTTTTGAACCAACACTACCACAAATATCATTAATCATAATAGAAGAATTTTGTTTACAAGAAGAGTATAAACTCTCAGAATCTTGATCAATAAAATAACCAGGCATTGAATTAAATAATAAAACAGAGTTTGATTCATTAAATTCCGAAATTGAACCAAAATCAGTCATAATTATATTTTCAGTAAGTTTTAACTTCTTAATATATTGAGGATAAGTCATCCACCCACCCATATCAGGAATGAATATATCAGAAAATCCTTTTTCTTGAACAAGTTTTAAAGATGCAAGGATTGCAGAATTACATCTAGAAGTAAATATTATATGTTTCTTTGAAGTAAGTTTTTTTAGAAACTCCTCGCATTTATCTTTCATAATAAGTAAAACAAAGAAGTAGTTAATAAATCTAATTATTTGAACTTAAAAGTTTTAGATAAGATTTAAATAATTAAAAGATTAAAATAGATAATATGAATACAAAAACTAAAAATCCAACAGTTGCAGCCATTCTTAATTTTTTAATTCCAGGAATAGGTTATTTGTATGCACAAAAAAGAGAACACTTTGGATGGATGATACTTTCTTCAACAATAATACTAGGAGTATATAGTCTAAATAAACCTGACTTGATGAGAGATGGAGTATTTATGATTGCAACTGCAATATTATCACTAGCATTTGCTTATGATGTATACTTTGAAATGACGCAGAGTAAGAAAATTAAGAAATAGAATAAATTCAGAATATAATTCTTTAAAGTAAGATTTAAATAATACTGAGAAGTTCAATCAGACAAATAATCTAAATTTGCCTCTTTAGCAGAACGATTTCGCTCGTTCGTAACGAAAGATGGCATAAAGCCATAGAACAACAAAATAATAATATGCCTCTTTAGCAGAACGATTTCGCTCGTTCGTAACGAAC
>Ga0307929_1000063_pt1 | contig 103294 bp, 87 predicted proteins | sample AceLakmetage1330_FD_203160 | JGI IMG/M metagenome (GOLD analysis project Ga0307929, IMG submission 203160) | Saline water microbial communities from Ace Lake, Antarctica - #1330 | ecosystem: Environmental > Aquatic > Non-marine Saline and Alkaline > Saline | place: Antarctica: Ace Lake...
ACACCCTTGCCTTCGACTATGAGATTCCGGTCATAACGGCTCTCTCAGGACTTGTGGAATTTTCCACGCACCTGTTAGGTTTACTACATGCCCGGCACACCAAATATTACGCGGCTCTGCCGCTTTAGACTGCTGTATTTGATAAATATGATTGAATTACAAGAATTTTATGAGGTGCAGAGCCCCGATAATATTTGTAGTTAACGGCTAGGAGGTAACATAAAGGTGCAGCGCACCGTAATATTAAACACAAGGGTTTTTGAATAACATTACAAAAAACCTTGCATCAGTCTACGACTACCTTCTTCGATTTAGATGTCCTGGTAGACCATAGAAAGATCCCCCTTGACTTTCGAACGTCCCTGGATTTCGAAACGTCAAAAAAGGGGGCATCCCCGCTTGCCTTTGCCTAAATGCTTGATAAAAATATTTACCCCACCTTCTTAAACACCAAAGCTGTCCGGTTAGGAAGATAGGCCTGGATAAAGGGTTTTCCGTTTTCCTTATCTATTTGGCTTAGGTGTATCACCGCCTCATCTACCCGATTGTGTCCGCCAAATTCGGCAGCATCCGAATTGAGGATGATCTGGTATTTGCCCTTTTCGGGGACGTAAAAAGAATAATCGCTAAGCGATTGCTCGATGTGAAAGTTGAAGGCGAAGACCAATCCTGCCTTTTCAAAAACCAGGGTCTTGTTCCAGTCGTCCGATTTTATCAGGTCGCCATAACCTGCAGCAAGCACCTTATATTTGTCAATCAAGCCAATCATGGCTTTGTCCCACTCGGCCAGGTATTGGTATTTCAGGTCGGGGTTGTCGCGCAGCGACCATTGGCGGCGGGCATGTTGGTAGCTCCAGCCGTTGCCTTCGCGCGGAAAGTCGATCCATTCGGGATGCCCAAACTCGTTGCCCATAAAATTGAGATAGGCCTGGCCGCCCAGGGCGATGGTGATAAAGCGTATTATTTTGTGTAGTGCCATGCCCCGATCGATCACCATATCGTTGTCGTCCTTGTGCATGTGGAAATACATTTCCTTGTCCATCAGCCAAAAGGCGATGGTTTTGTCGCCCACCAGTGCCTGGTCGTGCGACTCGGCATAAGCAATAGTTCCCACGCCATACATCCGGTCGGTGAGGGTGTAATATATTTCGTCCATGTTCCAGTTTTCGTCCTGCTTTTCTTTCAGGGTTTTAATCCAGAAATCAGGAATACCCATGGCCAGGCGGTAGTCGAAGCCGATGCCTCCCTCGTTGATGGGGCGGCACAGGCCGGGCATTCCGCTTACATCTTCGGCAATCGAGAGGGCTTCTTTTTTTACTTTATGAATAAGGGTGTTGGCCAGTTGCAAATAAATGATGGCATCCCATTCCACGCCATCGCTAAAGAATTTTTCGCGGCTGTCGAAGGCGACCATGCCGTGGTGGTGATACATCATCGAGGTTACGCCATCGAAGCGGAAGCCGTCGAAGTGGTATTCCTTGAGCCAGTATTTGAGGTTGGAAAGCAAAAAGCGCAGCACTTCGGTTTTGCCATAGTCGAAGAGTTTGGAATCCCAGGCCGGATGGTTACCCCGTTCGCCGGGATGGGTGTAATGGCTATCGGTGCCATCAAATTCGTTCAGACCTTCGTGGATGTTTTTTACGGTGTGCGAATGCACGATGTCCATGATAACGGCGATGCCCATCTGGTGGGCTTTCTTTACCAGATATTTCAGTTCTTCGGGTGTGCCAAAGCGGCTGGATGGCGCGAAAAAGTTGGCTACGTGATAGCCGAAAGATCCATAGTAGGGATGCTCGGCGATGGCCATCACCTGGATGGTGTTGTACCCGGCATCTTTGATACGTGGCAGCACCTTGTCGGCAAACTCCACGTAAGTGCCCACGCCATGATTTTCGGTAGCCATGCCGATGTGGGTTTCGTATATCAGCAACTGATCCAGGCTGTCGCAGCTAAAGGTGTCGTCTTTCCACGAAAAGGCCTTGTCGGGAAACCACAATTGTCCCGAAAAATCTTTGGTATAATCGTCCTGCACCACGCGGGTAGCCCACACCGGGATGCGTTCTTTCCATCCGCTGTCGCCATCCACCAGCACCTTGATTTTGCTGTTGTGGACAAAGCGATCCTGGTAGGTTTGTTTATCCAGAAAAATCTCCCATACGCCATAGTCCTTTTTTTGCAAAGGATGTGAAGTGCGATTCCAATCGTTGAATTCGCCAAAGAGAAAAATTTGATGCGCCGCCGGTGCCCACTCGCGGTAAAACCATCCCTTGGCCTGCGCATCGTAATGGATGCCAAAATAGTTGTAGGCATCAGCAAATTTCTCCAGGCTGCCAAAATCATGTTCTATTTGCTTCATGCGATTATGGTATCGCGTGATGCGGTCTTCAATTTCTTGCTCAACCGGTTCCAGCCAGGGGTCTTGCTCAACCAGCGGCAGGTGTTTCTTTTCTTCTTTCTTCGATGCTTTAGCCATTGTATATTTTGTTTTTATATTCTAAATTATTTTAATCATATTAAAAATGCAGTAATAGTTGGTGCTGTTTTGTTAATAATTCTTTGGGATAATTTCGGCCAGCACCAATGCCGACACAGGGAAAATAGCAATCTTGTCGTGTTTAACGGTGCGATATTCGCCTTGCTTTAATCCGTTCTCATCGAATACTACGCTCCATTTTGCAAAAGGAATATCCACGATTTGTTCTTTCGATGTTGAATTATAAATTACGACAATATTTTTCCAGTCATCGCCATTGGCATAATCTTTCAAAATAAAGCCTACGATGCCAGGCATATCCAAATCCAAAAATTCAAGATTCTTCTGAATATCGGCAACCGTGGTCATGCGAAAGGCCGGGTGGGCTTTGCGCAATTTAATCAAATCAGCATAATAATCGAACAATTCGCGATAGACAGCCTTGCGCGACCAGTCGATCTGGTTGATGCTGTCGGGGCTGTTGTACGAATTTTCGACACCCTGCTTGGTGCGCAAAAAATCGACACCGGCGTGCAGGAAAGGAATGCCTTGCGCGGTCATCACGATGGTATTGGCCAGTTTGTGTTTTTTGATGAGATCGGCCTCGGAATCTTCGGGATTCGATATCTTCAATTTGTCGTACAAGGTGTGATTGTCGTGGCACGACACATAATTGATGGTTTGCGAGGGCGCGGCGGCCCAGGCAGTGTCGCTGTAGTTTACCTTGGTATAATCAACTTGTGGATGAGACGTGGAGGCCACCACCCCAAATTTAATGGTTTCTTCAAGGTTTGGCGCACCACTTACAAAGCCCTTGGAAGTATGATCGCTCCACGAGCCTTTGATGCCATCGCGGATGTCGTCGCTAAAGGCGGCGATATTTTCCAGACGGTAAGTCTGTTTTTTAATGGCCTGTTTTTTTTCGGGCAAGGGGCTTGCACCGGCTGTCCATCCTTCGCCATAAATAAAAATCGTAGGATCGATTTCGTGCATGGCTGCGCTGATGCTGTTCATGGTTTCGATGTCGTGGATGCCCATAAGGTCGAAGCGGAAGCCATCGATGTGGTACTCGTCCACCCAATGTTTCAGCGATTCGATCATATACTTGCGCATCATAGGCCGCTCTGAGGCGGTTTCGTTGCCGCAGCCCGAGGCGTTCGACCATGAACCATCCTGGTTGTGGCGGTAATAATATCCCGGCACCATAAGGTTGAAATTCGAGTTATCAGTTTTTCCGGTATGATTATACACCACATCCATAATTACGCGGATGCCCTTGCTGTGAAAAGCCTGTACCATTTTTTTAAATTCTTTGATACGCACTTTTGGCTGGTAAGGGTCGGTGGCGTAAGAGCCTTCGGGCACATTGTAATTTTCGGGGTCGTAGCCCCAGTTATAATCATTTTCATCGAGGCGTGTTTCGTCGATCGACTTAAAATCGAAGGCGGGCAAAATATGGACGTGCGTAACACCCAGCTCGGCGATATGATCCAGGCCAGTCTTTTCGCCCTCGGGGCTGCGCGTTCCACTTTCGGCAAGACCCAGGTATTTGCCTTTGTGGTTAATTCCTGATTCAGGGTGGATCGACATATCGCGCACGTGCAGCTCATAGACGATAATGTCGTTGAAGTTTTGCAGTTCGGTCTGCTTGTCGTTTTTCCAATCTTCGGGATCGGTTTCATCCAAATCAACGATGGCTCCACGCAGTCCGTTAACTCCTACTGCCATGGCATAAATTCCCGGTGTTTCGTCCAGCCATTCGCCCTTGTATTTTATTTGTAAAGTGTAAAACTTATCCTTCAAATCCTGCTTAATTACCGCGAGCCGTGTGCCTGATTTATCTTTTTTCAATTCTTCTTCCATCACCGGACTTCCCCCCTGGCCTTCATCATAAACCAAAACACGGGCATCCTCAGCCGTAGGCGCGTAAATCCTAAAGGTAGTTTGGGTGGGCGTGTAGCTTACGCCAAGATCATTACCCTCATAAACCGGATAGCTTGAATAATTCATAGGATCGAAATTTGCCTCCTGCCGGCAGGCATTCAAAAGCAGCAGGAGCATAAAAAACGAAACGACTTTTAATATCTTCATCTCTGATTAATTATTAAATAATAATCATGCAAAAATAGAATAAAAACAGCGTGTCATGGTGTGCTTTGTAAGCACACTAGTTGTTGATATAGAATTAATACGTGCGCTTGTTCAATAACATTTATCATCTGTACCTGCACCTTTCCATCCTGCTGCTCATTATTGCCTGTTTATTTTTAATCACTATAAAGTAGTGCTATCAGTTTTGGTCATTTATTGTGATGAGATCCACTCAACTTACTGAATGTAAAAAGTATAGAAACTCATCCTCAATCCTCATTTTTACAAAAGCTAATTTAGATCGCTTATAAATTTAAAATCAATGGCTTAGCTTTTTTAAACAATAATTACTTTTACCGTCTTCACAAAAAATCATAAAACATGCGCATAGCACGATTACAAGTTCAGCAAGAACAAAGCACGCAGGATCTGGTCGATCTCTCGTTGATGGATGACCTGATCGAAAAATACAAAACCAAGAAGGGGAACATGATCCCTCTGCTGCAAGGCACACAGGCGATGTATGGCTACATCCCCGCCCTTGCTTTCGAAAAACTGGCCAACGAAACGGATTTGGAATTGAGCGACATGTACGGCGTGGCCACTTTTTACGCCCAGTTCAGGCTCCATCCGGTGGGCAAGCACATCATCAAGGTATGCCACGGCACAGCCTGCCACGTACAAAATGCTTCTAAAATTACCGAATCCCTTCAGGAAGCCCTCAAGGTGGAGGATGGTGCTACTACTGAAGATCGACTTTTTACGCTCGAATCGGTTGCCTGTCTGGGATGCTGCTCGTTGGCTCCGGTGATGATGATTGGCGATAATACTTATGGAAAATTGACGGGTGCCGAAGCCGTAAAAATTGTGAAGAACATCCGCATAAGCGAAAAAGAAATTTAGTCCTTCGGATTTATTTATCTGCGAAAAAGAAATTCAGATATGGAAAAAACAAAAGTCATCGTTGGTTTGGGAAGTTGCGGCATAGCCGCAGGAGCCTTCAAAACCTACGAAAAAATAAGGCAAATCAAAGAAGTCGAAAATCTCGACATCGAACTCAAAAAAACCAGTTGCATCGGCATGTGCTTTCGCGAGCCGCTGGTTGAGATTATCGATGAAACAGGCTCTTACATCTATGGCAATGTGGACGAAGACCGGGTATTGGAAATTCTTGATAAACATGTGGTAAACCACGAGCCGGTAAAAGAGCTGGTAGTGAAAACCGATCTCTTCCAAACCAGCGATCATAATTTCTTTGACGACCAGGTGAAGATTGCCCTGCGCCATTGTGGCTATATCGACCCTGAATCTATTGCCGAGTACGAGGCCAGCCAGGGTTATGATGCGATAAAGAAAATCGCCGATGAAGAAATCAAGCCCGAGGCAGTTATCCAAATGGTGCTTGATTCGGGTTTGCGCGGTCGTGGTGGTGGCGGTTTCCCTACCGGGATGAAATGGCGTTTTGCCAAAAACAGCATCTCCAAAGAAAAATACATTATCTGCAATGCTGACGAGGGCGATCCCGGTGCTTTTATGGATCGCTCGCTGCTCGAAGGCGACCCCCATGCTGTGCTCGAAGGAATGATTATCGGTGCCTACGCCATTGGTGCTAACGGTGGCGTTATTTATTGCCGCGCCGAATATCCTTTGGCCATCAAACGGCTCAACATTGCCATCGAACAAGCCCGCGACCAGGGCTATCTCGGCGATCACATCATGGGCATCGAAGGTTTTTGTTTTGATATTTATGTTAAAGAAGGTGCCGGAGCCTTTGTTTGTGGCGAAGAAACCGCACTCATCGCCTCCATTGAAGGCGAGCGCGGAATGCCTCGCAAGCGGCCTCCCTTCCCCGCCGTATCCGGCCTGTGGAAGCAGCCCACCAACATCAACAATGTGGAGACCTGGGCCAACATTCCCTGGATAATCAATAATGGCCCCCAGGCTTATGCCCAATATGGAACCGAAAAAAGTAAGGGAACCAAGGTTTTTGCCCTGGCGGGAAAAATCAATAACTCAGGCCTGGTGGAAGTACCCATGGGAATTACCATCCGCGACATTATTTTTAAACTCGGCGGTGGCATCCCCGAAGGGAAAAAATTTAAGGCCGTTCAGCTTGGTGGCCCCTCGGGCGGTTGTATTCCCGAATATCTTGCCGATACTATTGTGGACTACGATTCGGTAAATGCCACCGGAGCCATCATGGGTTCGGGCGGTATGGTGGTGATGGACGAAGACACGTGTATGGTTGACGTGGCCAAGTTTTTCCTCCAGTTTACCCAGCGCGAAAGCTGCGGCAAATGTACTTTCTGCCGTATCGGCACCACGCGCATGCTCGAAATACTCGAACGCATTACCCAGGGCAAAGGCAAGGAAAGCGACATAGAATCCCTCGAAGAGCTGGCTTATCAAATTAAGGATAACTCGCTGTGTGGCCTGGGACAAACAGCTCCCAATCCGGTGCTTACCACGCTTAAGTATTTCCGGGATGAATATACGGCTCACATCGTCGAAAAGAAATGCCCGGCCAAGGTTTGTAAAAATCTGCTTACCTACACCATCGTACCGGAAAAATGTACCGGCTGTACCGTGTGCGCACGCAAATGCCCGGTAAACGCCATTAGCGGCGAGCGCAAACAAGTCCACCTGATCGATCAGGAAATTTGTATCAAATGTGGCGATTGCTATTCGAGATGTAAATTTGATGCCATAACCTTATCCTAAGTCAAGCAAACCATTATCAAAGACCGAATTAAAATGAACGATAGTTTAAATATATTACTCAACGGAAAGATTGTTAACGGCATTCAGGGCGAGACCATCCTGGAACTGGCCAAAAGGCATGATATCAAAATACCCACCCTTTGCAACGATCCGCGTCTGGAACCCTACTCCTCCTGTTTTATTTGTGTAGTGGAGGTGGCCGGCCTTCGTGGCTTGCAGCCTGCCTGCTCAACCCGGGTTAGTGAGGGTATGAAAATAAACACCGATACACCCCGCATACGCAAGGCGCGCAAAACAGCTCTCGACCTTATGGTGAGCAATCATTACGCCGACTGTGTGGCTCCCTGCAAAGAAACCTGCCCTGCCGGTGTGGACGTACAGGGCTATATTTCGTTGATCGAAAAAGGCTTGTATAGCGAAGCTGTGGGTCTGATAAAAGAGGTGAATCCGTTGCCTGCGATTTGTGGCCGTGTGTGTGTGCGTCCCTGCGAAGCTGCCTGCCGCCGCAACCTTTTGGACGAAGGTACCGGCGTAGGTATCGACTATCTGAAACGTTATGCCTCGGACATCGACCTGGAATCGCCCGATCGCTATATTCCCGAGGTGGCTCCATCAACCGGGAAAAAAGTAGCTATCATCGGAGCCGGCCCTGGCGGACTGTCAACGGCCTACTTCATGCAACAAAAAGGACATCAGTGCGATATTTTCGAGGCCGGCCCCAAGCCGGGCGGATGGCTGCGCTATGGCATCCCCGAATACCGCCTGCCCAACGATATTATCGATAAAGAGGTAGCCGCAGTTACCGAGCTGGGAGCACGCATATTTTATAATCGCAGGTTGGGTGATGATTTAAGCTATAATGAAATTAAAGAAAGATACGACGCTACAATTCTCACCATCGGATCGCAGCGCGGCACGCTGATAGGCTGCGAAGGCGATGATGCCGGCAATGTATTTTCGGGCATCGACTTTTTGCGCAATATGGAGATGACCGGTCAGAAATACGATTTTAGTGGTAAAACCGTGGCCGTGGTTGGTGGCGGGAATACCGCCATGGATTGCTGCCGTACCTCGATGCGCTGCAACGCCAAAAAGGTGTTTGTGATTTATCGCCGCACCGAAAAGGAAATGCCGGCCAATCCCATCGAGATACACGAATCGAAACTCGAAGGCATCGAATATCTTTTCCTTACCAATCCAAAAAAAGTAAATAAGGATGCAAACGGGGATGTGAAATCCATTACCTGTCTTAAAATGGAACTGGGAGCTCCCGATTCTTCAGGCCGTCGTCGTCCCGTGCCCATCGAAGGTTCGGACTACGATTTGGATGTGGATTATATTATGGCTGCCATCGGGCAAAAAACCCATGTCAACTTTTTGGAAGATGTCAATGCGCTGGCTAATGGCGATCAACTAAAGCTGACACGCTGGGGCGATATCGATGCCAATCGCGAAACGCTGCAAACCGGGATTCCCTCGATGTTTGCTGCCGGCGATGGCGTTACAGGCCCGGCCACCATTATCGAGGCTATCGCTCAGGCCAAAACAGCCTCGCGCAGTTGTCATCAGTTTTTGACGGGTGAAGCTGTTGTGGCCGAAAAGAAAGAATTCATCAGCCGCCGCGATCATTTTCATGCGCAAGATCCTAAGGATTATATTCAGCACTATCAAAAGCAATTGCGGCACGAAATGCCCACCATGGATCCGGCCAACAGAAAGAATTTTGAAGAAGTAGAGCTGGGCTACGAAAACGAAGACGTGGCCTTGGCCGAAACGCAACGCTGCCTGGAGTGTGGCTGTAGCGAATATTTTACCTGCAAGCTCAAAGAATACAGCACCGAATATGAGGCCGAGCAACAAAAATACGAGGGCCGTCATGCGGAATATGCCGTTGACTTCTCGCATCCCTTTATCGAGATCGACAACAACAAGTGCATCCTGTGTGCCCGCTGCGTTAGGATATGCAAGGAAGTAGTGGGAGCCTCGGCACTGGGTTTGGTCGAGCGCGGTTTTGATACCTATGTGGCTCCAAGCATGGGCACTTCGCTTACTGACACTACCTGCGAATCGTGCGGCTTATGTATCTCGGCCTGCCCCACAGGTGCCATTACCGAAAACGTATTGTTTAAACCCGGCCCTGTAAAAACTGAAGCCATCGAGGTGATCGACAACTATGGTTCCGAAGGTTTTGAGATGGAACTCCACCACAAAGGCGGATTTTTTATGCGTGCCACCGGTGTAAAAGGCGAGATTAACAAGGAAGGAAACATCAGCCGCCAGGCTAAATTTGGTTATAACTACCTGAATGATCCCGGGCGTATTACTACGCCACTTTTAAAAAAGAAGGGCGAATTCCACGAGATTACTTTCGAGGAAGCCTTCGGGCATATCACCGATCGCATCAAGGGTGTTGTGCCTGATGCCAATGCTTTTTTTGCCGGTGCCCGGCTTACCAACGAAGAGATATATCTGGTGCAGAAACTGGCGCGTGCCGGAGCAAAAACCAACAACGTTAACTGCTTCCATTATATGGGACGCGGCATTGGCTATGGCCAGAATGCAACCGCTAACGTTCCCTTTGAGGATATTAAAAAAGCCGGACGTATTTTTATTTTGGGTAATAATCTTAACTACGACCATCCGCTGGTTAACCACCAAATCTTCAGCGCACGCAATCGCTACAAAGTTCCCGTGGAACTAGTGTGCAACGATTGCGACAGCAGCATGAATCACAAGGTGGACAAGGTACACAAGATCAAAGATTTCTACTATTTTGTGAAGGCCGTAAATTATTTTCTGCTTAGCAGCGGATTGCAAAACCAACTATTTATCAACGATCGGGCTTTGGGTTTCGAGGAATATAAGGCCAAGCTGATGAGCGAAGATTTTGATGATCTCTTCGAGAAATCGGGGGTTTGCTGTATTGATGAGATGGCACAGTTTGCCAAAGATTTTAATAACGAGCAGAATGCCGTGCTAATTTTCTCGGAAAAAGAAATGTCGTCGAATGTGAGTTTTGAATTGTTCAACCTGGCCATCATCACCGGCAAGCTGGGCAAGACCGCGCAGGGGCTTATTGCGCTCAAAGAAAAGAATAACTCGCAGGGCGTGATCGACATGGGTGGCTGCCACAAAATAGCTCCCGGTTTTCAGCCTTACGATGATAAGTTGGTTATTAATAAGCTAAAACAAAAATGGGGAGTAAGCGATATACCTGAAAATATAAACAGCCCTTATAAACTTTTGAAGAACGGTGCGCTAAGCAATATTTTTATTTTTGGTGAAGACCCATTGGGCTGTGCTGTAAACCCTGCCGAAGTAAAGGTATGGCTCGAAAAACCTGACTTTGTGATGGTGCAGGATTATTTTTTGACCGAGACTGCCCTGCAGGCCGACCTTATATTACCTGCCTCGCTGCCCTTCGAGATTGGCGGCAGTTTTACCACTACACAAAAGCGGATTCAAAAATTTGAGAAGCAAATTGAATCGGCACTGGAAATTGATTCGCCGCAACAGCTAAGCACGCTCTTAAGCAAACTGGGTGTGCCTGGATTTACCGATATGGAGGAAGTACTGTGGGAAGTGTTTAGCCTGCTGCCGCCGCCTGTCAATCCCGAAAAGCGTAAGTTTAGCCTGCACCACACCGCACATGAAAATTACAACCGCATGTTTGCTCATGGCTGCGACATCGTAAACAAACGCTTCGATGATGAGTTTGAGGTGAGTTTTGGATAAGCTGTCTGGTTCACAATCTGTCTGGTTTACCCCCATAAACAAGGGGAATACGATAAAGTAAAGAGTTAGCTTATACAGAAGAAAACCAGACAGATTTACCAAAATTGTGAGAAAACCGGGTAGGTTTACCAGAGATACATTTTGCTGTTTTGACGTTTCGAGATCCTGCGGACGCTCGAAAGTCAGGGCGGGACGGTGTTCAAAACAAGGAAAGCATCGCTTGGAATTTGGGAATTGTTAAAAAATGAAGCGAAAGTCACCCCGTGAATCGCGCCAAGCAATGGCACTACATTTTGGAACTTGCGGTACTGGCAAAAACAATTCACGGGGTGACTCCCCGGCAGGTAAACCCGCCAGGATCTCATTTTTCAAAGGCCTGTAAATTATTATAAAGGTAAAGTTCTTTCATGGAGGCAAACCTGGCGGGTTAAGATCGTAAACCTGGCGGCTTATTTCTTCACCTTCAAAAATAAATTAATACCCAAAGGTTCTTTGATGATTTCGATTTTGTTGTGGGCTACACCGGCGCGCAGGGCAAAGTCGAAGAGTTCTTCTTCGCTGCGGTGGTACAAAAACCAATCGCCCAGCACTTCCATAATCTTGCGCGAAGGGTTGTTTACATTAAAGTTGCCGATGATCATTTCGCCGCCTTCCTTCACAAATTCGTAATACTTCTTTATCATAAATACAAAGTGCTTGTCTTTGAAATAATCAAAAAGGCCGGCACTCCATATCAGATCATACTTTTTGCCGGGGTTAAAACGGATCACGTTTTCGTTGTGAAATTTGAGGTAATGCAGGTTTTCTTTGTGCTTGTTTTTGGCATAGGCGATGGATCGATTATCCAGGTCGAGCAGGTCGAAGCGTAGGTGGTTGATATGAACCTCCTGAAAATATTCGTAAACCTCGGTAACGGGGCCGCTGCCAAGTATCATCACATTTTTTTCGTTGCCATTGGCTTGTGCATTGGTTTGTGTCAGCACATTTTTCGCCAGGCTTTTGCGATTCACCACGGCGATGGCGGCAGGGAAGGTATGAAAAAAGGCATCCCATTTCCGGTATTTCTCATCCGGATTGATATAATGCTGATAGATTTTTTCGATGATAAAAAAGTCGCCATTGTAGCCAAAGGGCTTGGTAAACGAAAAGCCGATGATGGTTTCGGGCTTGAGGATGGGCTGCATCATTTCCCTGAAATTTTCGATATCGTCAGGATTGATTTTATCGATCATTAAAAGAATATTGGCGTAATCTTTTTCGTCGGGGCCATTATTTTGCAGGAGTTCTGCTATCATTGTTTCGAGGCGGGTATCACTAATCACAAGTTCCATTTTAAACATTTACACCAATTTGTTTTAGTCTCTTTTAGCCGGGTTTAGTTTTTTATCTTCGAGGCCACCAGTTCTTGTTTGTCTTTATCCACCTCGATCACCGTCATTTTGTCGGCGATGATGATTTCGGGAAATTTGACGAGGAAGATTTTATCGATATTAACTATCTGATTTTTGTTAACCTGAATAAACTGTCCTTCAGGAAGAAGTTTGGAGATGGCTTCGACGGTTTTGTTGATTTGGATTTCCTCGTCGGGCAAATGGATGTTTACTTTTTCGTTTTCACTTTCGATAAAGTAAATATCGCTGAGCTTAATTTTTTCCAGACCCTTATCGTTTTCGGCAAACAAATGTTTTTCTTCTTCCCGGTTTACTTTGGTAAAAAAGCGGTTGTACTGGTCGCTCTCCATCCGTGCCTTCAGGTCGTTGTTAAACTTGAAGCGGGCGATCTCGATGTTGGTTTGCAGATCTTTTTCGGTAAAGGGTTTGATAATGTATCCGTAGGGCAGCGACAGCTTGGCCTTGTCGATGGTGGCGATGTCGGCATTGGCCGTAAGGTAAATGATGGGCACATCGTGTTTTTTAGTAATGGCCTTTGCCGCTTCAATGCCCGTCATATCTCCTTTGAGCATGATGTCCATTAAAATAATGTCGGGGAGGTTTTTTTCCACACTTGCAATGGCATCTTTGCCGGTGGCCACACAGCCAATAACTTCGTAGCCCAGCAGTTGCAGGCTTTCCTCGATGTCGGCTGCTACCAGCAGTTCGTCTTCAACTACCAGGATTTTGTAATCTGACATAAAATGATGAGATTAAATGTTGAATGAAATAGTAAATTTTGCACCGTTATCACGGCTGTATTTTAGGGTACCGTCAATTTGTTGCACCAGGCGGCTAACGATTTTCATCCCCAGCGTATCCGATTTTTTCAAAATACTTTCGTCGGGGAGGCCGATGCCATTATCGCCTACTTCGAGCAAAAACGATTGCTCTTCGACTTGTTTCATCTTAATGGATATGGTGCCCTCGTCCTTGTGGGCAAAGGCATACTTAAAGGCATTTGATATCAGCTCGTTGATGATTAAACCACAGGGAATGCCAAAGTCGAGCGGAAGATAAACATCATCGATGTCGTAGATAAATTTTACCTTTCCCTGGTTTTCGGCGAAGGTGCGCGCCAGATTACCGGCCAGGCTTTTTATATAATTAGAAAAAAGAATGTTTGCCAGGTTTTCGTTGCGATACAGGTTTTCGTGTATCAGTGCCATCGAGCGAATCCGGTTTTGGCTTTCTTCGAGCACGGTTTTCAGTGTGGGATCGCTCAGTTGGCGTTCCTGCATTTTGAGGATGCTCGAAATAATCTGCATGTTATTCTTCACACGGTGATGCACTTCTTTGAGCAGTATTTCTTTTTCGGCCAGCGAATTTTTAAGGTTTTCCTCAGCAATACGACGCTTTTGTTCTTTTTCTTCCAGCTCACGGCTTAGCAAAATATTGCCGGCCAGCTCGTCAATAAGGCTAAAAAGTTTTTTGGCTTCCACCGGTTTTATCAAATATCCATTTACTCCCAGCTCGATAGCTTCTAAAAAGTACTCTTTAATACTGTAAGCCGACATGACGATAACCTTGATGCCTGGGTCAAGTTTTTTGATGTGGCCAATCATCTCCAGGCCATCCATCACGGGCATGCTTATATCGGTGATGATGAGGTCGGGCTTGTGTTTTTTATACAAATCCAGACCTTCTTGTCCGTTTTCGCCAACATAGTATTGTGCTACCCTTTTGGATAGGAGGCGGGTATATAAAAAGCGGATGGTCTCATTGTCTTCAACAAAAAGGAGGGATATATTTTGACGTGGAGCCGGGCTGGTCATAGCTTTTGTTTTTACGAATGATTAATCGAGATACTTGGCGATAAGCTCGATAAAGAGTTTCAGGTTTATCGGCTTCGAGATGTAGTCATCGCAGCCGGCCGCCAGACTGTTTTCCTTATCGCCATCCATGGCGTAGGCCGTTTGTGCAATCACAGGCAGGTCGGGACGCAGCTCCTTAATTTGTTTGGTGGCATCCAGGCCGTTGAGGATGGGCATTCTAATATCCATCAGCACCAGGTCGATAGTGGGATTATCCCTGACCATCTCCACCGTTTCCTTGCCATTTTTTGCCCATAGCAGCTTAACATTGGTTTTGCGCAAGGACTTCTTTATCAGAAGATAATTCGTTGGCACATCCTCAGCAACAAGTATCAGCTTTTCTTTCCATTCGTATTCCATTTCCGTGCGTATTTGATATTCGGAGTGTAAAAGTAAACTTTCGCCCGACTTAGCGGGCAAATTAAAGTAAAAAATTGTTCCCTGACCCGATTCTGATTCTACCCAAATTTCGCCACCAAACTGTTTAATGATTGCTTTTGAGATAGATAATCCCAGCCCAACACCCTCCTCGTTGCCAGCGGTAGTACCAATTTTCATAAAGCGGTCAAAAATCAATTCTCTTTTTTCGGGGTCGAAACCAACGCCCGTGTCTTTAACATAAAATAGCAAGTCGTCTTCGTGTAAATGGTATCCCAATTCGATGTGGCCGGCCTGGGTAAACTTACTGGCATTTTTCATCAAATTAACAATAACCTGTCTAAGCCGGGTTTTGTCGATGTTAATCACCGATTGCTTATCCTCCAGTTCCATGTTCAGCCTTATTTCAAGGCCTTTGTCGCGAACCAGAATATCCCGTTCAAAAAAGGCTTTAATATCACGCATCAGGTGATTTAGAACAAACTCATCGTATTTTAGCTCCATCACTCCGGCTTCTATCTTCGAAATGTCCACGATGTCGTTGATGAGTTCCAGCAAATGGCGGCTATTTTCGAGGATTACATCCGCATTTTCGTGTATCTCTTCCAGGTCATCGTCCATTTTGATGAGTTCGGCAAAACCCAAGATACCATTCATGGGCGTGCGTATTTCGTGGCTCATATTGGCCAGGAATGCCGATTTAAGTTTATCCGATTTTTCGGCTTCTTCTTTGGCAATGAACAACTCGTGATTTCTTTCCTGCAGTTCCAGCGTGCGGTCGTTTACTTTTTGTTCCAGGTTGCGGTTGGCCTCCAGCACTTTTTTCCGTTCATTTTGCAAGGCTACGGTCTGAAAAAAATCACGCCGGGCATACAATTCAATGTAGTATGCGGCCATCATCCCGATAATATTGGCCGAGATATAAAAAAAGTTGTTGATCAAAAGCTGCTCATCCTGAACGCCATTATTGATAATGTATGCGGCATTAAAAACCACTAGCGTAATCCAGCCTGCATAGGTAGCCAAAAGAAAGCGGAGCTTGATAAAAAAATAACCTGCCGAAAAAATAAGCATCATCCCAGCGTAGTAGGAATAATTGTGGGGGACTAATGCTGTCATGGCAGCGATTCCGCTCCCAGCTATTAAAAAGGAAATAAACAAAAGACTTTGCCAGATAAATTTAAATATCCGTGTAAACGAAAGCGCGACAACGGTAAGAAGAATCGGGATGACAATAGCAAAACGAATGATGTAAAAAATAGGCGCGTATTCGCCGGCAGCAGCTTTGTCGATCAAGCCAAACAAGCCGTAGAGTATCGAAACGGAGATAAAGGCAACGCGAAACTGAAGGAGCGAATCGCGCAGGTATCTGCGCTGGAAGGCATACTCCAAGTTATTTTCAAACGAAAGCGTTAGCAGATTTAAGCCAAATTTTTTAATGCGCGCCCTGTTGCCGTCTGCTTTCATGTATGGTTTCCCGAATAGTTTCTAATTCAAATTAAGCCATGCAAATATAGATAAATATTGGAATTGGATCATCTTTGAACAAGGGGCTTAGGCATGACCATCTTGAGAGCTTAAAAAAACAGATTGGTTAAGCTCCTAACGAGAATTATGCTGCCAAAGTTTGTGCGCTTTTTGGTGAGTTTTGGAGCCAGTCTTATTTACCCTCAAACACTTCCTTAAAATCATTCTTCATGCTCACCACGCGCCAGCCTTGTGCCGGGGCATCTTTTACGGCTCTTTCGGTTCCGTGCATGTAATCGTACTCCCGCTCCTCATCATCGTGGTTCACCAAAATAGCCATGGCCGGGTCATCGCTCGTAAGGGTGTATTCCATCATCTCGTAATCGCCATCCGAGTTTCCGGCGGCGAAGATGGGTTTCTTTCCAATATGCAACTGGATATTGGCGGGTTTTACATATTGGTCGTTAGCCGATCCCAATACCTCGGTACGAAGCAGCCTTGCATTTTCGGTATCGTATTTATACTTCACACTCGAGCCTACCACATTTTGGGGGGGAACATTATAGATTTCCATGGATACCGAACGCAGAAAGTCTATTTCGCCACCGGTAACGATAAACACATCGAAATCGCTATCCTGGAGATAGGTCACCAGTTCGACCATGGGCTGGTAGATGAGATCGCGGTAACGCACATCGTATTTCTGATGTTTGGCTGTGTCGAGAAATGTGGCGGCATCCTGCATGTAATCGGCAACAAGCTGTCCCTGATGGGCAGCAAAAAGCAGCTCGATAAGTTCAAAGCTATTGTAGTTTTTCAACACTGACAGATCGTTATCAGCCAGGCCCTTGTATAAATCGTTTTTAAGCATGTCAGGATTTGCTTTAGCCGCTTGTTTTATCCAGGCCATTTCAAATTCGATAGGGATATAAAGCGGTTTTTCGATCCACAGGGTGCCATCATTATCAAAAACTGCAATTCGGTCTTCGATGGCTACAAAGTTTTTGGAATCAGGATCGCTTACCTGTTTTACAAAATCCAGGATTGCGCTTTTGTTTTTCCCATCCACCCACGAGGGTAGGGGGTCGCTTGGTGTTTTTTTGGGCTGTTTTTCAGGACCTGTGCAGGCAAAGCCGATGGCCATCAAAAGAATTATACTCAGTATTTTATTCATCATTTTGTTTTTAATATCAAATCGTTATGACTTATGAGTTTAATCGCATGTTTATCGATGGCGATATCTAATTTTTCAAATCTTCCGATAACTTCGCCATCAAGTTGCAGCAGCATGGGCTTATCGAATAGCACCTCGGCCTTATCGGTTGAGATTACAAGGCTGTTTTGGCTATCGTGAAATCGTTCGTCGAATGAGGCAAGGCCGGCTTTGATAAGGGTAGGCAGGTCGAGATTTTTTAGAATGACGATCTCAAACTTTCCATCCATCGGGTTGCCTTCGATATTTAGCGGTATCCCCGTACCATATTTTCGCGCATTGCACAGCCCGACCATCAACCCCTTCTCGGAAATGGTTTTGTTGTTGGCCTTTACAGTAATATTAAAAGGTTCCATCCGGCTCAACTCATCGATAAAATATTTGGCATAAGTTGCCATTCCCCGGTTTTTATCCTTACTATACGATTCCACGATGCTCGCATTAATACCCACATCGCCGATGTGGAGGCTATAATGTTTGTTGTTGACAAGGAGCATATCCAGGCCGGCAAACACCTGCGAGATCAAAGCATCTTTGAAAGCCTCGACGGGATTAGGATTTACAAACAGCTCGGTGGCCATTCCGTTGGCTGAGCCCAGTGGCACTATGCCCATCGGGATTCCGGTTTTGCGCAGCACTTTGGCCGTAAACAGCAGGGTGCCATCACCTCCGGCAGCTATCACACGTGCGGGCTCAAAATCCTGGATCTGTTGTTTCAGTTTGTCCTCATCATCCTTGCCACTGGTTTCGAACATTTGCAAATTATATCCATACTTTGTGCAAAAATTTTTGGCCTGATCCAAAAAATTGGCTTTGTCCACACCGCCCGAAACCGGGTTTAATACGAGGAGTATTTTCATAATTCTGTGCTTTTATCACTTTGATCGGCAAAATCCAACAGCGTTTCAAAACCGCTCTTCGTTTCATCACCATCACGGTAGTAAACAGACCCAGGCACTTGTTCTTTCAACTTTGTCCACATTGCTAATTGTTTTTTGCTTCGCTGCGCCTTGGTTTGCCTGATGAATATGTTGGCAATTCGATTGGGAAACTCATTGGCCACGGCCTGGTATATTTCCATATCGCGCTGCCCGTCGTCGCCCAGCAGGTAAAATTGCTTGCTGCCCGAGTTGCGAATGATAAAGCGGATATGGTTTAGTTTGTAATCCTTACCCTTGTTTACCGTAAAAAGCTGGAATAAATTGAGATAGGATGTTAAAAACAAGATGCCTTCCGGAAATTTGTTAAAATGGATATAAGAGCTGAGCAGATTAAAAAGGTTGCTTTCACTTTTGGAAACATAAAAAACGCGGGCATTCATCGAATTAAAGCGTTTGAAAAGCGAACGGGTGTAGCCAATCACTTTGCGCTTGTATGGCGAGGTAAGCATAAGGGTGGTAACGCGCCTGAAAGCATCGGATGAGTAGGAACGCAAAATGGTGTCGTCGATGTCCGAAATTACATCAAAGGTGCTGTTGGTGTTCTGGTAAATCATCGGATACGACTGCATTATCTCTAAGTTTTCGGTTTGTCCTTTCACGCGTAATTCGGGTTTCTCATTCAGGATTTCGTCCACCACCATGGTAAAGGCTCCGCTACTGTTGGTTTTGCATTCGAAGGTTTTCTCGCCCATCTTAATCTCGAGTGCTGCTCGCGAAAGCACCGGAGTAAAGTAAGAACGTAAAACCTTGAGCAGGTTTTTGAATCGGCTAACACGATGGCTGTAAAGTGAAGGACGTTTTTTTAGCAAAACTCCGTTTAAGAGTGTTTTGCTCTCGAATTGAATAACTGATAATTGCCAAATTACGGGCATACACAAATCATTTTTGGTTTAAATACTCCTTAAACATATCTCACCAAATTTAGTTTAACTCTTCCGCCTACTCAAACCGCTCGGGGAAAATGATGTAAAAAACCTTATCGAAGGCAGCGATGTATTTTTGCCATTTCTTGTGGCGGACAGCATATTCTAAGGATTCGTTTTTGGTCTCCACCCGAAACTGGCAGGGCGTGGCCGAGGTCATTGCTTTTTGCAGATCATCCACTGTAAAGCTGGCCGAGTAGCGATGCTCCCATTTGTGTTTAACAAAATCTACATAGAGTTTTTCGGTCGGGGCAGTGGTTTCAAAATCTCCCGATTTTATGCTAAGCTGCCGGGCAGGCGAAGGCTCGCTGGTGTAATAGGTAAAGTTGATGTGCGTGGTGTCGTTGCCCTCGCGCAGTGTGACATCGAAGATAAAATCGCTGTGATTTACGGTGTTTTCAAAATCGTTGTTGGGGAAAACAAAAAAGATATCGCCCCCTTCCTGCACACGGCGGCTGTAAAACTTATCCAGGTTTTGGCTAAAAAGTACAGGCTGCAACAAAAGTGAAAAAATAAGTGTGAGGAGCGGGATATTTTTGCGCATGGCTTAAGTAGATTTTGGATTGAGTAATTGCTTGATAAAAAGAATGGGAGAAAGCTGTTGCCAGCGTTTGCTCCCATTCGTTTATAAATCTTTTCTTGTATTATTCACCGTAAACAACCACGGTAAAACTGGCTACAATTCCTAAAATAGAATTGGCTTCATAATCCACATGGTGAATTTTGGTGATTCCGGCCGACTTGGCAGCAGCTTCGATGCTGGCATCGCCTGTGGCAACCCATCCCAGGATCGATTGCATTTTGGCAGTTCCAACCTTTGACGAGCCTGCGTTAGAAGTAACAGCCAGCGGGGCTTTAACATCGGTGTAAAGAAAACCGGTAACCGGGGCACCAACCATGGCGCAGCCCGACATAAATCCGGCAATTAATACAAGCGCAATAAACTTTCTCATTGTAAATTCTCCTTTTGTTAAATGAATTAATAAATGTGTTTTTGTAAAGATGTGGTGCAAATATCTGTTTTTAGTTGGGATTGACAAGCATCCTGATGCAAAAAAATTTGAAGAAAGATGAAATCATGGTTGCCAGGTTCTGTGTTTTTTTCAGCTTTTGGTAATAATCCTTTGTGAATCTTCGTGTTTTTGTGCCTTGGCGGCAAAACAAAACCGCTTATAGCCACCAAGACCCCAAGGGTCAAAGAACCACCACATCCTGTCTCCCCATTTATCGTTTTATGTAGTTGCAATTCAATACACATTGTAATGATTTGCTTCCTGTGTCGTTTTGATGGCCATGAACAAAATAGCCTTTTCAAAACTGCACACAAGAAAACTCCTTGTGCTCATTATCCTGGTTTCCTCCTTTTTGATGCAGGGATGTATCGAAATTGTGGAAGATATCAACATCAATCAAAACCAATCGGGCACACTTACGATTAGCATAAATACCGGTGGCGGCAACAATATTTTCCTGGCTTTGCTGGGGCAGTATGCCGACCTTTCGTTTATCGATGAGATACGTACCAATGCTTTGATTGCAAAAGACCGCTTGCGAAACCAGGAAGGTATTAGCAATGTATCGTTTAGTGGCAGCCCGCAAAAGGGCAGTCTGCAGATCTCCTTCGATTTTGAGGACGACGAAGCCCTGAATGAAGCCCTATATGCCATTGCCGACTACGAAAAACCATTTTGGCAAAGCGGGATTTATAAAATAAATAAACACAAGTTTGTACGGAAAAATACAACCCCCTGGATTAAATTGCTCATAAAACAGGAAGAGGATAACATTCCGGATGATGTGCTTTTCGATTTGATCGAGATAAAAACGATTGTTCATATCCCGGCGAAGGCTAAAAAATTATGGAGAGCCAGCAATGTAACGGCCTCGAATGGCGACCGCACTTTTACTACTTCCAACAACTTATCGGATTTAATGGACGAAAAAAGGAATACCCGTATTAAAATCAGGTATTGAGCCAGCTTGGGTTTGTCTTTAAAATAACAGTTAGAAAAATATACGATTTGAGATTTAAGAATTTAGATTTAAGATGTATGTGATATTCAGCACAATCTAAAATCTCCGATCGTCCCGAAAAGTCAAAATTTTTAATTTTTATTTCTTTTCGAGGATGGACGAGCGTAGCTCGGCATTAATCTTAAATCTTAAATCAAAAAACATCGACTTTTTTTTACAGTCCCTCACTAGCCTTTGCCCAAAAGATTCTTGATTTGATTTAGTTTCATCAAGGCCTCCACGGGAGTTAGCGTGTTAATATCGGTGTTGAGGATGTCTTCTTTTATCTGCAGCAAAAGCGGATCGTCGAGCTGGATAAAGCTCAACTGGAAATCGTCTTTGCCCTTGCCCGATGATTTTCTGTTTTTATTTAAGGATTCGTGGCTGTGGGTTTTTTCGAGGGTTTGTAGCATGGCTTTGGCACTATCGATAACCTGGGCAGGCATACCGGCCATTTTGGCCACATGAATCCCAAAGCTGTGTTCAGTACCGCCGGGCACCAGCTTGCGCAAAAAGATAACCTTGTTGCTGATTTCCTTTATCGAGACATGAAAGTTTTTGATCCGCTTCATCGATGAGGCCATCTCGTTAAGCTCGTGATAGTGAGTAGCAAAAAGGACTTTAGGCCTGAACACCGGGTGCTGGTGCAAATATTCTGCGATAGACCAGGCGATCGAAATACCATCGTAAGTTGAGGTCCCCCGCCCTATTTCATCGAGGATGATAAGGCTGCGGTTGGAAATATTGTTGAGGATGCTGGCCGTTTCGTTCATCTCGACCATAAAAGTAGATTCGCCCGAGGAAATATTGTCGGAGGCTCCCACGCGGGTAAAGATTTTATCGACAATACCAATTTTTGCAGCCTCGGCAGGCACGTACGATCCCATCTGCGCAAGCAAAACAATGAGTGCCGTTTGCCTCAGCAAGGCTGATTTCCCCGACATATTGGGTCCGGTGATAATAATGATCTGCTGTTTTTTGGTATCCAGAAAAACATCGTTGGGGATGTATTTTTCGCCGGGTGGCAACTGGCTTTCGATCACCGGATGCCTGCCTTTTTTTATGTCCAACACATAACTGTCGTCCATTTCGGGGCGCACATAATTTTTGGCCAGGGCAATACGGGCAAACGATTGCAGGCAGTCGAGCTGGGCTATCAGGTTGGCGTTTATCTGTATAGGGCCGATGTATTCGGCGGTGCTTAGCACCAGGTCGTTGTAAAGCCGGGTTTCGATATTCAAAATTTTATCTTCGGCGGTCAGTATTTTTTCTTCGTATTCCTTGAGTTCTTCGGTAATATATCGCTCGGAATTGACGAGGGTTTGTCGGCGTTCCCAACTCTCGGGCACCTTGTCCTTGTGTACGTTGGTAACTTCGAGGTAATAGCCGAAGACGTTGTTGAAGGAGATTTTGAGCGAGGAAATGCCCGTAGCTTCGATTTCGCGCTTCCTGATTTGCTCCAGATAATCCTTGCCCGAATACTGCAATTTACGCAGTTCGTCCAGCTCAGCGGACACCCTTTCCCGAATTACCCCACCCTTGTTGACCATTGCCGGTGGTTCCTCGTTGAGTTCATTTTCGATTTTATCGCGAATCAAAAGGCAGGGGTTCAACTGGTCGGCGATGGTTTTGAGCGGCGCAGAACCTGAGATGGCGCAGGCCTCCTTAATTTTTTCGACGGCGTATAAGCCCCTCATCACCTGCAAAAGCTCACGGGGATTAACACGTCCGACGGCCACCTTGGATATCAAGCGCTCCAAATCGCCAATGGCTTTCAGGTTTTGATTCAGGATTTCGGAAATTTCGGTGTTGGCCAACAAATAAGCTACTACATCGTGCCGCTCTTCGATATGCTTTTTTATTTTCAGCGGAAGCGAAATCCATTTCTTTATCATCCGCGAACCCATGGGCGAAAGCGTGGCATCGATCACTTCGATAAGCGTAGCGGCATTTTCGTTGGGCGTAAAAAGCAATTCCAGGTTGCGAATGGTAAATTTATCCAGCCACACATATTTATCTTCTTCAATTCGCGAAAGCTTACAGATATGATCCAGCTTATCGTGATGTGTTTCGGCGAGATAGTGCAGTGCTGCCCCCGCCGCGATATTGCCAAAGCTAAGGTCTTCAACACCAAAGCCCTTTAGCGAGGTGGTGTCGAAGTGTCGGAGCAAAATGTCGCGCGAAAAATCTTCGCTAAACACCCAGTCCTCAAAAGTGTTGATGTAGTATTTATCACTAAACTGTTCGGCAAACTGTTTTCGTTTGCTTTTTTGGATGATGACTTCGCTGGGTCTGAAACTTTGCAAAAGTTTATCGGCATATTCGTTGGATCCCTGGGTAACGTAAAACTCACCGGTGGAAATATCCAGGAAAGCGATGCCGGTATCTTTGGGCAAAAAGTGTATGCTGGCCAGGAAGTTGTTTTCGCGGTTTTCGAGTACCTTATCGTTGTACGACACTCCGGGAGTTACCAGCTCGGTAACGCCGCGTTTCACAATTTTCTTGGTCATCTTAGGGTCTTCCAACTGGTCGCAAATCGCCACGCGCTGCCCTGCCCTGACGAGCTTGGGCAAGTAAGTGTCGAGCGAATGATGTGGGAACCCGGCCAATTCTACATACGAAGCAGCCCCATTGGCACGCCTGGTGAGCACGATACCCAAAATCTGGGCGGCTTTAACGGCATCCTCACCAAAGGTTTCGTAAAAATCGCCCACCCTGAACAGCAGCAAGGCATCAGGATACTTCCCTTTGATGGCATTGTATTGCTTCATCAAAGGCGTTTCTACGGGTTTTGTTGGATTTGTTTTTGCCAAAGCACTTTATGATTTGCTGCAAAAATAGCTTTTTAGATAATTACTTACCTTTGCATTTAAACTAAACACGTATGAAATATCTGGACCCAAAAAATGATTTGACCTTCAAGAAGATTTTCGGGCAGCACCCCCACCTGCTCAAGAGTTTCCTTAATGCCATGCTACCGCTGCCTGAGGGTTCGTACATCGAAAGCCTTGAGTACCTCCCGGCTGATATGGTACCTGAAACCCCACTAATGAAATACTCGATAGTGGATGTGCGCTGCCGCGACAACACCGGGAGACAATTTATTGTTGAAATGCAAATGTACTGGACTACCGGCTTCATGCAGCGCGTTTTGTTCAACGCCTCCAAGGCTTATGTGAAACAACTCGACAAGGCTTATGCCTACGACACCCTGCAGCCCGTGTATGCGCTCAACCTTGTAAACGAAGTATTCGAACCCGAAAAGTCTGAGTTCTACCACCACTACCAAATTGTTAACATTGCCGATACCGAAAAGCAACTGGAAGGGCTGGAATTTGTATTTGTAGAACTGCCCAAGTTTAAGCCCGAAATATTTAGCGAGAAAAAACTCCAGGTGCTGTGGCTACGCTTCCTCACCGAAATTGATGAAAAGAGTACCGATATTCCGGAAGATCTGCTGGATAACACCATAATAAAAGAAGCCTTGGAAAACCTTCGCTCATCAGCTTTCAGCAAGGCTGAAATGGCGAGTTACGATAAATACTGGGACAGCGTGCGAACTGAGCGAACTTTGCAATCGGGCTATTTTAACAAGGGAATAAACGTTGGCAGAATAGAAGGAAAAACCGAAGGCAGGGGCGAAGGAATAGCAGAAGAAAAGATTGCCAGTGCAATAAACGGGATCAATGCAGGGCTTTCCAATAAAATCATTGAAACAATGACACAACTCTCCGATGAAGAAATTGATGCGCTACGCGAAAAATTGAAAAACAAAAAAAACCTGAACTCTTGAGGAAACTTAATAATGACGAACTTGAACGGCTGGACATCGAAAAATTTAAACAGGCCGAAAAGCTACCCTGCATTGTAGTTTTGGATAATGTGAGAAGTCTCAATAATATTGGTTCGGTGTTCAGAACCAGCGATGCTTTTCGCATCCAGGCTATCTACCTTTGCGGGATAACCGCTAAACCGCCGCATCGCGAAATACATAAAACAGCACTTGGAGCTACCGAATCGGTAAGCTGGGCATATTTTGAGCAGACCGAACAAGCCATCGAAAAGTTAAAAAACGAAAGCTATAAAATATTTGCTGTCGAGCAGGCTGAAAACAGCATACCGCTGGATAGCTTCGCGGTGGAGCGCGGGCAAAAAATTGCGCTTATCTTTGGCCACGAGATAAGAGGCGTAAGTCAGAAGGTAGTAAATCTTTCGGATGGCTGCATCGAAATTCCGCAATATGGTACCAAACACTCACTCAACGTCTCGGTAAGTGCCGGTATCGTGGTGTGGGAAATTTTTAAGCTTTATGGCCTCTTTTCATTTAAAGCTGAAGATTAGAATTGCAGGAAGTATCCTAAAAGCATCCTTGGAAAACTTGGAGCCTTTGGGGATTTCTTTAAATTTATCCAATCAAAAGCACGAAAAAACAGGATTTAAATTACTTAAACGAACAAAATATATTTATTAGTTGTTAAATTTGTCGTTATCCGATTGAAACTATTTATATTTGCACACTCAAAAATAAGCGCGTAACAAATAAAAAGATTTTAACAAATAAATTAGTGTTATTATGACAAAGACTACTATTTTCAAAATTGCAGGAATGATGATTTTGGCTTTCAGCTTGATAAGTTGTAACGGACTTAAAAAGATGGCCAAAAACTACGATTCAGTATCTTACGAAGTTAACCCCGAGGTACTTGAAGCCCACGGTGGAGTTGTTAATTTTACAGTTACCGGCACCATCCCCCCCAAGTTTTTCAACAAAAAAGCGGCTGCTCTAATCCAACCCACAATTCAATATGACGGTGGCGAACTGGAGCTTACCCCCATGATGCTTATTGGCGAAAACGTGGAAGGCGAAGGCACAAGAGTAAATTATACCAATGGTGGTACTTTTACTTACAAGGGAACCTTTGGTTTTATCCCCGAAATGAAGGCATCGGAACTGATGGTAAGCGCGGTAGCGTTTATGCCCAAGACCGCTGTTAGTGCCGGGATGACCCTGGAAGATGCCATGAAAATGCGCAAAGCCACTAACCTTGGCGAAGAAAAAATTGCCGATGGAGTAATTGCTACTTCCATGCGCCTAGAAATTGGCAACGAGGTAACCGAGCTTACCCAGGCTGGTGGCGAACAGGTGGACGACCAGTATGCTGTTGAACTGATGTCGATAGCTCCTCATGGTTACGAAAAAGTAACCATTGTTAGCGAAGAAGCGGTGATTTACTATCAAAAAAACAAGCACAATTACAACACAAATCTGGAGTGGAACAAGAAAAACGATGTAACTGCTCAACTCGAGAAGCTCAACAACTTCGTACGTCAGGGCTGGGAAGTTAAAGACATCCAAATCGATGGCTGGGCATCACCCGAAGGCGAAGAGACTTTTAACGAAGGCCTCTCCGAAAAAAGATCAAATACTGCCAACGATGTTGTTTACAACCATTTCAAGAAACTGGTGCGTGAAAAAAATTCAGTAGTTAAATTCCAGAATCCGAAAGACCTGAATCTGAAAAAAATAGGTCATGGCCCCGATTGGAATGGCTTTTTGACAGCAGTTGAAAAATCGAGTATCCAGGACAAGCGTCCCATCCTTAACGTAATTAAATCGTCAGCACCCGAAAAACGCGAAGAAGAGATCAGAAACATGATCAACATCTATCCCGAACTCGAAGAGTCAATTCTGCCCTCGCTGCGTAGAGCTACTATTAAGGTAAGCAGCTTCGAGCCGAAGAAAACCGATGAAGAAATTGCACGCCTTGCTACCACTTCACCCGGCGATCTTAGCGAAGCTGAATTGCTTTATGCTGCCACACTTACCAAAGATTGGAACATCAAATACAATATCTACAAATCGGCAAGTAAGAATTTCCCTAACAGCTACAAAGGTTTTAACAATGCCGGATACATGGCTTTGAAATTGGGTAAAACCGATGAGGCTGTCGAATATCTAAGTAAGGCTGAAAAACTTAACAAAAACAGTGGCGAGATTGCCAACAACTTAGGTGTAGCTTATGCCATTAATAACGATTTTGTGAAAGCCGAAAGCAGTTGGCTCAATGCTAACAAAATGGGCGTGGACAACAACTACAACCTGGCTATGGTGGACATTAAAGGTGGTAAATACGATGCTGCCATCAAAAAAATGTCGGGCGTAAAATGTAACTACAATGCCGGCCTGGCTTATTTGCTTTCGGGCAACAACTCAGCAGCTACCCAGCAGTTGGAGTGCGCACGTAAAAATGCAGCTACTTACTACCTGATGGCTGTTGCCGGTGCCCGCACCAACAACGAGGCTATGATGCTCTCGAACCTCGAAAAAGCCATTGCTGCCGACAAGAAGTATAAAACTTGTGCAACTGTGGACAGAGAGTTTCTTGGCTACTACGAAAACGAAGGTTTTAAAAATGTAGTGAAGTAAGCTCTTTTAAATAAAATTAAAAAAGCCGGTACAATTTGAAATTGTACCGGCTTTTTTTGTGTTAAAATATTACTATCTTTGTCTTCGTTATTTATGACATTATGAAAAATATTGTAGTCATATTATTTTTTACAAGCATAATTTTACAAGGATTCACGCAAACAAAGGAAGTCCCTTTTACGCTTGACGACCGGGATCGAATTATCCGTACAGAGCAGCAGATACTTACAACCAACGAAAAAATCACATCGCTACGCAACGAAATGAATGCAAAATTCGAGGCAATAAACATAAAGTTTGATGCAATGGATTCAAAATTTGAGTCTATTGATTCAAGATTCGAAGCCATTGATACAAAGTTTGATGCAATGGATGCAAAGTTTGATGCGATGGATGCAAAGTTTGATGCAATGGATGCAAAGTTTGATGCCATAGATTCCAAAATTGGAAACCTAAATTGGGGTTTCGCAATTTTAATTACAATTATGCTTTGCCTGTTTGGTTTTATTTTGTGGGATCGCCGCACGGCACTTGCACCTTTTCAAAACAAAACCATAAATCTGGAAAACCGTGTTGAAAAAATGGAGAATGCCTATCGCGAACAAGCCAAACACGACCCCGCCTTTGCTAAAATACTAAAACACATCGGCTTGCTTTAAGATAAAAGATTTCCTAAATCAGAAAAATACAAATCCACATTTACTAATAAACACCTTGGCGCAGCCTCGCATAAGGAGGAACAGACACCCCGAAATGTTATAACTCTGATTTTTTCAGCAAACCCTACTAATCCTCCACATCCCAAAGATGAATCGTAAATGGATTGTCTTGATTTAGATTCAGTGGCAGCATTCGAATTTTAAAGGAATAATCGCCCGCAGGAAGTAAATACTGCGTATGGGGCATAGCTCCCCAGCTATTATCACCACCCAAACCCATTTGCATTAAGTCGATGGTAATAAATATATTCTCACCTAAAGTTATATCCCTGGTATGCCGATAATTGTGCTTGCTTCCCTGGTCGAAATCCTCGATGGAATTATGAAGGGTAGAAAACGAAAATTCGGGAAGCCCGTCAATCAGGATCCCATCGCCGGCATCATTGGTGAGTGCCATCCATCGGCTATTAGTTTTATAACCATTTTCCTGAGGACGGATATAGGGAAAATATTGCTCGCTGGCGGTGCTTTGATACAAATCGATAAAGGCTGAGGTGTTTCTGTCGCAATAGTTTTCGTGCGGGCCACGCCCGTACCATTCAAGGTTTTCGTAATTGCCGGGCACAGCAAAGCGCAGCCCAAAACGTGGCAGCTCGGGTCTTATGGTGCGCAAATCGATATACCGGGCAAGCATACCCTGCCCCTGTGCGGCGATAATGGTGTCCTTGTTCATGGTTTCAAAATCGAAATACAAAAGCAGATTATTCTCATTTCCGGTCAAGGGCTGGTAGCTATAGCTCGCAATTTGATCGGCATTCAACGCAGTATTCCACAAACGAAACTCATCTATTTTACCATCGAACGAGCGGCTCCCACCGCTATAGCCACCCAGGTAGCTTATGCCCGAAATGTCCAGGGCTTTGGCATTTTCGTAGGTGATGGTCTGGATATATTCCCCGTTTACGTAAAATTTCAAATGCTTATCGTACTGGCTGTAAACCAGCGAAACAAGATACCAGGTGTTTTCCTGAAATGGATAGACAAAGGCTTCGTATTCGTTGCCAGCCAAAAAGAAATACAGCTTTCCGTGATCTCTGAACTCGAAATGCAATTTCCCTTCGGCCCAGTCATGGTTCGACCAAATGGTGTTTTCTTCTCCAAAGCTGGTGGGATAAATCAAAGTTTCGAGCGTAAACTCGGGCAGCACTACCTGGCCGGGATCGTTCATCCTAAGCTGGGCGGGTAGCGCATCAAAGTCGATGGCTTTTTTGAATCCCCGTTGTGAACTGGTGATTAGTTCTACATCGGGGCGGGGTACCTCGCTTAGTTCCAGCCTTTGCTCCAGCACAACTTCGCCACGGCCATTAATCAGGTAATCGATGGTTAGATTCGCAAAAACATCCGGCAGAAAATACTGCGTGCTAAATTTAAGCCGCGAAGCATCAAGCGCATCAAAGGAAGTGGCAATCAATTCCTTGTTGTGCGCAGCTTCCTTCCAGGCCTTGCAACGTATATCCATACCATTGCCAAAATCGTTGTCGGTGGGAGCACGCCAAAAATTAGGCTCCACAGCTTCCGACAGCAATTCCCGGCCATCGGCCTGCCAGCTTATCCATTCACCGCTTTCCATCAGGAATTGCATGGCAAAATCAGAGCCGCTAATGGTGAGCACACCCTCGGTTTCGATGGCTTCGATTTCGGGAATCGCCGGAGCCAAAACCTTATGTGGAGGCTCATAGTTGGGTATTACGATCTGTTCCGAGGCCATCACATATCCAGCAGGAATAAGACCATCATCAAAGCGGGTTTTCATAGTAAAATGAATAAAATACTCCTGCCCGGCTTCGATTTGCAAATCGGCATAATCCAAATCAAAGGTCTTACTGGCATGGGCTGCAATATCCGGTTTCTCTATAATTCCTTCCACAAGATTTCGTCCCTGTGTTCTGATTTCCCAAAAAATATCGTAGCTATCTAAATTGATAAAGTCGTAATTATTTAAAATATGAAACTTTCCGCTTAGCGGATCAATCATTTCAAAATCCACATATTGATACACTTTTTTTACTTCGGCCAAAGCCGGATGTGGCGTGCGATCCGGCGACACCAGGCCGTTGATGCAAAAGTTGCCATCGCTGGGCACATCTTCAGAGCCAAAGTCGCCACCGTAGGCATAATACTCCGTTCCATCAGCATCGGTTTTCAAAATTCCCTGGTCAACCCAATCCCAGATAAAGCCGCCTTGCAGTTGGTCGTATTTTTTTATCACCGTCCAATAGTCCTGCAAATTGCCGGTGCTGTTTCCCATGGCATGGGCATATTCGCAAAGGATGAGGGGGCGATCTTGTTTCTGCTGTGCATAGCTTTCGATATAATCAATGCCGGCGTACATCGGACAAAAAATATCGGTATTTGGCCCCAGCAATGCTCTTTCGTAATGAACAGGTCGTGAAGGATCGCGCTGCTTAATCCAAATATAACAAGCGGTAAAATTTACCCCATCACCGGCTTCATTGCCCATCGACCAGATAATGACCGAGGGATGATTCTTGTCGCGTTCCACCATGCGCTGCACCCGATCCAAATGGGAGTGCATCCACAAGCTGTCTTTGGCAAGACTGCGGGAGCCATAACCCATGCCGTGCGATTCGATGTTGGCCTCATCGATAACATAAAGCCCGTATTTGTCGCAAAGCTGATACCAGCGCGGATCGTTGGGATAATGGCTGGTACGCACTGCGTTGATGTTGTTTTGCTTCATCAGCAAAATATCATCTATCATCGATGCCTCAGAAATGACGTGCCCGGTCAGCGCATCGTGCTCATGGCGGTTTACACCTTTGAGCAGAACCGGAATCCCGTTTACGAGCAACTGTCCGTTTTTTATTTCCGAAGTGCGAAATCCCGTTTTGGTGCTCACCACTTCGAGCAGGTTTTTCTTTTTATCTAATAACGAAATAACCACTGTGTAAAGATTGGGCGTTTCTGCACTCCATTTTCGTGGTGAGGAAAGCTGGAACTGAAACTGCGTATTCAGCATTTCATCATTATTCATTTTCACCTTCTGTTGTTCTTCGTAAATCAGGCTGCCTGTGGAGCTTCCGAAAACCTGAAGTTTCACCATCATTTTACCCGCCTTGCCTCCGGTGGCATTTTTCAGAATTATGTCGGCTTCGACATTTCCATCCTGATAATCGTTGATCAGCTTTGCATCGACAAAGAAATCCTGAATATACACCTCGGAAAGGGCATAGAGGAACACATCGCGCTCGATACCACTGATGCGCCAAAAGTCCTGGCATTCGAGGTAGGAGCCATCGCTCCAGCGATAAACTTCAAGAGCCAGCTTGTTGTTTTTATCTTGCAAATATGGTGTGATATCAAATTCGGCGGGAGTTTTGCTCCCCTGGCTGTATCCCACTTCCTGACCATTTACCCAAAGATACATGGCCGATTTTACGGCTCCAAAATGTAGAATAACCCTGCGGTCTTTCCAGGTATCAGGAATATCAAAATAGGTAATGTAAGATCCCACCGGATTATAATCGTGGGGTACGGCAGGCGGCTGTGGGTCGCTGGTCCATTCGTAGGGCTGATTTACATAAATGGGTATTCCGTAACCCTGCAACTCCCAGTTTGAAGGAACGGGAATTTCGCCCCAGGCTTCAGCGTTGAAATTGGACTGATAAAAATCAATCGGACGTTTCGCCGGATTTTTTGTCCAGGTAAATTTCCAGTTCCCGTTTAAGGATAAAAACCAGGGTGAACTTTCCCAGTCATCTTCAAAGGCTTGTTTTTCATCCCCATAAGGGATATAAAAAGCATGAGGAGCTAATTTGTTTCGCCCGATTATTTCCGGATTTTCCAAATCGTTCCAGATATCGGAATTTTGCGCACTCAGATTTGTAGAAGCAAAAATCATCGAAAGCAAAAAAATAAAATAAAGATGTTTCATCATATTTTGTTTTCTCTTTTTATTAAAAGATAAATCAAGCAATATTTATTAATAATCAAATAATCTCAATACTTATCACCGATGCCAAATACCGGCTTTCGGTTAATCCATTTTCCACGGGTAAAATCGGGGAAGTCCTGAGGCTCGCCACCGCTGGCCACCGAATTTTCCGACAAGGGCGTAATAACACTCCAGGCAGCCGCATCGTAAACATCGAGCGGTGGAGGCACGTTATTTTTTACCGATTCCACAAAGGCGTTGAGCACAAAAAAGTCCATGCCGCCATGACCAGCACCCACAGCCAGCGCTTCGTATTTTTTCCAAAGCGGATGATCGTATTTTTCCAGATAAGCAGCATCGGCCTCCCAGCGATGGGGCTGGCTAAGGCCTTCGATATAAATTTGGCTGCCATCATTCATCCACAAACCCTTGGTGCCCTGCACCCTGAAACCCAAGGAATAAGGCCGTGGCAGCGTGGTATCGTGAATCACGATCACCGATTCGCCGTTGGCCGTGGCAATGGTGGTGGTAACAATATCGCCCATCTTCCATTTCAGCTTGGCGTGGGGGTGATCCTCGCCGCCATTTTTCACGATGTAATCGTGCAGGCCACGCGACTTGGTGGAAGTAGAAGTGAGCGACACAAAGCGGTTGCCCCTGTTTATGTCGAGATAATTGCCAATGGGTCCGATTCCGTGGGTTGGATACACATCGCCATCGCGTTTTAGGTAGTGCTCGGTACGCCATTGAGCCTCCGAATATGCTTCGGAACCAAATTTTAATCCGCCGCCATAGGGCTGCTCGCCGTTGTTGAAAAGCACTTCGCGCAAGTCGTGCTGATAGCCGCAGTGGCAGTGAATCAACTCTCCAAAAAGTCCCTGTTTCACCATGTTGTGAATAGCCATAATGTCACGGCGATAGCACACATTTTCGAGAATCATGCAAGGCATGCCGGTGGCCTCGGAGGTGTTGACCATATCCCAGCAATCCTCGAGGGTGTTGGCTGCCGACACTTCCACGCCAGCATACTTTCCGGCTTTCATGGTATCCACAGCCATGGTTGGATGCCACAGCCAGGGTGTCGAAATAATTACCCCCTGAATATATTTTCGTTCGAGCAGATCGCGATAAGCATAATCGCTGCCTGTAAATACCTCGGGCTGCTTGTAACCTGCATCAGCTATGATTTTCAATGCCTGCTTTAGCATCAGCGGGTTGACATCACATATTGCCGGTATCTCCACATCGGTGCGCTGAAGCAGATTGTGCAAATGATTTTGCCCACGCAGGCCGGTACCAATCAGGGCGATCCGGGTTTTTTCGGCTGCCAGAGGATTAGAAAAAACAAGGGATGGTGCAGCAGCAATCCCTAAACCCGTCAGGGCTGTGGCTTTTATAAAACTTCTCCGTGTAAAGTCTTTCTTCATCTTTCCAATTTAATCCCTGCCCTAAAGGACAGGGCAATTCATAATTCAAATAACTTACTAAAAAGACAGGCCTAATTACTGCCTACTTGCCTACTATTTACTAACTACTATTTACTTCTTACTACCTATCCCGAAAAGTTACAAAAATCTTTGATTTTTGTAACTTTTCGGGGATGCTCGAAAAACTACGAAATCAAAGATTTCTTGTTTTTCGGCACTACCTGCTATTTACTATCTAATACTTATTATCTACTACTTACTATCTTCTTAGCCCACTCCTACACCACCCCATTACTGCGCACATCTTCAAACACACCATTTATAACAATAGCCATGGCACCCATCACCGCCGAATTTTCGCCCAGGCTTGAAGTAACAATGCTGGTGTCTTTTTTAATTTGATAAATGGTAAACTTGTTGAGCGTTTGCTGTATGGGATCGATAATAAATTGATCGGCGCGAGCCAGATTTCCCCCGATGATGATGGCCTCGGGGTTGAAGATGTGAATTAAGGTAGCAAGTCCCTTGCCCAGATAGTTTCCGATAACAGCCAGCAAGTCGATCGAAAGCTGGTCGCCTTTGCGTGCTGCTTCCACAATCGTTTTGCTGGTAATTTTGCCAGGCTCGTTGGCCACCAGGCTCAGTATTTTACTTTCCCTTCCTTCGTCGATGGCCTGCATCGCAAGTTTTACCAGCGCATCGCCCGAGGCCAATGTTTCCAGGCATCCGCTCTTGCCGCAAATACAAAGTGCCCCGTCCTCTTCAATTTTGATGTGCCCAAATTCGCCGGCAAATCCCGAGTGGCCGTGATAAACTGCCCCATTAAGAATCATGCCCATACCTATGCCTGCACCGATATTAAGGCACAAAACATTTTTTTTGTCGCTGGCGCTGCCAAAAACATACTCACCCAGAGCCATCACCCTTGCATCGTTATCCACAAAAACAGGCTTAGCAAATTTTTCCTCAAAAAGTTCTTTTACACTTTTATCAGAATAATTGAGCCATGAATAACTCTTGCCGCTAAGCGGATTGATAAGTCCGGGGATGCCAATGCCTATACCAAGAATACGCTCCTGGTCGATTTCCATCTCGCCAAGCACATTCATACAAAAATCATAAAGCCCATCAACAAAGGCCTGGGAACTTTCAAGCGACCGTTCAAAAATCCGTATTTCACCCAGCATCTCGTTGCGGATATTAAAAACAGCCAGCTCACTAAAATTTTTGTTAATACTAATACCAATAATAAAACGCGAATCCGGCTTTAAACCAAAGATATTGGGCCGCCGCCCACCGATGGATTGCCCGATGCCTTCTTCCTGCACCAGGCCATCGTTTATCAAATCTTTTAATAATTTGTTGATGGAAGGAGAACTCAAATTGGTGAGTTTACAAATTTCGGGATTGGACAAAATACCTCGAGTATAGAGAAAATGCAGAATTGACTTTTTTTGAAAATATTTTTTACGATTCAAATTGGTGAGTTCCTCGAAGTTTCCCGAGCGGATAAATACCGGATCGCCGGTAAGGCTGGGTTGTCCTGAAATGTTTTCGGAAGCTGGCATCATCAAAAAAGTATGGATTAGTCAAAAATAAAAGAGTTTGCTAAAGTAAATAATCTTTTTAAAGGTTTTTATGAAGTATGGCATGTTTTTAAAAAATCATTTTAAAATATTGATATTAAATTTATTAATAAAAACAAATTTCGAAATCCAAGTCGTTTAGATGTAGAAAGCTACTTTTGCAAACCAAACTAAAATTTTTATGATCCACTTCGATAAATTTACCCTGGATAACGGCTTACGTGTGATTGTGCATCACGACAGCAGCACGCCTATCGTTGCTCTTAACATTTTGTACAATGTGGGTGCCCGCGATGAAGACCCCAACAAAACCGGCTTTGCCCACTTGTTTGAGCACCTGATGTTTGGCGGCTCGGTTAACATAGCCAAATACGATGAGCCACTGGAAAAAGTGGGTGGCGAAAACAATGCTTTCACTTCCAACGATGTTACCAATTACTACCTCACCCTGCCAAAGCAAAACCTGGAAACCGGTTTTTGGCTGGAGTCGGATCGAATGTATCAGCTTGCTTTTTCCGAAAAAAGCCTGGAAGTGCAACGCAATGTGGTGTCGGAAGAATTCAGACAAACACACCTTAACCAGCCTTATGGCGATGTGTGGATGCTGCTGCGTCCGCTGGTTTACAAAGTTCATCCCTATCAGTGGTCAACCATCGGGAAAAAAATAGAACACATTACCAATGCAACAATGGCGGATGTGCGCGACTTTTACCAACGCTTTTATAATCCCAACAATGCGGTGATGGTGGTTTCGGGAGATGTAAAAACGGAGGAAATAAAAATCCTGGCCGAGAAATGGTTCGCTCCCATCGCCAATGCAGGCCAGAATCTCTGTAATTTGCCTGTGGAGCCAGTCCAAACCCAAGCACGCCGGATGGAAATAGAACGCGATGTGCCCGCCGATGCCATTTACAAAGTTTGGAATATGTGCGCACGCACCGACCCGGAATATCACGCCACCGATTTGATTTCGGATGTTTTAGGCAATGGCAATTCATCGCGCTTTTATCAAAACCTGGTGAAAGACCGCCACTTGTTTTCGGAACTGGATGCCTACATCATGGGCAGCTTCGACAAGGGGATGTTTGTGATTTCGGGAAAACCCTCCTCGGGGATCAGCCTCGAAGAAGCCGAAAAGGCCATCAACGAAGAAATAGAAAAAATTACGACCAAGGCACCTGCTGTCAGAGAATTGCAAAAGGTGAAGAACAAGATAGAATCAACCCTGGTTTTTTCGCGGATGAATGTGCTGGATAAGGCCATAAACCTGGCTTACGCCGAAGTATTGGGCGATGCCAATCTGGTAAATCTGGAGGCCGAAAAATACCGTGCGGTCAGCCCGGAGCAATTTCTGCAAACTGCCCGGCAGATTTTCAGAAACGAGAACAGCACTACGCTTTATTACAAATCGAAAAACTAAATCGTGATGACACAGGAATTCAGAACCATAGCCCCACTCTCCTACGAAATTAATCCGGTGCAGCTACTTGCTCCGCAATATTTCACCCTCGACAATGGCATCCCGGTTTACATTATCGATGCAGGCACCGAGGACATTATTAAATTTGATCTGGTGTTTGATGCCGGCTCTTTTTACCAGTCGCAGCCGCTGGTGGCCAGCCTTAGCAACAAATGCCTGCAGGAGGGAACGTCCAATTATACTTCCAAAAAGATTGCTTCCACGGTGGATTATTACGGAGCTCACCTGCGTGCCGCCGCCACCAAAGACGATGCCCGCCTGTCGCTGTATTGCCTTGGAAGGCACTTCGACAAACTCTTGCCCCTGGTAAACGAAGTGGCTTTTGAAGCAATTTTCCCGGCTCGGGAAGTAAAAACCATCGTGGCTAAAAGCCGCCACGAATGGGAAGTGAATATGGAAAAGGTAAGATATGTGGCTCAAACACACTTCCCGGCTTTGATTTTTGGAGCCGACCATCCATACGGCTCACGTGCAAGTGCGGAGGATTTTGAGCGGCTGGATCGTGAACATTTGTCTGATTTTCATCAGCAATTTTATGTTCAACGACCATTCAAAATCCTCATCTCGGGAAAGGTACCTGAACAAATTATAACCCGCATCAATGCTATTTTTGGTCAAACAACGATCAATAAAAACCCTTGGATTCCTCAAATCACCGATCCCGGGTATTCTGTAAACCAGCAGCATTTGATAAGCAAAGAAAATGCACTACAGTCGGCCTTGCGCATCGGTAAGGTGCTTTTTAACAAACACCATAGTGACTATATCAAAATGAAGGTGGTAAGCACCATTTTGGGTGGGTATTTTGGCTCGCGCCTGATGACCAACATTCGCGAAGACAAGGGCTACACCTACGGTATTGGTGCAAATCTCAGCTCATTGAAACATGGCGGAATGTTTTCGATTGCCTCCGAAGTGGGTGTGGATGTAAGAGCCAAAGCAGTGGACGAAATTTTTAAAGAAATCGACATCCTCCGAAACGAGCTGGTAGATGAATCAGAGCTACATCTGGTAAAAAACTATTTGCTCGGCAGCTTTATGCGCCATGCCGATGGGCCTTTCGCCTTGTCGGAACTGGTGAAATCGGTGGTGGATTACGATCTGGATATGAATTATTTCGTGCGCTATCAGGAAACAATAAAAAACATCACAGCAAAAGAAATCAGGGAATTAGCCGTTAAATATCTTGACCCTGCCTCGATGATAACTTTGGTGGCAGGAAAGTAAATCTTGCTTATGCTGATCCAATCAAAATATAAACCTTCGATATTGCTCGCCTTTACGGCCATCCTTGTAAGCATTTTAATTTCGGGCTTTGCCTCACACGAAGCCACAGCGCAAGTCCCCGAAAATCCTGTTATGGATTCGGTGAGCATCGTGGATAATTTGCATCCCATCATTGCCTGGATTCCCAATACGGAAAATACCACTGGCTATAGCATTTACCGGGGGAGAATTGACGGTTTTACCGGCTATTTAATTTTTGACTCACTCACGAGTATTCAAAATGCTAATGCAAGCTCATACATCGATGATCAGGTTTCGGGCTGCACCGAACAACGGCTTTACAAGGTAAGGGCTTTTAACGCGGAGGAGGCCAGCAACTGGCTTGTCGCCGACACCATGAACACCATCCTTATCACACAACTCGATTTTGATATTTGTTCTAACAGCAATACGCTGCAATGGATTCCCTACCAGAATATGCGCAATCAACTGGGCGGCTACCAAATTTTGGCTTCGGCCAATGGCAGTCCTTTCGTGGAAGCCGGAAGGGTTTCGGCCATCCGCAATTATTTTACGCACACCCCACTTGCGCCAGGCACCACTTATACCTATAAGATCAGGGCTTTTAACGAAGACGAAAGCCGCACTTCCACTTCCTGCGAGCGGTCGTTTACCACAAGCACTTACCACAAGCCTGCATTTTCAGACCTACGAATGGTAACGGTTGAAAGCAACGAAAACATAGGCCTGGTATGGAATGCCGATGCTGCCCCCATAAGTAAGTTCGAAATTCTGCGTGCGGATAATGGCAGCAATTTTACGGTGATTGCCGAAATTGAAGACCTTAACAATTTTGATCCCACGCAGGAATATACCGATACTACTGCTGATGTAGCCAGGCAGAGTTATTTTTACAAAATACATGTTTTCGATTCCTGCGGCCAGTACCTGCCACTTAGCGACGTTAGCCACCGAAGCATTTTGCTGCGTGGTGATAAAACCTCGGAAACCCTCATCGATCTCCAATGGAATACTTACGAGGGCTGGGATGAAGGTGTTGAAAGTTACGAAGTTTTTAGAGAAATTTTAGGAACTAACAATCCTGCCGCTTCCATAGCGCAGCTTAACGCTGATGACACAAGTCATACAGATAATATTAGCGAAATTACCGATGGCAAGGGTCGTTTTTTATACACCATCAAAGCCATCGAAAAGGGCGGCAACAATACCACCAGCTTTTCTAACACCATCATCATCGAAATAGAAACGCAGATTAAAATTCCTAATGCCATCAGCCTTAGTAATGGGGAACCAGACTTTAAACCTGATCCCAAATTTATCGACCCAGGTTCTTATCAGTTTTTGATATATAATAAATGGGGTCAGCAGATTTTTGAAAGCAACAGTTTGGATAAGGGCTGGGATGGTACTTTCGAGGGCGACAAGGTAGCGAGCGATACCTACGTTTACCTTATCAAATTCAAGAATGCCCGTGGCGAAAACATCGAAAAGCGCGGAACAGTAACGGTGGTGCGGTAGGTGGTTCTAACATCAAGAACTTACAACGCTATTCCTGCAATTTGGCTTAGAATAGTTGAAATAGAAAAGCGGTTGAAATTCCCAACTCATTTTTTTTAATTTTGCAGTTAACTTAAAAATATAATTTATGGCCACAGTGAATATAATAGTAAACGATAGCACAAAAATTGGGGCAAGTCTTATTGAGATTGCCCGTAATCTTTCAAAGCAGTATAAATCCGTTGTTGTGAATGATGAACTGCCGGAGGAAGAGTGGCTTGCAAATGAAATGCGGGAATCACGAAAAACCGGAAAAGGGGATAAAAAGAAACTTATAGAGTTTTTAAAAGATTAGGGGATGAGTCAACCTATAAAAAGTTCCCATAAAGAGATCAGCCTAAGTAATTCCACCTTTGATTTACTTAAAAAAATATTAGCACAAAATCAACGCAAGCTTACCACGTAAACAAAAATGGTAGTGTGTGGGAAACCGTTGATATGGCCTGCCCAAAAAACGTAATGCCTTGTGCCAGCGGCAATTCTTTGCTAAAGTTGATGGTATTGGTTTGCTGGTGCAAGTTTGCCTTCAAGGTATTAGCGATTAACGTCCGGGTATTTCTGTTTGCAAATTTTCGGATTCAATAAATACTTTCATCAGTTTGTCAGCCGAAAAAAAGACATCCACTTGTTTTGCCAATGAAACACAAGTAGAAAGTTGAATGCTGTCCAATGTTCTTAAACCATCAATGCCATACTTAGATGTAAGATAACGGGCTTGCTCTAAAATTAAACTGTTTGTCGTTACAAAATTAAACTTATCAAAATCACGCTCAAACAATTCTAAAGTTACTTCTGCTTGTTCCGGGGTAATATCTTTAGTTCTAACTTTTTTCCAAACAGTTGATGTAAATTCGACTTTCGTAATCTCAGATAGGTAAATGTGCGTAACTTTATTTTGAAGAAAAACACCTTCAAGTTCCTTGGTTCCTGATTCTTGATGATAAAGTTTGAACAAAGAAGATGTGTCTAAAAAAATCTTCATAGTTCGAACCTTCTTTCTTCAGTAACAATGTCAGCAAATGATCCGTTGAAAGATTTAAGATTTTCCCTGCTCTTGGAAAATGAAAAATCTTTCAAATTAAGCCCCTTTTCAGTAACACTCTGTACCTCTTCCAAAAAAGTAACAATTACTTTCACTGGCTTTTGAGACGAATAATCCTTGTCAAGTTTTAAGTATCCATTTTGATAGGTTCCAACTATTGATATCATAATTTATAATTTATCAGTTCTTTGCCAAAGATATTAAAAAAATTAATCATCAATCAAACAAATCGAACTTAATCCCTTGTGCCAGCGGCAATTCTTTGCTAAAGTTGATGGTGTTGGTTTGCTGACGCATATAGGCTTTCCAGGCATCGGAGCCTGATTCGCGTCCGCCGCCGGTATCTTTTTCGCCGCCAAAGGCTCCGCCAATCTCAGCCCCATTGGTAGCTATGTTTACGTTGGCAATACCACAGTCAGAACCGGCATGAGAAAGGAACAACTCCGTTTCGTGGATGTTTTTGCTAAAGATGGCCGACGATAAACCCTGGGGAACCGCATTGTGTATTTCGATGGCTTCTTCGATGGTTTTGTATTTGATAAGATAAAGCAGCGGGGCAAAGGTTTCTTCCTGCACTACCTCCCAATGATTTTCTACTTCAGCGATAGCCGGACGCACATAGCAACCCGATTCGAAGCCTTCGCCTTCGAGTACCTCGCCACCATAAATTATTTTGCCTCCCGATTTTACCACTTCTTCCTGAGCCAGCTTAAAAGTTTCCACAGCGGCTTTGTCGATCAGCGGGCCTACGTGGGTATTCTCGTCCAGGGCGTGCCCCATGCGCAATTGCTGGTAGGCCTTGATTAGTTTTTCTTTGAAAAGATCGTAAACCACCTCGTTAACAATCAGGCGGCGGGTGGAAGTACAACGCTGGCCTGCTGTGGCCGTGGCACCAAACATGCTCGCCCGCAAAGCCAGGTTGAGGTTAGCATATTGCGAAATGATGATGGCATTGTTGCCGCCCAGCTCCAGAATAGTTTTCCCTAAGCGCGAGCCTACAATATTATTAACCCGCTTGCCCACACGGGTAGATCCGGTTACCGAAACCAGCGGAATACGGCGGTCGTTCAAAAAATCGTCACCAATATATTTAGAACTTCCTGCCACAAGGTTTAGGATGCCCTCGGGCAGGTCGTTGTCGCGCATTACCTTTTCGATGATTTTGTGGGTGGCTATGGCCGATAGAAAAACTTTGGACGAGGGCTTCCAGATAACCACATCGCCAGCTATCAGCGCAATCATGGCATTCCATGCCCAAACGGCCACCGGGAAGTTAAAGGCGGAAATCACACCTACAATTCCCAGGGGATGGTACTGGTCGTACATGCGGTGCAACTCGCGTTCGCTGTGCATGGTAGATCCGTAAAGCTGCCGCGACTGACCCACGGCAAAGTCGGCAATATCGATCATTTCCTGCACTTCACCCAGGCCTTCCTGATAAACCTTACCCATTTCGTAAGCCACCAGTTTGCCCAAAGGCTCTTTGTATTCGCGCAGGGCATTGCCAATCTGGCGCACAATTTCGCCACGTTTGGGTGCAGGCACTATGCGCCAATATTTGAAAGCTTCCTGAGCCTGTGCAACAATTTTTTCGTAATCGTCCCAGGTGGCCTGCTGCACCTCGGCAATAAGGCGGCCATCGTTGGGCGAATATGATTTGAGAATTTCGCCCGAAGTCTCGAGCCATTGATTGCCGTTGTGAGCACCGGCATTTATTTCTTTTATCCCCAGTTGCTCGAGGGTTTTGCTAATGTTATAGTCCTTCATAATGAATTATTGATTTTTAATAAGGATAAACCACAAAAGCGGCAAATTGCTCAATCAAAACAGAAATTCTTTTTCTCTGATCGATTATTTCAAGTCCAGCAGACTTTTGCGGAAGGTCTCGAAAGCCTCATTTACGGTGGCATCTACTTTTTTGTGAAACTTATCGAAAGCTGTTACCAGAGCCTGCCCCTGTGGCGACAACTCCGACATGCCTCCCTCTTTGCCGCCCCGGCTTTTGTTGAGCAGGGGGAAGCCCAGTTGCTCTTCAATTTTTTTCAGGTCGCCCCAGGTTCGCCGGTAGGTCAATCCCAGTTTTTGGCAGGCCGCCGTAAGCGAACCTTCCTGATCCACAGCGCGAAGTATCTGCCATTTGCCATCGCCCAAAATTCCTTCGCCATCAGCGGTTTCGAGCCACATCTTGTGTTGCAGCTTAATTTCGTTCAGATCAATATTTTCTGCCATGATGTTTTTGTTTTAAAATGAATAAAAAAACCCATCCCCGATTTTACACAAGGATGGGCTAAAAGTAAAAAATATTTTTACTACAAGGGATTGGCTACCATTTTTACCTTAAACTGAAATTTCACAGTGAAATTCAGGGGTGCTTCGTTGCACGCCGTATGGTAATTAATCTGGAAAGTGTTAGGCTCATTTTTAATCAGATTAGCCATCTGATTTACGCCAGCCTGCTGTATTACCAGCTCCTGGGCATTATCCTCGCCAATGATGCTGTTGAGCACTTTGTCCTCGATAGTGGCTATCAGTGTTTCGTTTGCACCATCTGCATCGGCAATATTGAGGGTAGCTTCGATAATTTCCTGCAGCGAATCGCCGGTGTGTTGGGTAATCCAATACTTTACCTCGGTGATCTCGATGGTTTCGATTTTGTCTTTGTAATCGTTGATAATACTGCTCTCGGACGACATGTCCACCACTTCGTTTACGGTAGTAAGCGTATCATTAGAAAGAACGGTGATTTCTGAGGAGTAGTAAAACTCTTCGGTAACATCCAATAGATCCTCATCGCAACTGTAAAAAGCAAACAAGGCAACAAAAGACAATAAATAAATAATTCGTGATTTCATAATACTATTTTTTAATGAATGAATAATTTTAGGTAATCTAATTTGCAAAGATAAGGCTTTCGTGTTTAGTTTTCCGATTTTTTTTGCTTGCGCATGATGGAGCTATGCCAGGAATCCTCGTGTTGAGCGTATCTGATGAATGACATCGCCGAAACTTTGTCAGGCACTAGTGCCGTGTAAATTGTGAGGCATCGGGTTATTTTGACGTTTCAATGTGCTATGCACGATTGAAAGTCAGGACTTTGACATTGAAACGTGCGGAGTACTTTCAATCGTCATAATATAGTTAACATGACACTCGTTTGCATTTTCAAGCCGTCAGCATCCAGGTCGGCATTTAGATATTTGTCCTATTCCTCCAGCATCACCGAAATCGGGAAGTGGTCGCTGTAACCGCCGGGATCGTAGGAGGATGCGCTGGAAGGCCGTCCAAAGCAGCGGGGTTTGGGATAATCGCCTCCGGCCATCATCTCCGGTGGCATCACAATATTTACATGATAAACTCCGGAGCCAATCTGCACGGGTCGGATAAGTGCATTGCTTTTGAGCATGCTCTTGGCCACCATAAACTGGTCGAAAAAGTAGGGGAAGTTGTTATAGAAAAATGTCCCGAATCCTCTACCCATTAATGGATACATTAAATTTAAAAGTCGGGGATTCCGTGCATTAATCACTTTCATGCGGCTGTGTGTGGATAAGGCATAGTCGGAGATGGACTTGTTGAAAGGTTCATCGTTAAAGTCGCCCATGGCCATAATGGGCACATCCTTACCCCGGATTTCTACAATACGTTCCATCCAATAACTTAGCGTTTCGCCGGCAATAATTCGGTAGGGCTCCGTTTCCAATTCGCCGCTCATGCGCGAGTACCAGTGGTTGCCAATAAGTATCAGCGGGTTGCCACGGCGGGTATAAAAACTGGCCTGCAAAATATCGCGTGTAGTATTGCGCTGTACCACTACACGGCTAAACATTTCGCCAAAGGTAAATTTGGCCGCATCGTAAATAAAGGCGATATCGATACCCCGCTGGTCGCTCATGTCGTGATGAATCACCTGATAGTTTCGTCCGCCTACAGCAAAACGCAATTCATCGACAAGTAGTTCGAGCACACGCTTGTTTTCTACTTCGCACACGCCCAGTATATCGGGGCCTGCGTTGCTGTTCATCTGCATAATAATGCGCGCCAGGTTTCCAATTTTAGCTCCCAGCACATTGTGATCCCAGCCTTCGAGTTCACGATTAAGTTTGTTTTGCAGCCATTCGGGGCGATCGGGTGCATCATAGGTGTCGAAAAGGTTTTCGAGATTCCACCAGGCAATGTTGTATTGATCTTTCATAACAGTAGGTTTTTATAAATTATGCACACAAAGCTAAACAATTTATAGTTATGATTTTCAAATAATTGCCATAAATTAAAAATTATGGTATTTTTGATTGCTGAAAATGATTTTAAAAATGGATCGCGATAAAGATATTATTTATGGTTTTTGATAAAGAGGAATATCAGGAGAGCATTGCCCGGCTTAGCGAACGGGAAAAAGAGATGAAATGCCTGTACAAGGTTCAGGACATCATCAATCACAATTATGGCATTGATGATTTTTTGATGCAGATTTGCAAGCATATTTGGGGAGGATGGCAGTATCCGATAATTACCCGCGTGAAAATTACCTTCGAAAAAAAGACCTACAAGGAAGACGGGTGGGAAGAAAGCGAGTGGATGCACAGCGCAGATATTGTGGTTGACGACAAGGTGTCGGGGCTTATCCAGGTTTATTACACCGAAGCCCGCCCGCTGATTAGCGACAGCCCCTTTTTGCCCGAAGAACAAAAGCTACTCAACACCATCGCCAAAAAAGTAGCCGCTTACATTTTCAACCTTAAGCTAAAACGCACCCTCGCTGCCATTTCGCAAAAGAAAAAGCCGGATCAGCAAGATTCAAAAAAAATGAATGGTCTGCTCGATTCATATTCCGATGTGCATTGGAAATGGCGCAACGACATGGTGAATGCGATTGCAAAAAGGCTAAAACCCGAGGAATGGGGCATCGTTGCCATGTATTTGATAGGTAGCGTGAAAGAGGGCACCAGCGGCCCGGCCAGCGATATTGATATCCTTATCCATTTTGAGGGAAGCCCTGAGCAACGTCGATGCCTCGAAGCCTGGTTCGGGGGCTGGAGCTATTGCCTTTCGGAAATCAACCTCGAAAAAACCGGCTACAAAACCGATGGCCTGATCGATCTGCATATCATTACCTCCGCCGACATTGAAGCCAAAAATAGCTTTGCCTCGATGATAGGAAGGCACACCGATGGTGCCAGGCTTATAATAAAACAAAGCGTATGACGTCCTGCTTTTTTGTGAGCGACCTGCATGGCAAAATAAACAGGTATCAAAAGTTGCTTGCCCTCATCGAAGATGAAAAGCCCGATGCGATATTTTTTGGTGGGGACTTGCTACCCCATGTTATGATGAGCCACAGCCTGTACGATGATTTTGCCAACGACTATTTTTTCCCTCAGTTGCGCCTGCTGCGTCAAAGTCTCAAAGAAAAGTATCCCGATATTTTTTTGATTTTGGGTAATGATGATGCCCGAATCGAGGAAGATAATTTTGAAGCGGCTGCCAATGAAGGATTGTTTTTTTATGTCAATCAGCGATGGATCGAATACCGGGGTTTTTCGATATATGGCTATTCGTTTATACCACCCAGTCCCTTTGGTTTTAAAGACTGGGAAAAGTACGATGTTTCGCGTTATGTGGATCCCGGCTGCACCCATCCCACCGAGGGCACCCGGTCGGTGGAGGCTCCCCGGCACATCGAGTTTCAAACCATCGAAAAAGATTTGAAGGCTTTGGCCGGGGATAAGGATATGAGCCGGGCGCTTATGCTTTTCCATTCGCCACCGTATAATACCTGCCTCGACCGTGCAGCCCTGGACGGAATGATGATCGACCACGTCCCGCTCGATCCACATGTAGGAAGCATTGCCATCCAACGCTTTATCGAGGAGCGACAGCCGCATCTTACGCTCCATGGCCACATCCACGAATCGACCCGCCTGACAGGAAAATGGATGCAAAAAATCAAAAATACGATCGCTATAAACGCAGCTCACGATGGCTCCGAATTATCTGTCATCAAATTCAAGCTCGAAAATCCCGGGGAGGCTTCGCGCTTTTTGTATTGATATTTTAAACGAAAGATTTAGACGGCAATTTGCAAGGTCTCTGCAAAAGTGGATATTCGGGGGATGGGGAGGTTTTCGATTTTTAGTCCTTCAATGTGAAAAGCAATAGCTTCTCTGATGTTTTGTTTGGCTTCATCGATAGTACCACCAAAAGATACACAGCCGGGCAAATCAGGAACCCAGGCACCAAAGTGTCCATTGCTGTTTTTCTCGAATAGAATAAGGTATTGTGTCATCGTAGTCCTGCTGTTTTTAAGATACTATTCTCTAATCCTTTAGGTAAAATTATGACTTCTTTAACTTTCAAAACTTAAATAGTTATTACACTTTACAAAAATAGATATTTTTATTTTCATTAAAAATTATTTCCACGAAACAAGCGGATAACTTATAATATGTACCTCTCTACCTGCTTTATTTCGGCAGAACAGCGAATAACAATTCGCTAGTAACGATTAACGCGCTCCCTTTGCTGACCTTTGATATTATTTCGCTTAAAATGTATCAGTAAAAAGTATGATGCACGTCAACTTCTCAAAATCTGAGCCTCGGTCGAAAAATGATGTTGAGGGTTTTTTAAATCGTTGTCAACAAAATGATTACATCCAAATATTTGTATAAAAATGAATACGAAAAAATCAGGATTTAAATAATTTGGCCAAGGCTGAAAAGCCCTCTATTTAATAGGTAGCAAAAGTTTGAGGCTCAATCAGATTGAATCTTTTTTAGCTTTGCAGCGCAAAATTTAAAATTTTAAAGCGCATGTTTATACTAATGGTGATTGTGTTTGTTCTGGGCTATGCAGCCATTGCTCTGGAGCATCCCTTAAAAGTTAACAAATCGGCCTCAGCCCTTATGCTTGGTGTCGTCCTGTGGGTCTTACTGATGTTTGGCGGCGAATCGCTGCTGGTGGACACCTCACATTTCAAGGAGTATCTGAGCCAGGTTATCGGTGGCGACTTTGCCGGTTTTATCTCGCATTACGCCTTGCTGCATCATCTGGGCGAAATTTCCGAGATCATCTTTTTCCTCCTGGGAGCTATGACCATCGTTGAGTTGGTGGATTCGCACGAGGGTTTCGCCATTATCACCGACAAGATAAAAACCACAAAAAAGGTAAAACTCCTGTGGATTTTAAGCGTGCTCACCTTTTTCATGTCCGCCGCCCTCGACAATCTTACCACCTCAATAGTAATGGTCGCCCTGCTACGCAAGCTGGTTGCCGACAAATCCGACCGCTGGTTTTTTGCGGGCATGATTGTCGTTGCAGCCAATGCCGGGGGTGCCTGGTCGCCCATTGGCGATGTTACCACCATTATGCTGTGGATTGCCGGCGATGTTACTACGGTAAATATTATTGTTAAAGTTATTTTCCCCAGTTTGGTTTCGATGATCGTACCTCTTGTAATACTTACCTTTAGCATGAAGGGCAATGTGCGCACACCCGATAATGGTTCGATGGATCAATTTGAAAATGGGGCTGACCCCACCACGCCCTTCGAGCGCAACCTGGTATTTTTCATGGGCGTAGGCTCTTTGCTTTTTGTTCCGGTATTCAAAACCGTTACGCACCTGCCTCCCTACCTGGGCATGTTGTGGGGCTTGGGCTTGTTGTGGCTCGTTACCGAAATCATCCACAAAAGTAAAAACGATGAACACAAAACCTACCTTTCGGTGATAGGCGTGCTGCGCAAGGTGGATGTGCCCAGCGTACTTTTCTTTTTAGGAATACTTACGGCTGTTGCCGCCCTGCAAACCGCCGGTCATCTTATTTTGCTGGCCGACTTCCTGCGCGAGTTTGTGGGCAACCTCTACGCCATCAACATTATCATCGGCGTGCTCTCATCCATCGTGGATAATGTGCCACTGGTAGCTGCCGCCATGGGCATGTACAATTATCCGCCCGACCATTATTTCTGGGAGTTTCTGGCCTATTGCGCCGGTACCGGTGGTAGCATCCTTATTATTGGCTCGGCAGCCGGTGTTGCCGTTATGGGTATGGAAAAGATTGATTTTATCTGGTATTTCAAAAAAATCAGCTTGCTGGCCTTGGTTGGTTATCTTGCAGGTGCTGGCGTATATATCCTTCAGGAAGAGAGCGGGATTTTGAATTTTGGGCATCACACCAACGAAGTCAGCATCGATTTGAGGGACGAAAACCAAATCAAAAACTATATTTTTTCCAACGAATTTTATAAAGAAGCAGACCAAACCATCGAGGAAGGCATCTCGCCCAAGGGTGAAGATGGCGTATTTATTCATTTTGTGCGCGTAGTGCAGGATAATAAAATGCAGTTTGGCTACAGCAAAAAAACCATCGCTGGCGAATCGGAAACGATGGAGAGTAAAATTGATGAGGGGATGTTCAAAATTACGCCCTTCTCGGATGATCTGGTAAAATTTAAATTGCTGGATGAAGATTACTACCTTAACAGTAACGGCCAGCTTTTTGAAAAAGCCAACGAACGCTCCAAAGGCTTTTCGGTGATTTGGAATTTGAAAAAATTTGAGGGAGAGTAGCCGGGAGACTAAGTTTTAGAGAGAATGAAAACACCCATCATTCAGGTTGCAGGAATTCGTTCGCTTGATGAGGCCGCGATGCTGGTCGAAGCGGGATTTAGCCACCTGGGTTTTCCCTTCGCGCTCAATTATCACGCCGAGGATACCACCATCAAAGCAGCCGCCGACATCATTCGCTCGCTGCCTGCATCGGTAGCGGTGGTATTGATTACCTATCTGAATAAAGCAAAAGAAATTGACCAACTGATGCAAGAACTCGGCTGCAGGATTGTGCAGGTGCATGGCGCAATCGATCTGGATGAGCTGGAGCAATTGCGCAAGATAAGGCCGGATATCGAAATCTGGAAAAGCCTGGTCATTAACCCTCAATATGCTGAAAAGGTATTTACAGAGTTTGCTCAATATTACCCATTGGCAGATGCCTTTATCACCGATACCTACGACCCTGCCAACGGAGCCTCGGGAGCAACTGGTAAAACCCACGATTGGCGGATAAGTGCCAAGCTGGTGCGCCAAAGTGATAAAGCAATTATCCTGGCCGGAGGTTTAAATGCAGGGAATGTTTACGATGCCACCATTCAAACGCAGGTGGCCGGGGTGGATGTGCATACGGGGATCGAAGACAGCCGGGGATGTAAAGTGAAGGAAAAGGCCGAAGCCTTTGTAAAAGCTGCCCTTAAGGCTTTCGATAGCTTGGCTTAGGCCAGATAAATACAGCCGCCCGAGCTATCGCGCCTGGCACCGGTAACTGTGGCCAGGGTATTAATTTTGTCCTCCAGACGAAGCAAACCCAGATAGGCAAATACCAGGGCTTCCTTGTAATGCACCAAATTCTTTTCGGGGATTAGCAAGGGGTATTTTGAATGATGCCGGATTCGGGAAATTAAAAAGCCGTTTTCAGCTCCCCCGCCCGTAGTCAGAATTTGGCCCGAAACATTGGCAGGTAAAGCTTTGTTTATTTGTATCGCAATATGTTCGCACAGGGTGGATAAAATATCCGGTACTTCCAACTCCATTGCATCAATTATAGGAAGGAATTCGCTATCGAGCCATTCGCGCCCCAGCGATTTGGCTTTTTTAATTTGATAAAAATCCAAACTATTTAAACGATACAAAAGGGCTTCATTAATTTTACCACTGGCTGCAAGCACTCCATCTTTATCAAAATCGTGTCCCAGCTTTTTAACATAGTAATTCAGCGCAATGTTAGCCGGACAAATATCGAAAGCTTTACGTAGGCCATTTTCATCAAACGAAACATTGGCAAAGCCCCCCAGGTTGAGGCAAAAAGCATAGTCGCCAAAAAGATCTCTGTCGCCAATAGGCACCAGGGGTGCACCCTGTCCGCCCAAAGCCACATCCAGCGAACGAAAATCGCTAACCACATTTATTTCGGTTTCGGCAGCAATTGCGGCTCCATGCCCAATTTGTAAAGTAAAACCCTGGTGGGGCTGGTGAAAAACCGTATGGCCATGCGAGGCGATAAATTGCGGCTGGCATGGGTAGCTCTCTATAAAATTGAGTACTTGTTTTCCCAGATACACTCCATATTCAAAATCCAGGCGGCTGAGTTCTGTGCCCGAAAGCAGGGGTGCTCCACGAAGTCTTTCTTTCCATGCGTTGGAATAAGAAATCGTTTCCGCTTCAATGATGCGGAAATTAGTTTTTCCTGCCGAAGTTTCAAATTCGCATAGCGCAATGTCAAGTCCGTCAAGCGAGGTTCCCGACATCAATCCGATGGCCATCGTCCTTTTCATCTATAAAACCTCCAATAATTTTTCGAGCCTGATGCCTCTCGAACCTTTTATCAGAAAGGTATATCCCTGCAAGTCAATCTTTGCAATATCATCACGGACTTCCTCAACATCAGCGTAAGCCGCAATCCCGATTTGATCTCCGGCCAAGGCTTTGAAGTTTTTTCCCACCAAAAAAATTTTGTTCAGATTTTGATTTAAAAGATAACTAATAATTTTTTCATGCTCTTCGCGGGAAGCCTGACCCAGCTCAAGCATATCGCCCAAAATCACAGCCTTTCGGGGATAGGGTGCCGCCACAAAATTATCCAGGGCTGCCATCATGCTTGCCGGATTGGCGTTGTAAGCATCGAGCACAATTTTGTTGTGGGCTGTTTCGCGCCACTCCGATCGGTTATTGCCGGGTTTGTACGAGGAGAGGCCGGCGATAATACCCTCGGCAGAAACGCCAAAATACTTGCCCACACAGGCCGCAGCGATCATATTATCAAGGTTGTAGCTGCCCACGAGCTGCGATTCAATCCGGTGATCTTTATTATCAATATCTATATTAATACTTAAAAAAGGATAAGGATTAGCTATGCTTCCACTAACAAAGGCTTTTTCTGTATTTCCATAAATGATGCTTGTGATGGCGGCGGATTTCCCGATGAGCAAAGCATCGTTGGCATTTACAAATAGTTTCCCGTGGTGCTTGCGGATGAAATCGTAGAGTTCTGTTTTGGCTTTTATCACGCCCTGGTATCCTCCAAAACCCTCCAAATGGGCTTTACCAATATTGGTAATAATTCCATAGTCGGGTTGGGAAATCCTGCACAGAGCTGCAATTTCGCCCTGATGGTTGGCACCCATTTCGATAACAGCAATTTCGTAACTTTTGTCGATGGAAAGGATGGATAGCGGAACCCCAATGTGATTGTTGAGGTTGCCGGCCGTTGCAAAAGTTTTGAATCGTTGGGAGAGCACATTTTTAATCAGCTCCTTGCTGGTGGTTTTTCCGTTAGAGCCGGTAATACCAATCACCGGGATTTTTAATTGCCAGCGGTGCATGATGGCCAGTTCCTGCAAAGTTTCCAGTGTATCGGAAACTTTGATTATCTGCGCGGAAGCAGCAATGGCGGGGTCATCGACCACAGCAAGAGAGGCTCCGTTTTGGATGGCCTGGGCTGCATACTTGTTTCCGTCGAAGTTTTCGCCCCGGAGTGCAAAAAAGAGGCTGCCGGGGATTATCTTTCGCGAATCGGTGCTTATGGATGGGTTTTCGGTAAATTGCCGATAACACTTTTGCAGGATATCATTCATGGCAGGCTTCATTTATTTATCAAAAAAAATAAAACAAAAAAAGCTGTCCTGCGTCAAGGGCTTTTCCTTTGTAGGGACAAGGCCGTGAGCGCAATACAGCTTTCATATCAGAATAAAAATAAACCTACTTATTTGATAGGTGTTCCTACGCGATCCATCGCACAACGGAAGCCAATAAAATCGGTGGCTTTGTCCTGATCCAGGAATCGGCGCACGCCCGGGCTAAGATAGTAAGCTCCGTCTTTCCATGAGCCGCCTTTGAAAACGCGCGACTGGTCGTTAACCAGGCTGCTGTTGCCGTAGTTGTACATTTCATCGGTAGATTTGGCGTTGTTTACCTCTTCCATCCAGTTAGCGCGCTCGCGTATCGAACGGTTATCGCCATCCAGATAATTTATATTGTTGGCTTCGCGATAGTTGAAGCGATCCTGATCTTCAATTTCTTTGGCTGTTACTTCGCGATAGCGAATGCGGCCTAAGGTGTCTTTTTCAGCGGTATTTCCTTCCTCGTCAAGCAGGGGTGTCATAAACACGTTTCCACGGTAAGGGCTAAAATCGGCCACATCTTCGTGGCTAAGGGGGCGGTAAACATCGGCAGTCCATTCGGCAACATTGGCGGCCATGTTGTAGAGGCCAAAATCGTTGGGCGGATAAGTACCCACAGAGGCGGTAATGTCGGCACCATCGTTAAGGCTACCGGCCACACCCATATAGTCGCCACGTCCTCTTTTAAAATTGGCCATATACTCGCCGTACTGGCTTTTGCCTTGCGTGCTACGCACCAGGTGTCCCGACCAGGGATAAATCCTGCGTTCGGTAATCATCTCATTGTCGCCATATAATCCAAGTGCGGCATATTCCCATTCGGCTTCGGTAGGCAGGCGATAATTGGGCAGCAATATACCGTCTTCCATTCTTACTCTGCGCTCACCGGTTCCTGTGGGATCGAGGTCTTGAAGGGGTTCGTTTACAAGGCCATCGTATTGCCCGGCAAGGTAGGCCTGGGTATTAAAATTTTCTGCATTTTGCTGATCTGGGTCAAAGGATAAAATACCCTGGCGGATCAAGAGCATTTCGTTTACACGATCGGAACGCCAGACACAATAATCGGAGGCCTGAAGCCAGTTAATTCCTACCACCGGATAATCGTGATACGAAGGATGGCGCAAGTATAAATTGATAAGCGGCTCGTTGTAGGCCAGTTTGTCGCGCCATACCAGGGTATCGGGTAGTGCCTTGCGATAAACCTCGGGATAGTCCTGACCAAAAATCCGGTTGAGCCAGAAAAGGTACTCAAGATAATCGAGATTAGTAACCTCGGTTTGATCCATGTAAAAAGATCGAACTGTAGCCCGGCGTGCCGGGGCACTGGTTTCATATAAGGGATCTTCATCGGTTTGACCCATGATAAAGGTTCCACCCTCGATAAACACCAATCCCGGACCCGTTTCCTGAGCATTGATATCGGAAACCTGGAAGCCACCGTTTTCAGGCTCGTTGTAAGCCCAGCCTGTGGTGGCCGAAGTCTGGTTTTTGTTTCCGATAAGCCCCTTGCAGGCACTAAAGGAAATAAACACGAGCAGAAGAATTAAAACGCTGAATAGCTGCTGATTTTTAAATGTCATCACTACGATTTTTGAAAAACAGGTACATTAACTAAAAGGACGGACATTTTATTGCTCTCGATCTTTTTCTTTTTTGATCGCAGGCAAATGTCCATGAAAGTGATATTTCGTGCGCCCCGCCGCTTTGTATGGCCAGGCTCGAAATAGAGTAATCAAAACTATAGCCCAGCCTCAGGCTTTTTTGCACCAAACCCAGCGAAACGATGATGGCATCGGGGTTGACAAAGGCATGACGAAACCACAATCCGGCGACGAAGGGAGCCAGCGTAAAATAACTACCGAGGTTTAGCTGGCGATACTGCCCCTGCTGCTGGTACATGATGTTGGGCGACACAATAAGACTTGGGCCGGATGAACGGCGATAGCCACGCGAACTTTCGCTGCCAAAATTGGCTCCGGCATGAAGGGTAAACTTTCGCTTTAGCAGATTCTCGTCCTCGGTGTTCAGGCTTATGTCCGGACTTGCTAGATGATGTACCGCTGCTCCGAGAAAATATTTTTCATCGTAACCCACCACAAAACCGGTGGCAAAATCGGGATACATCAAATTGCTTTTGTAATCTTCAAAATTAGGAGACGGGATACCGGGATTATTAATACCAAAATCCAGTTTGTCAAAATTCAGTCCGCGATTGCCCAAACCTGCCTGCAAAGCAAGGTTGGCTTCCATGCGGTCGCTAAGCTGAAAATTATAGGCATACATACCGCTCAACTGGAAATCGTACAAGGCCCCCTGGCCACTCGAATTGTAATCGACCTGTACACCCAGTCCTCCCGACACAAATTCGGAATACTGATCGTAAGATGCGCTGTACGAAACAAAGGCTCCGGGAAGCGAGGGCCATTGATTGCGATAATTGGCGATAATTCGTGGGCAATATTCAGCCCCTGCAAGTGCCGGATTAAGGTAAAGCGGATTGGCGTAAAATTGCGAGTAGGTATAATCCTGGGCTATCGCAATAAAGCTGAAAGCATTGAATAAGAGCAGGAAAACAAATATTTTGAGCTGTGTTTTAATCATATTCGTGCAAAACGCTACGCAACCTTTTGTTTGCTAATTAACTCTATATTTTTAGACTTATTTTAAGCCAATGTTTATAAGGCCAAAACAGGGCAAAACAAGATGAGAACCTTACTGCCGGTGATAATAGAGGCACAGCACGGCGCAATAGCTGCCATTTTGCAATATCAACAAATAAGAAACGTTCTCATTGACTTGTTTAAAATCAGGATGAAATCTGAAATATTATTAAAGCCTGGTTTTCTGGCAATTTTCAAAACAGAACCGTTATGAACAATGCTTAAATTTAAAATGTTCATCGTTAAATGCGGTACAAACTCGTTAATTATTATGAAGCATACTTTTCTGATACTTTTGACAAGCCTGCTGGCTCTCACTACTTTTTCAAACACCATGCCTGTTCTCACCCACCACCAACTGGTGTGGGACAATTTGCAGGAACATCAAAGCCCTGAACAGGCTCCAATGCGTCTGCATTTCGAAGGTGCCAATTACGAAAATGGAAATGGCAACGACCCCTGGTTTCGCAAAATTATTCCAATAAATTCGGATGCTTCTGCAGTTGAAGCAGTACTTCTGAATCCGGTTTATCAAACCCTGACCAATCAGGAATTGCTTTATCTTGATAATATTGCCGCCATTTCGCCTGCAATAAAAATTACATCCGCTGTTTCGCAGGGGCGAAATAAATCCTACGCCATCGTTAGCTTTTTGCCGCTAAGGCTGAACATGAGCACCGGAAAATACGAGAAACTGGTGGCCTTCGACCTGGAGCTTAGCCCAATTGCCACAACCAAATCCGGTGATGATTTGCCGGTGTATGCCGCTAACTCGGTGCTGGCCACGGGCAACTGGTATCGCATCAAACTTACTGAAACCGGCATTTACAAAATGACTTACGCCGAAATGGCTGCTACGGGCATGGCCGTGTCTGGCTTGAATTCGGCCAATCTGCGCCTTTACGGCAATGGCGGCGGTATGCTGCCCGAGAGTAACACCGTTTACCGCGAAGACGATTTGCAGGAAAATGCAATACAGATGGTCGATGGTGGCGATGGCGTGTTTGGCCCGGGCGACTATTTTTTGTTTTATGGCCAAAGTCCCGAGGCCTGGGACTACAACAGCAATACTGAAATTTTTGACCACCAAAAAAATATCTATTCCGATTACAGCTACTATTTCATCACCTCCGACCTTGGCCCGGGCAAGCGCATCGAAACCCTGGCCTCGACAAGCGAAGTAGCCAATGTTAATTCCACCCAATTTAACGATTACGCGCTGCACGAAACCGAAGATTACAATATCATAAAATCGGGTCGCCGTTGGTTGGGCGAAGTTTTTGATTTGCAAACGAAGTACAATTTTAACTTTAGCTTTCCTAATCTTAAAACATCTGTTGAGCAGCACCTTGCAGTAAGAACTGTGGGCAAATCGGAATATGCGAGCAATTTCAAACTTACGCTTAATGGTGTAAATGTAATGACCTTAAATATCAGCCCTACCTCACCCAACAGCCCCAACGGGCCTTATGCTCAATTCAAGACTGTGGAAGAACGGTTAAGCATCAACAGCAGCGAGGTGGCATTGAATTTAGAATACAACAAATCGAGTAACAATGATATCGGATGGCTCGACTACATCCAAATGAATGTGATACGCAATCTGGTTTTTTCGGGCAGCCAAATGGGATTTCGGGATGCTAAAACCATAGGCGAGGGAAACATTAGTCAATATACCCTGGCCAATGCCGGCTCGGGGATTACCATCTGGGAAGTGAGCATGCCTTACCATGCCCAAAAGGTGAATACCACCGCATCAGGAAATAATCTAAACTTTCGCTTACCCACCAACACGCTCCGGGAATTTATCGCCTTTGACGGGACAAGTTTCCTAAGTGCTGAATTTGATGCGCAGATTCCGAATCAAAACTTACATGCAGCAAAAAATATAGAGTATCTCATTGTGTCCCATCCCGATTTTCTGGATCAGGCCAATCGCCTGGCCAACTTCCATCGCGAGCATTCCAATTTGAATGTGCTGGTGGCCACACCCCAGCAGATCTACAACGAATTCTCATCGGGAGCGCAGGACATCACCGCCATCAAGGATGTGGTGCGTATGATGTATAATCGCGGGCAGCAGGGAGATGTAATGCCCAAATTCCTTTTGCTTTTTGGCGATGCTTCGTATGATTTTAAAGATCGCGTGCCAGACAACACCAACTTTGTTCCCACCTTCGAGTCGCCCAATTCGCTGCATCCGATCAACTCGTATGCTACTGACGATTACTTTGGCTTTTTGGATCCGAGCGAAGGCCTTTACAATTCCGACCTCCTCGATGTGGGCATCGGCCGTTTTGTGGTTGCCACCCCCGAAGAGGCTACCGCTGCCGTTGACAAGGTTATCCACTACGCCACATCGGAGCTATCGATGGGATACTGGCGCAACCTTATCACCTTTGTAGCCGATGACGAAGACAATAACTCGCACCTCAAGCAGGCCGATGAGTTAGCTGTTTTTGTAGATACCACTTATCCCGATTTTAATGTGAACAAAATTTACATCGATGCCTATTTTCAGGAAACCACCGCCGGCGGGCAGCGTTACCCCGAGGTGAACGAAGCCATCAATTCGAGTATGGAAAAAGGAACTTTTATTATGAACTATACCGGCCACGGTGGCGAAGTGGGCTGGGGGCACGAGCGTTTTCTGGAAATCCCCGACATCAACAAATGGGCGAATTACGACAAGCTTTCGGTATTTATAACCGCCACCTGCGAATTTGCCCGCTACGATGATCCTGGTCGTACCTCGGCCGGAGAGCTGGTGTTTCTAAACGAAAATGGCGGCGGCATCGCACTTTTTACCACCGCAAGGGCAACCTACGGCACATCTAACCTAAATCTAAATCGGGGCTTTTATAAATATGCCTTCGAAAAAGTGGATGGCGAACATTATACCATGGGCGATCTTATCCGGCTGGCCAAGCTCGAAAGTGGATCAGCCGAGAACGACAAAAAATTTGTTCTGCTTGGCGACCCTGCGCTAAAGATGGCCTATACCGAACACAAGGTGATTACCACTTCCATCGAACAGGAAGAAAACACATCATCCAACGATACTATCAGTGCCCTCTCCAGGGTTACCATCCAGGGTTTGGTAACGGATGAAATGGAAAACCATCTCACCAATTTTAACGGAAGAATACATGCTGCAGTTTACGACAAGGCTGCCGAGGTAACTACCCTGGGGCAGGACGATGGAAGCTCTCCCCGTAACTTTGTATTTCGCAAAAACTCAATCTATAACGGATATGCCGATGTAAACGGGGGCGCATTTTCGTTTACCTTTATTGTTCCCAAAGATATTGCTTATCAATATGGCAATGGAAAAATCAGCTATTATGCCAACAACGAAACCACCGATGCCAGCGGCCACGATTTTGATATTATCATTGGTGGCTACGATGATGTGGCCATAGGCGATAATGACGGCCCTGAGATACGTTTGTACATGAACGACACAACCTTTAAAAATGGCGACATCACCCACGAAAACCCGGTACTGCTGGCTAAGGTTTACGATGAAAGCGGAATAAACACAGTGGGCAACAGCATTGGCCACGACATCAGTGCTGTGCTCGACCAGAACACCAACAAGCCCTACCTGCTCAACGATTATTACGAATCCGACCTTAAGGGTTTTAACAGCGGCACCGTGAGTTACCCCTTCAGCAACCTGACACCTGGTGAGCATACGGTAACGGTTAGGATGTGGGATGTCTTTAATAATTCCGCCGAAGCTACGCTAACTTTTGTAGTGATCGATCGCGATCAGATTGCTATCAACAGTGCATACAATCGGCCTAATCCCTTTAGCAGCGAAACGTGGTTTGAGTTTAATCACAATCAGGCCAACGAAAAGCTGGATGTTGAAATCGAGATTTACGACCTTAGCGGCCGCAAGCTCGCCGTTTTGCAACAAAACAATCTGAGCAGCAGTTTTTATCCCGCTCCGCTTCGCTGGGATGGTACCTCGGCTGATGGGCGCAGACTCTCGGGCGGCATATACATTTATCGTGTGCAGATAAAAGATGCCAAGGGGCAAAGTGCCTCAATGGTAAAAAAACTCGTGATTAGCCGATAAACCCGCAATTTAGAATATTGACTTTATTTGTAAAAAAAAGCATCCTAATGCAAACTATAAAAACCACAATTTACTTCCCGCTGTTTTTGCTCTTTCTATTCGCCACGCAAGCGAGTGCACAAAGCACCCTTGTTAGTTTGCAATGGACGGATACACAAACACGCTACTTTGATAGCCAGGAAATACAAACCCTCGGCTTTGCCGATGCCGACAATGCCGATGGCTGGGGTCTGCTGCCTGTTTACAGTCAGGTTTTCCCTGAGCCAGCTCCCGGTTTACAATACGAATTTGAAATCACCAAACCGGAATATGCGTTTATTCAGCTTGATGATCCCACCAAAATTGTTGATTTGGATTTGGTAGGGGATGAGATCGCCTATTACACCGAAAAAATTACTATACGGGGTCGGTCGCAATTTGTTTTCAAATTGCTGCCCCTTCGCAAAAATGAAGCGACCGGGCGTTATCAAAAACTGCTAAGTTTTGAATTAAACAAAACGCTGATTCCGGCAGCGCAATCCGAGCGCGATGACGAGCCTGCAGAATATGCCGAAAACTCGGTGCTTTCTACCGGCGAATGGTACAAGATTAGTGTTGGCGAAAGCGGAATTTACAAAGTGAGTTGGGAGGATCTGGATGCTTTGGGCATGAACCTCTCGGGCGTACAATCCAAAAACCTCCGGCTCTTTGGCAATGGCGGCGGGATGCTGCCACAGCGCACCAGCGATTTCAGGCACGATGACCTAATCGAAAATTCCATCGAAGTTTACGATGGTGGAGATGGGAATTTCGATGCAGGCGATTATTTTCTTTTTTACGGCCAATCGCCCAACCCCTGGCGTTACAATGTTGCCCACAATGCCTTCGAACACAGCACCAATCTATACACCAAAAACAATTTCTACTTCCTTAGCGTAGGCTCGATTGAGGGCAAACGGGTAAGTATGATCGAAGAAATTACCAGCCCTGCACAGAAAATAATTGACACCTATCAGGATTATGCTGTCCACGAGCTTAACATCAACAGCCTTATCAAATCGGGAGCCGAGTGGTATGGCGAAGAGTTTTTTGATAATTTGGTACAGGAATTTAATTTTGACTTTCCTCATCGCGACCTTAGTCAGGATATTTATATCGATTGTGATGTGGCTGCACGCTCCACCACCACCACTTCGTTTTCGCTTTATGTTAACAGCGATTCGATTTTCAGCGACAACGTCAGTGCTATCTCTGAAAATTCGGTGGTAAAATATGCCAATCCATCCAATAAATCACGGTGGTTTAGCTCCAACGAAATGCCCGACCTCAACATCCACTTACAATACAACCGCCCTGTTAACGATGCCATAGGCTGGCTTAACTTCATCTCGATCAATGTTACCAGCCATCTGATATTTTATGGCTCAGAACTGGCTTTCCGCAATGTTCAATCTTACAAAAGCAAAAACATCAGTGAGTTCAGAATCAGCGAAACCACGCCTGCTGTGCGTGTATGGGATATTACCGACCCGCTTTCACCAGCCGAAGTGCCTGTGGTTTACGAAGATGGGATAACTAAGTTTGTTAACGAAGCAGATGCCCTGCACGAGTTTTTGGCCTTTGATGGCAGCGAATATCTGAAGCCGGGGCTGGTAGGCTATGTCCCCAATCAAAATCTCCACGCATATCACACCGCCAATTATATTATCGTTAGCCACCCCGACTTTATCGACCAGGCACAGCGACTTGCCGACCTGCACGAGACGATAGATGGCTTTAAAGTGATTGTAGTGGATATTTATGAAATTTATAACGAGTTTAGCTCAGGAGCACCGGATGTAAGTGCTGTTCGCGATTTCGTAAGGATGGTTTATCAACGTTCAGGCACACCGCCGGCTTTAAAGTATTTGCTGCTCATTGGCGATGGCTCTTACGATCCCTTCGACAGGGTTGGCGGCAATCTTTCTTTCCTACCTACTTTTCAAGCCAAAAATTCGATATGGCCCACTTCTTCTTATGTTACCGATGATTATTTTGGCTTGATGGATCCACAGGAGGGCAACGATGCCTCGGGAAATATTGATCTCGGTATCGGTCGTTTCGCGGTGAATACACACGAAGAGGCCAAACTAATGGTGGATAAGGTGGAGCTGTATATGAAGAATCAGGCTTCGGTTTTTGGCGACTGGCGCAACAGCCTCACCTTTGTGGCCGATGACGAAGACAATAACCTCCACATCCTGCAAGCCGACACAATTTTAGTAGCCGGAATCCAACGGAGAAATAAAACCCTGAACATCAGCAAAATTTATTTAGATTCCTACCGTCAGGAACGGACTACAGGAGGCTACGCTTATCCACAAGCAAAATATGACCTGAACAAAAAAATTAACGAGGGAACGCTCATTGTAAATTATACCGGCCACGGTGGCGAAACCGGCCTCTCGCACGAACATGTGGTTCAGGTATCAGACATCATTTCCTGGCACAACAGCCCCATGCTGCCGGTGTTTATCACGGCTACCTGCGAGTTTAGCCGTTTCGATAATCCGGTATTCAACTCGGCAGGCGAACAATTGGTGCTCAACCCCCAAGGCGGCGGTATAGCACTATTTACCACTACCAGAGTAGCCTTTGCCGGCTCCAATTTACTGCTCAACAAGCGTCTTTATGATACACTTTTCAGAGCCTGGCCCGAAGAGCATCCCCGTCTTGGCGATTTGATGATGTTCTCCAAAACACCCTCCAACACCAATCTGCGCAATTTTGTGCTGCTGGGCGATCCGGCACTTAAGCTTGCTCTGCCTCAACACAAGGTAATAACCGATTCGATAAACGGTGTTCCTGCCGATGAATTTACAGATACACTCATGGCCAACAGCCGCCTGCACATCAGCGGACACATCGAAAGCTTTGCCAACCAGGGCAGTGTGCTTACCGATTTTAACGGAACCATTCATCCGGTACTTTACGACAAGCCCAATATTATCACTACCCTGGGCAACGACGATGATAGTTACCCCTACGCCTTCAAGTCGCAAAACTCGGAACTCTGCCGGGGCGTATCCTCGGTAAAAGACGGCCGCTTTGCCTTTTCCTTTATGCTGCCGCTGGATATTTCGTTCCAGTACGGTGAGGGCAAACTAAGCTATTACGCTGCCGACAGCCTGAGCGATGCCAGCGGAGAATTTTCCAAACTCATGATTGGTGGCGTGGACGGTACAGCAAGTACCGATAAGACCGGGCCGGAGATACAAATCTTTCTCAACGAAAAAAATGTTGAATTGCCTGGCCAGACCAATCCCGACCCGATTTTGTACGCGCTACTATCCGATCCCTCGGGCATCAATGCCACCGGTGCCGGGATTGGACATGACATTGTACTTTCCATGACGGGCGAGGATAACAAGGAATATGTCCTCAACGATATGTTCGAGCCTGCCCTTGATGATTACACCTCCGGAAACATCACCTTCCCTATGGAGCAATTGCCCAACGGCGATTACACGCTTTCGCTAAAAGCCTGGGATATGTTTAATAATTCTACAACCAACACTATCACCTTTACCGTTTCCAACGACATCGCGGTGGATATTTTCCAGATATACAACTACCCCAATCCCTTCGGCGATCACACCTGGTTTACCTTCCGCCACAATCAGTTTAAAGGCGAACTGACGATGGAGATTGAGATTTACAACTTTTATGGTCAGCATGTGCGAACAATCGGCCCCGAAAAAGTGTTTACCGATGGCTATTCCATCGCCCCGGTATTGTGGCAAGGCGATTCGGAGGGTGGCAGCAAACTCGAGGATGGCGTTTATTTTTATACCGTTAAGGTAAGTAATCAAAAAGGACAATTTACCCAACGCAGGCAGAAATTGATTATCGCACAATAGTGGAAATTGTTGGGAAAAACCTTGATAAACAATATTAGAAATGAATGGCCGTTTACAATCACAATTTAACCCATGTAAATAATATCTTTATGATCAAAAAGTCTTTGGCGGTACTCACTGTCTGTCTTATTTTAGTGAATATGGCATATTCGCAAGATAAACCGAATTATTTAGGACAAACCAATACTATTACTACAGCGGTTCCTTTTCTTCTGATTGCCCCTGATGCCCGTTCGGGTGCGATGGGCGATGTAGGTGTAGCAAGCACACCCGATGCCAGTTCGATGCACTGGAATCCGGCCAAGTACGCATTTATCGAATCCAAGGCAGGTTTTTCGGCTTCTTATAGCCCTTGGCTTCGAGCTATCGTAAGCGATATTAACCTGGCCTACGTGGCAGGATTTTACAAAATCGATGACAGACAAACCATCGCCGGATCGCTTTTGTATTTTACCCTGGGCGACATTGTTTTTACAGATATTAATGGCGGCCTTATTGGCAATTATCGCCCCAACGAGTTTTCGCTCGATGGTACCTATTCACGTAAGTTCTCCGACACCTGGTCGGGTGCCGTTGCTGCCCGCTATATACACTCTAACCTTACACAGGGCGTTAACGTAGCCGGACAGGCCACCAAGCCCGGACAATCGGTAGCTGCCGACATAGCGGTTTACCACCAAAGCGAACTCGATTGGCGCAACTTTGAATATGCAGAGTTTGCCCTGGGTATTAATATCTCGAATATCGGTACTAAGATTTCTTATAGCGATGCCACCACCGACCGCGATTTTATCCCTACCAACCTGCGTATCGGACCGCGGCTTACCCTTGATCTGGACGACTACAACCGCCTCACATTTATGATTGATGTAAACAAGTTGCTGGTTCCCACACCTCCTGTTTATGATTCGACAGGAAACTTTGGCCCCGAAAATATTGTTGCCGGAAAAGATCCTAATGTAGGCACGGTTGAAGGCATGCTCCAATCCTGGTACGATGCCCCTGGCGGTTTCGAGGAAGAGATGCGCGAATTTTTCTTCGCAACAGGAGTTGAGTATTGGTACGACAAGGTGTTTGCCGTTCGTGGCGGCTTTTTTTATGAAAATAAATTCAAGGGAAACCGTAAGTATTTCACCCTCGGTGCCGGACTTAAATACAATGTCTTTGGTTTGGATTTCTCCTACCTGATTCCACTTGAACAACAAAATCCGCTCGAAAACACCCTGCGCTTTACCCTTACTTTCGACTTCGCAGAGTTTGAGTAAAAACAAACTTGATGTACTGAAATAGAACAATATTGCAGGTATAAAATACTTTATTATAAACCGGAATGGGCATTGCTTCGTTTCGGTTTTTATTTTTTAGGGCTTTGGTTTTGTCGTATTTTTGAATTTTTGAATAAACTCAGAACTCTTGACCTATTTTTTAAAATTAAATAGTTAAAGCATTGTTTTCGTAATTCTAAATGCCGCAAAATCCATCTTTAAGACTGTTTAGTGTTTCTTGGTATCTTGGTGCCTTTGTGGCTGTTCATTATTAATTTGCCACGAAGGCTCGAAGGCTCAAAGTATCACAAAGGGTTTTTAAATGCGAACCAGCAATTAGGATAAGTAAGGAGTTCTGAAAAAAAACCATTAACAAACAAAATTATGGACATACGCGTTGGGTTTGGCTACGATGTACATCGCCTCGAAAGTGGCCGCGACTTTATTTTGGGAGGCATCAAAATTCCGCATCACAAGGGTGCGCTGGGGCATTCGGATGCCGATGTGCTGATTCACGCAATTTGTGATGCCCTGCTGGGTGCCGCCAATTTGCAGGATATTGGAGCGCATTTTTCGGATACCGACCCGGCCTACAAAAACATCGACAGCAAAATATTGCTTGCCAAAGTCCTGGCTTTAATTTCTGATAAAGGCTTTGCCATCAACAATATCGATTCAACGGTTGCGCTGCAGTCGCCAAAGATTGCGCCTCACCTTGCGGAGATGAAAAAAGTGCTGGCACAAACTTTAAACATCGATACCGAGCGGATTTCGATAAAGGCAAGCACCACCGAAAAGCTGGGCTTCGAGGGGCGCGAAGAAGGCGTATCGGCTTATGCTGTGGTCTTGTTAGTTCGACAAGCTCACTAACCACGACAAGCTCACTGGCTACTGATTACTGCCTATCCCGAAAAGTAGAGAATTTTTAATTCTCTTAACTTTTCGAGGATGCACGAGCAAAGCTCGGCACTGTTGACTGCCTATGCCGACCTTCGGTCGAGCATGCTCGAAAAACTATGAAATCAAAGATTTCGGGTTTTTCGGCACTGCCGACTACTTTTCTGGCACGTTTATGGCTAAAAATTGCCCGCTAATTTTAAATTATTAAAACAATGAAAACACATTTTGAATTTAAAAGGACAAATGGCCTTAGGGCAATATTGATGTTTTTCCTGATAATGCCCGGACTTTTGTTAGCACAGGAAAACAGAGGAGAAAGCAAGACCGTAAAAAAAGAAAGAGAGACCGTAGAACAAGCGCAACGCTTTCGCCAGGCGCGACAATTGATTTTGGATACATCCTTTGTGGTGCCTGCCGAAACCGTACAATTTAGCAATGGCGGCATGATGACCCCGGTGCAAAGCACTATCAATTTCCTGAAAATGGATGGCGATGAAGCGGTAATTCAAATTGGCTCCGACTTTGCCCGCAGTGCCGGACTCAATAGTTTGGGAGGTATTACCCTGAAAGGGAAAATTCAAAATTTGAAGATTAAAGATAAAAAAGATAAAAACCGTCTCTACCTTCGCTTTACGCTGACCGGACTTATAGGAACAGCTCAGATTAGCGTCTCGCTTACTGGTTCCGAAACAGCGATGATCGATGTAGATGGCATGTTTTCGGGGCGCGCCTTTTCGATGCGTGGACCGGTGCAGGCCATCGAAGGAACCAATATTTTTGAAGGAACCGAGTTTTAATATTTCCGGATGAACAAAACAGCAAACCTTGCATTGACACGCTGCCAATGGGCTGCCACCAATCCCGACTATTTTCAATACCACGACCACGAATGGGGCGTGCCGGTTCACGATGACCGAATGCACTTCGAGCATCTGGTACTCGATGGCTTTCAGGCCGGCCTTAGCTGGCTAACTATCCTACGCAAGCGCGACAACTTCAGGCAAGCCTTCGATGATTTCGACCTTAAAAAAGTGGCTCGCTATGACGAGACGAAAATTGATGAACTACTCAATAATCCAGGAATTGTCCGAAACAAACTGAAAATCCATGCTGCGATAAACAACGCAAAAAACTTTATCCAAATCCAGGAAGAATTTGGCTCCTTCGACCAATACATCTGGGGCTTTATTGATGGGCGAACCGTTCAAAACCATTTCGACAGTTGGCAGGATGTACCTGCTACCACGCCATTCTCAGATCGGATAAGCAAGGATTTGAAAAAGCGTGGTTTTTCCTTTGTCGGTTCCACTATCATCTATGCCTACATGCAAGCTGCTGGTTTGGTAAACGATCACAGCCGTGATTGTTTTAGACACAGCCAGCTTTTTGTTAAAAATAAATAAAAGCACCTCACAGGTAATCGGTTGATTTCTGCTTGTGCTATTTCACATTATCTTTGAATCCTATTCGATTTTAAAATAATAAAGTATGAAAAAATATGCTGGATTGCTGGTGCTGATAGTATTTTTGGCTGGCACAAGTTTGGCTCAAAGCAAGGACTCAACGCGGGTAAATCCCTACATGGGTTCGGGGGGAGAACAAAAACCCAAAATCACCGACAAGGTATATTTTGGCGGAAATTTATTTTTTACGCTGGGCAGCTACACCTCGATTGGAATATGGCCTATGGTGGGCTACAAAGTTACGCCCCGTTTGTCGTTGGGCCTGCAGCCGGGCTACGAATATCTAAAATATGATAGCTATTACGGCGGCAACTACGAAACCAGCAACTACGGCTTTCGTGTATTTTCGCGCTATCGTGTTATTCCGCAAGCTTATGCGCACGTCGAATATGCCAACATCAATTATGGCCAACAATACCAAACTCCTGGCGGCGACATTGAGGAAGAGCGCAACTGGGTACCCTTTCTTTTTATTGGGGGCGGGATAAGCCAACCGTTGGGAGGCTCTGCCTTTGCCTATGTCCAGATTTTGTTCGATGTGCTTCAGGACGATAACTCGCCCTATGCCAACGGCGAACCCTTTTGGAGTGTGGGCATTGTTGCCGGATTTTAAAACCCAGACTTCCATAAACGTTGACAGGGTTTAAAACCTTGTCAGCGTTCAAACCTGGGAAAACGTTAATGGAATTTTTTTGCAGTTACTACGTCTGCACTTTGCCCAGCCTTTTCACAATTTTAACCGGAATTAGCACCGTAAAATGCGAGCCATAATCCACCCTGCTTTCCAGGCTGATTTCGCCACCGAGAATTTCCACATATTTCTGGCACAGAGTAAGTCCCAGTCCAGCCCCTTCAAATTTCCTACTTTGCCCTTCGCTCGCCTGCCTGAACTTATCAAAAATCCGCTGTACCTTATCCTCCTCAATGCCAATTCCTGTATCGATTACTTCCAGTTTTAAGCGGGCATCTTCCTTATTATTTATTACGGAGGCCTTAATATTTATCCCGCCTTCGTAAGTATATTTTATAGCATTGTCGATGAGGTTGTTTAGCAGATTGGTCAGCAATCGAAGGTCGCTGCTTACTAAGGTACTCTCGTCTTCGATCTCGGCTATCAGATCCAGGTTCTTGCTGCTTGCAGCGGCCATAAACAAAGCTGTTTGCTCAGCCATCCATTTAAAAAGTGAAATTTCCGTATATTCGATTTCCATTTTTTGGGATTCTATAATCGAAAGGTCGATAATCGAGTTGAGCGTATCCAAAAGCCTATTGCCGCTGTTGTGAATAATATTGGCCATGTCCTTATATTCGGGGTCGTCAAGCTCGGTGCGCAATACATCGGTAAAACCCAGAATGCCATTGAGGGGGGTGCGCAATTCATGGCTGATATTAGCCAGGAATACCGATTTTAACTTATCGCTTTCTTCGGCTTTCTCTTTGGCCACCAACAGTTCTTCACGGCTTTTTTTAATCTCCGTATTTTGCTTATCCAAAATTGTATAAGCGGCTTTTTTTTGTTTGACTTGTTTTTTAACGATAAATAATAAAATGAGCAAGGTGATTAATCCTGCAATGGTGATCATCATAACAAAACGTTGCCGCTGCACGATATTTTGCTTGTTTTCAAGGTCGAGCTGGGTCAGGCGGTCTTTGCTGTTAAGTAATTCTATTTCTTGCTCTTTTTGTTCTAGTTCGTAGCGGGCTTTAACCTCTGCAAGTTGTTGGTGAAGCGTTTGCTTGTAAAGCGAATCTTTGATCGCCATATATTTTTTCAGATATTCAAGTGCTAAGGTCTTCTTACTCTTGGCCTCGAATATTCGCGAGTAGGTTTCGTAAATAGCAATCAACAATTCTCCTGCGCCGGTTTGGCTGGCGATGGCAAAACTGCTATCGTTGTATTTGCGGCTTGTTTCCAACTCGCCGGTTTTCAGGAACAACTGACTTAGCGTGTTATAGGCAATGGCGAGGCCATTTTTGTCGGCAAGGGATTTTTGGAGAGCCAGCGATTTTTTTAACATGACGATAGCCAGTTCTGTTTCGCCAGCATTTAGATATAAGTCTCCCAGGTTATTCAAGGCTGTGGCAATGCCCGATTTATCACCATCTTCTTCGTACAAAGCCAATGACATTTCGTAGTATTCAACCGCTTTGTTCGTATTTTCGAGACCTGCGTAAATAATGCCGATGTTGTTGTACGCCGTAGCGATTCCACTTTTGTTATTCAACGATTTTTCTATCGGGAGGCTCTCATCAAAATATTTGCGTGCTTCATCATAATTTTCCCAATCGATATAGAGCAAACCCAGGTTATTGAGAATTTGCGCGATTCCCGCCATATTATCATCAGCACGATAAATTTGTAAAGCCTTTTTATAATGATGAATGGCTTTTTCGTGGTTGCCCCATTCGTAATACAAAACCCCCATCGAATTGTGCGTTTCACCGATGGCATTTCTCATGCTCACGCTTTCGTAAATAAAAAGGGCTTTCTCGAAAAACGATTTGGCCTCAAAGTTTTCGCCGTATTGTTGGTAAAGCCTGGCCAGGTTACTGTTCATTTCTGCTACCCAAACACTTTCAGCCAACGAATCGTAAACCTGAATGGCACTTAGATAATGGGTTTTTGCCTTATCGAAGTCGGTCATCATATCAAAGGTATAAGCCAGGTAGTAATTCGATAGCGCAACAATTTCAAGGCTCTCTGATTTTTTTCCAATTTGTAAGGCTTGGGTGTAATATTCGATGGCATGGGGGTAGTCATTTCCAAAAAAGCGTACATCTCCAAAATTAATCCAGGCTGCAGCTTCCTGATCTTGATTGTGGTATTGTTGAGCTAAGGCAAGAGCCTGTTCGGCATACGGAAGAGCCGCTTCAGGAAATTCACGCACCAGAGACTCAGCAATCGTATTCAAAATTTCAGCTTTCCCGGATTCCTCGCTTTGGTTTAGTTTTTCGAGCAGACTATCGGCAATGTTTTGGGAAACAGAAATGCCCATACTCCCTAAGAATAAGGTGAAAACAATAAAAAAACGTTGTATAAATCCAAATGTCATATCCCTCTTTTGCCGGGGGCAAATGTAATAAAATGGACATGACAAGCGGAAAAAAAAGCACTTTCTTTTACAATGTCAGTCAAAACACAAAGCCCCCGAATGTGTTTAATATTTTTGCTGAAATCTGATTTTTAATTTAGATAAAAATATGATCAATTTTGAAGATGCTTACCAGATCGTAATTTCCTCGGAACGTGAGGATGCCACTGAAAATGTTGCTCTGGGAGAGGCTTTGGGAAGGGTTTTGGCTGAGGATGTTTTTTCGGATATGGACATGCCGCCCTTCAACAAAACCGCCGTGGATGGCTATGCCTGTCGCAAGGCTGATTTGGGAGAGCCACTGGAGGTGATCGAAGTGATTGGTGCCGGGCAAAGTCCGCAACAAGTAATTACGCTCGGAAAATGCACCAAGGTAATGACTGGCGGAGTAGTTCCCGAAGGTGCCGATACGGTGATAATGGTAGAAGATACCGCGCCCGCAAGCCCCGGAAGCATTCGTTTTACAGCCAATAAAACCAACACCAACGTATGCTACTTGGGCGAAGACATCCACCAGGGCGATAAAGTACTTGAAAAAGGCACGATCATCAGGGCGCAGGAAATTGCCGTACTTGCTTCGGTGGGTGCCGTTCGTCCGCTTGTGGCCAAACGCCTCCTGGTAGGCGTGATTTCTACCGGCGATGAACTGGTGGAACCCGATCAACAACCCGCGACTGCCCAGATTAGAAACAGCAACGCCGCCCAACTGATGGCACAAATCACCGCAGCAAATGCGCTGCCCGAGTATTTTGGCATTGCCAAAGACACCGAGGCCTCTACCCGTGAAATGATTAGCCGGGCCATCCAAAAATGCGACATCGTTTTGCTTACTGGTGGCGTTTCCATGGGCGACTTCGATTATGTGCCCCAGGTGCTCATTGATCTCGGTTTCGATATCAAATTCAAAAGTATCGCCGTCCAGCCAGGCCGACCCACCGTTTTTGCAAGTCAAAAAGGGAAATATCTTTTCGGCCTGCCTGGCAACCCGGTTTCCTCCTTTGTTCAATTCGAGCTTTTGGTAAAACCCTTAATTTATAAACTGATGGAAACCAACCTGAAGCAGACTTCGTTTAGCCTGCCCATGGGAAAAACCTATACCCGCCGCAAAGCCAAACGTAAATCTTTCATGCCTGTATTTTTGAAAGAGGGCAAGGTCTTCCCGGTCGAATATCACGGCTCGGCGCATATTCATTCGTACATTTATGCCGATGGCATAGTGGCCATCGAAATTGGCGAAACCACACTTAACGAAGGAGACCTGGTGCATGTTCGACAACTTTAATCGCAAGATAAACTACCTGCGCATCTCCGTTACCGACCGCTGCAACCTGCGCTGCGTGTATTGTATGCCTGCCGAAGGGGTGCCCTTGCTGCGCCACCACGACATTTTGAGTTTCGATGAAATATACCAGTTTACCCAAACCGCCGTAGGCATGGGTGTGGATAAGGTGCGCATTACCGGTGGCGAACCGCTGGTGCGCAAAGGCATCGTTGAGCTGATAAAAATGCTGGCCTTTATCCCGGGCATCCGCGACCTGGCCATGACCACCAACGGGATATTGCTGAACAAATTCGCCCAGCCCCTGGCCGATGCAGGCCTCAACCGGGTAAACATTAGCCTGGATACCCTCGATGCTGATAAATATAAAAACATTACCCGCCTGGGCAGCCTCGATACTGCGCTCACCGGAATTGAAGCTGCCGACAAAGCAGGCCTCCATCCCATCAAAATTAATTGTGTGGTTAAATCTAACTCTGACGAACCAGATGCCCTGGCGGTAAAAGCTTTTGCCCTGGAGCATGGCTACCAGGTACGTTTTATTCCTGAGATGGATCTCGAAACCGGTTCCTTCGGCATTGTGGAAGGTGGCGATGGCGGCAACTGCAAAAAATGCAATCGCCTGCGCCTGACCTCTGATGGAAAAATTAAACCCTGCCTCTTTAGCGATCTGGCCTACGATGTGCGGGAACTGGGTGCGCAAAAAGCCATCGAAATGGCCGTGGGAAACAAACCCCGTTCAGGAACAGTAAATCATATCAATCACTTTAATAATATCGGAGGTTAAGATGAGCGAACTTAGTCATACCAACGCACAGGGCAAGGCCAATATGGTGGACGTGGCTCATAAGCCAGACCAGGTGCGCACGGCCACTGCCGAAGGCTTTATAATGCTTGCGAAAGAAACCCGCGAGCTGATAGCGGAAAACACCATGAAAAAAGGCGATGTGCTTACCATCGCCGAAATAGCCGGAATCCAGGGCGGCAAAAAAACCAGCGAACTGATTCCCCTCTGCCATCCCCTGCAAATTACCAAGCTGGATGTGAAGGCCGAGTTGACTTCTTCGGGCGTTAAAGTTACCGCCTTGGCTCGCTGCATTGGCAAAACGGGCATCGAGATGGAAACACTCACCGCTGTAAATGTGGCCTTGCTCACCGTTTACGACATGTGCAAGGCGGTGGATAAAAAAATGGAAATTACCTCGGTGCGCTTAATCGAAAAAACGAAGACCGAGATTTGATTGAGGGGGAATTGCTGCAGGCTTCAGCCGATGGGCAAAAGAATCATAAACTGAATATGGGCTTTAACCCTAACCTTTAGCCTCGGGATAAATGGAAATTTCCCATACAAGTAAGTTAACGTCCTTCACACCTGGCTCGGGAGCGAATCCTTATTCCCGGCCATAAATGACCGGGCAACAGATTTACGAACCCAAAGTTTTTAGAAGATGTTTGATTTAAGATTGAAGATTAACGATCGGAGATTTTAGATTGTGCTGAATATCACATACATCTTAAATCTCAAATCGTATATTTTTCTAACTGTTACTTTAAAGACAGGCATTACTTAGCCCCGTTTCCCCATCAGATACGTTCCCCGCACCAGCCGCTCATCGCCGAGGATCATCAGGGCAAAAAGCAGGTCTTCGATGCTGTCGCTTTCAGCAAGACGATAATTCAGCAAAGGATTGAGTTCAGGATCGAGCACCACAAAGTCTGCTTCCATGCCCGGGTCGAAATTTCCAATCTTATTTTCCAGACCGAGGCTTTGTGCTCCGCCCAAAGTAAGCAGGTAAAAACCCAGTAGCGCAGGCATGGGGTTGCCGTTAATCGCCGAAATTTTATAGGCATCCTGCAGGGTTTGCAGCATCGAAAAACTGGTGCCTGCACCCACATCGCTGGCCAGGGCAAAGCGGATATCATGGTTCAGCATCTTGCGGTAATCGAACAAGCCGCTGCCCAGAAAAAGGTTAGACGTGGGGCAATGCGCGATGCGCGTGCCCGTTTCGGCAATGCGTTCCAGCTCCTCATTTTCGAGATGGATGCCATGACCAAGGATGGTGCGCGGCGTTAACATCCCGTATTCGTCATATACATCAAGGTAATTGCGGTGATTGGGGTAGGAGTGATTGACCATCTCGATCTCCTTGCGGTTTTCGGAGATATGCGTTTGCAGGTACAGATCGGGATATTCGTGAAAAAGTGCGGCGGCCATTTCCAGGGCTTCGGGCGAGGAGGTGATGGCATAACGCGGCGTAACGGCAAAGCTAAGGCGGGACTTATTGTGGTATTTTTGGATAAGTCGTTTTGAAAGATCGTAGGCTGTGGCTGGCGATTGCAGCAGATATTCGGGGGCATTGCGATCCATCCAGGTGTTGCCGGCAATCAGGCGCATATTTTTATCCAGAGCCAGGTCAAACAAGGCTTCCGCCGAGTTGGCGTGTACCGAAGGATAAACCACGGCAGTGGTAGTTCCGCTTTTGAGCAACTGGTTCACAAAAAAAGCCGTATGCTCGCGTGCATAGTCCTGGTCGGCAAACTTTTGCTCGGCCGGAAAAATATAATTATCCAGCCATTCAAGCAGCTCCTTGCCATACGAGGCAATGGCCTTGCTTTGCACCGAATGCACATGCGCATCGATAAAACCCGGCAAAATGAGCGCATCGCCAAAGTCTTCGATTTCGAAGTGGCTGCCCAGGTTTTTGCTGAGTGCAGCAAAATCGCCGGCAGCTTCCACCAGACCATCGTTTACCACCAGCAGGCCATCCGCGAAATAATGATAATGCTGCGCAAAGCTGTGCTGATTTGCGCCATTTTTAAAATAAAAAACCTTTCCCCTGTATCCTTTTCTCATGCTAAAATTTTTTCAAAAATACGAATAAATCTTCTTGCGATCCAATATCAAAATCCAAATGGCCTTTCCCTTGAAAATCCATAGTCAGGAAAATAAATAAGGCCTGAAAGCACGAAAGTAAAAAGGAAATCCAAACAAAATAATCTCTACATTTGGCGGGTGTAAATAACAAAGTAAAAAAATGAAAACAAATAGAGAATTAGCCGCCCGGCTTGATAATGTTACCAACTTGATATATTCTATTAGAGGAAATCAGGTAATGGTTGATCGCGATTTAGCAGAAATGTATCAAGTGGAAACCAAAGTTTTAAATCAAGCTGTAAAACGGAATATTGTACGTTTTCCTGATTCTTTTCGGTTTCAATTAACAGAAAGTGAAGTAAAAGAACTGGTCGCAAAATCCGACCAATATGGACACTTAGGTTCAAAAAATACGATGCCCAATTCAAGGTCACAAAATGTGACCTTGAAAACTAAACATGGTCAAAACATCAAGTATTTACCCTACGCCTTTACTGAACAAGGTGTTGCAATGCTTTCGGCCGTTTTGCGCAGCGAAACAGCAGTAAAAGTCAGCATCCAAATTATTAATGCCTTTGTTGAAATGAGAAAACTCATTGCCGGGCATAGCGGACTTATACAAAGAATGGAAGGCATTGAGAAAAAACAAATCCAAACCGACCAAAAGTTTGAGCAGATTTTTGAAGCATTGGAGCGTAAAGATGTTATTCCACACCAGGGCGTATTCTTCGATGGGCAGGTGTTTGATGCTTACGAGCTGGCTTCTAAAATTATCCGTTCGGCTAAGCAAAATATACTATTGATCGATAACTTCATCAACGAAAACACCCTCACGCATTTATCCAAAAAGGGAAAAGGAGTACGCGTGCTTCTGCTTACCAAAACCATAAGCAAACAAATGAGCCTCGATGTGCAAAAAGCCAATGAACAGTATGGCCAGTTTGAGTTGAAACTTTTTACCCAAAGCCACGACCGTTTTTTGATTATTGATGGTGTAGAAATTTATCATCTCGGGGCTTCGCTTAAAGATTTGGGTAGGAAATGGTTTGCCTTTAGCAAAATGGAAAAAGAGAGTGTAAGTAGTATTATGAACGAAATTACGGAGATGCTATGAAAAACGAAATCATTTTATATCGCCCTAAAGAGATAGCCGAACATATTGAAGTAAGGATTGACGAAGAAACCGTTTGGCTAAATCGCCAGCAAATAGCTACCCTTTTTGGAAGGGATGTTAAAACGATAGGAAAGCACATCAACAATGTTTTTTCGGAGGGCGAATTAGTTAAAGAAGTGGTTGTCGCAAATTTTGCGACAACCACTCAACACGGTGCTATAAAAGGAAAAATACAAACTTTAAATGTCGAATATTACAACCTCGATGTAATTATTTCGGTGGGTTATCGGGTGAAATCAAAACAGGGCACCCAGTTTCGTATTTGGGCTAATAAAATTTTAAAAGACTATTTGCTAAAAGGCTATTCCATCAATAACCGCATGAACCGACTGGAAGACAATGTGGAAGTACTGAAAAGCAAAGTAGATGAAATTGGCTTGCAAATAAACACACATCTGATTCCTACACAGGGCGTATTCTTCGATGGGCAAGTGTTTGATGCTTACGAGCTGGCTTCTAAAATTATCCGTTCGGCTAAGCAAAATATACTATTGATCGATAACTTCATCAACGAAAACACCCTCACGCATTTATCCAAAAAGGGAAAAGGCGTACGCGTGCTTCTGCTTACCAAAACCATAAGCAAACAAATGAGCCTCGATGTGCAAAAGGCCAAATCATCATTTCATAGCAGCTTAGCGGCTATAGCCCGACAGCGCATATTTTGACCAATCTAAACAAAATAATTTCTACATTTGGCGGGTGGTAGAATACGAGCAAGGGAATGTGGGATTCTGTTTCTAAACTTAATAAAATAAAATTGTAAGATGAACACACAAGATATTAGATGGGAACAACGATTTGACAATTATAAAAAAGCCCTGCAACAATTAGTTGCGGCTTTAGAGCTTGCAGAAGAAAGAAATTTAAAAAAAAAATGCAGAAAATAGCCGAAAAAGAATGAGCGAACTTTACGGACTAAAAGACAAAACCACGCAAGCCATAAAAAGTGTATTTGCGCTATATCCTGCAATAGAGCAAGCCATACTCTACGGCTCGCGTGCCAAAGGGAATTACCGCATTGGTTCCGATATCGACCTAAGCCTTAAGGGCGAAGCATTAGAACTTTCTATGCTGTTTAATATTGAAACAGCATTAGACGACCTGCTCCTTCCCTATAAAATAGACCTCTCCATATTTCATAAAATAGAAACCCCAAAACTCCTTGACCATATCAATAGAATTGGTGTGGTGTTTTATGAAAAAGAAATAATGTGAAGGAAAGATTTGTCAAAGGTTGCGATTTCTTAGTAATGCTAAAACTTTTTTGCAATGACTGATGTGCACGATAAAGCGACCAGAAGCTACAATATGTCCATGATAAAGGGGAAGGATACAAAACCTGAAATTCTGGTCAGAAAGTTTTTGCATGGAAATGGATACCGGTTCAGGCTGAATTATTCAAAATTACCTGGCAAGCCTGACATTGTATTACCAAAATACAAGACAGTAATTTTTATAAACGGATGCTTTTGGCATGGGCACCATGACTGTAAATATTACGTGATTCCAAAAGTAAGAACAGAGTGGTGGCTGGGAAAAATTGAAGCAACAATAATAAGAGATAAAAGAATAATAAAAGAGCTTGAAATATTGGGATGGAATACCTGGACAATCTGGGAGTGCGAATTAAAATCTCGTAATCGAGCTAAAACGTTAGAAGATTTATTAGTATTTTTGAGCAAATTTTAGTTTATGAATTTTATAATTGAAAAAGTATCGCCGTTTTTGGTCGATGAAAATACAGTTACTTTTCTTAAGAAGGGAAAATCGAAACTTAACAAAAATTATTGTTATAGCTTTAAGCTTTTTGATGATGATGGAATTGAATATTTCAAAGGGTTATCAACAAAAAAATGGGGTTTTCAGCCACTTGATGAATTTGGATTGGCTTATGGGTGTTCTGAAATAAAATATTGGGATGAACACAAATATGCGACAACCTAATGAAAAGAAATCTTTGGTCAAAAGATGAATTAATACTTGCATTCAACTTGTATCTGAAACTTCCATTTGGTAAGATGCACAGGAGCAATTCTGATATTATTAAACTCGCAGAGTTGCTTGGCAGAACGCCTAGTTCTATCGCAATGAGATTGGTGAATTTTGCAAGTATAGACCCATACCATCAAGAAAGAGGAGTATCTGGTTTATCCGGAGGTTTAAAACAATGCCAACCAATTTGGGATGAATTCAATAATAATAGAGAGGAACTTATCTTCGAAAGTGAAAATATTTTGGCAGAATATGAGAATCAATCAATAGAAAATAAATATTCTGACATTTTAAAAGACATGAATTTAAAGGGTGAAGAAAAAGTCCGTGAAGTTAAAACACGTGTAAATCAAAGTGTTTTTAGGCAAATAATTTTAAATGTTTATTCTACAAAATGTGCAATATCAAGGATTGATATTCCCGAATTATTAAATGCAAGCCATATTATACCATGGTCAAAAAATGAAAAGGAACGTTTAAATCCCTCAAATGGAATATGTCTTTCAAAATTGTATGATGCTGCGTTTGACAAAGGACTTATTGGTATCAAAACAGATTTCACAATTATTCTTTCACCAAAATTAATGAATCATAAAAATGCTGATTATTTCGAAAAACACTTTGGTTGTCTTGAATCTTTTAAGATTAAACTTCCAGAACGTTTTCCGCCTAAGAAAGAATTCCTAGAATATCATCTGGATACTATTTTTCAATCCTAAAATGATCAATTATTTTTATTGTTTGAACCTAACCAGAAAGCACAAATCGACAATTGCAATTATCGACAGAGTGATTGAACCGCTCCAGATTTACTTTTTGAAATTGACGAAATAGAAAAACAAATCATTGAAAGTCCTGAAATAACCCCGGAGGTTACAATGGAATTAATTCAAAAAATTGTAGCCTGGGATAAAAAAAATAAAAGACTAAAAGACCATCACTTCAGGTTCATGTAGAATGTTGCAAATGAAAAGTATCCATTAAATGAAAGGGCAAAGCAATTCGCATTAATGAATTTAAAAACGATAAAAATATATGGTTTTAATGAATAATCCCAACACTTCACAGCCAAATACTTTTGCGTTTCGCGCCAGCCAGCCCCTGGCGGAAGAATAATTACAAGCCCAGGATTATCCACCAAAGCAAAATTAATCGAAATGAAAAGACGCATCATTGGCATCCACGAAAAGCTCCCGTTTTTGGATACGCTGCCGCTTAGTTTTCAGCACCTCACCGCCATGTTCGGAGCCACCATTTTGGTACCTGTCCTTTTGGGCATCGATCCTGCCATTGCGCTGCTGATGAATGGCATCGGCACCCTCATCTACGCCTGGATTACCAAAGGCGGCATCCCGGCTTACCTCGGTTCAAGTTTTGCATTTATCGCTCCGGCATTGCTTATTATCAACAGTTATGGCAGCTATAATCATGCGCAATCGGGCTTTATTGCTTTTGGAGTGTTCTTTATTCTGATGTCGTTTGTGGTAAAACGCTGGGGTATAAAATGGATTAATGTGGTGATGCCGCCCGTAGTGATGGGTGCTGTGGTGGCAGTAATTGGTCTGGAGCTTGCGCCCGTTGCAGCTCAGCAAGCCGGCTTAGCACCCTGGCCAAGCCAGGTAGGGCAAGTTGTCGAGCCTTTTGTAATGGATCATCAGGTTTTATTCGTTTCGATGACAACGCTGCTCATTGGCGTTGCCGGATCGGTGATGTTTCGGGGTTTCTTACAGGTAATCCCAATTCTGGTGGCGGTAATCGGGGGTTATCTGCTCGCCTTTATTATGGGGTTGGTTAACACAGCTCCCATACTCAATGCGCATTGGTTTGCCTTGCCACACTTCCAGGCACCGGTGCTCGACTTCAATGCAATGATCATTATTGCGCCGGCCTGCATTGTGGTTTTGGCCGAGCATATTGGCCACCTGGTGGTAACCGGAAAAATTACCGGAACCGACCTCATGGCAAAGCCCGGCCTTCATCGCTCATTGCTGGGCGATGGCATCAGCAATGTTATTTCCGGATTCACAGGCTCAACGCCCAACACTACCTACGGCGAAAATATTGGGGTAATGGCTATTACCCGTGTATATTCAGTGTGGGTAATAAAGGGTGCGGCATTGTTGGCCATTGCATTTTCATGTATCGGAAAAGTATCGGCAGCAATTTCGTCTATCCCGGTGCCGGTTATGGGTGGGATAACCATACTTTTGTATGGTGTTATCGCAGTGCAGGGTTTGCGCATGTTGGTGGAGCAACAAGTGGATTTTAGCAATAACCGAAATATGGTTATCGGTGCTACCACCTTTGTTGCCGGCCTTAGCAAAGCCACCATCAATATTGGCTCGGTGCAGCTTACCGGCATGGCTCTGGCAGCAATTGCGGGAGTGGTCTTATCGCTTTCGTTTTACCTTTTCGACAAAACAGGTTTGATAACTAAGGACTCTTAGTAATCGTTACTGGAAATAATCAACAAATCATTAGGATCTGGGAATGGGATGTATTCCTGCTTATCTTATCAAATCGCCTGTTCTACTGCTTTACAATTTTGCGTAGGATTTTGTGCCCATTGTATTGCAATTGCAAAAAGTAAACACCGGCACTTAGCCCTTCGATGGGGATGCTTTTGGTGAAATCGTTATCCTCGACACAGAACTGCGCTTCGTAAACCACCGCCTGTGAGGCATCGAACAAAAGCGCATCAATTTCATGGTTCTCCATCCCACGGATAGCAATGCTTATCCAATCGGTGGCAGGATTGGGATATACACTTACGATATTCGGGTCTTCGAGCCATTCCGCTGTGCCGGTGATGTCAACAATTCCAAACTCATAAATTGCAAAACGTCCAAACTCGGGTTCAAAATCATAGAGGATATTTCCATCGCTGTCTTTAACTCTAAAGTAGCCGGTTCCATAGTTAGGCGTGTACCAAAAATACAAGCCGTTGTCGCCGCTATCGTCGATGCGCAGTTGATAACAGCCCAGGGGCAAACTCACTTCGTTGGTGTAAATGGTGGCATTTTCAAGTCCTGACATTTCAAAAATCACATTGCCATCCAGATCGGTCAGCGCGTAGGAAGTTTGATAGCCCTGATTGTTGGTTTTGCATTCGATGGTCAGCGTTTCGGAATCATCGTAAATATCCACGGTAGTAAATTTACTTTTGTAATGATTGTTGTACTCGTATTCATCGGTCTGGCCGTTGGCATTGCTAATATTAACATTAAAGGTATTGCTGCTCCCCACCCAAAAATCGTAGCCGGGAATATCCAGCTCCACTTCTTCGCTCTCCAAAAACCCCAGCGAGCCACTCCAGGAATAAGTCAGCACCTGGCCTCCCTCAACAAAATATTCAAAGTCGAGGCTCGACAGGATACTTGACCCTGTATTTTGAATAACCACCACCGGATTGCTGCACGCGGGGTTGAATCGCGCGAAGGCGGCATTGTCGGCATTGGCTTGCACGATGCTGGTGATGGCAGCATCGAGCGCAAAATTTGGGGCACCATAACTTACCAGCTGATTATTTACCTGATAGTTGGCTTCGCCCGAGGCATAAGTAAGATCGTAGTCGATGGTGTGGCTTTGTCCGGGACTTACAAACTCGGTGATATCCCATTCGTACAAGTCACTGGGGTCGCCGGGACACCAGCCGGCGCGGTCGAAAATCCAGGTGCCGCCCTGGGGATAAATGGGCACGGTAGAACATTCGGTCCACACCTTCCATTCAAACTCGGGCGTGCCCTCATCGATATTCAGGCTGTGCCAGCGTTGGCTAAACTCGCCTTGTTGCCCGTGGCCGGTAACCACCGAGCGCACCTTGTACGAAAGTGCCTCCGGATTCATGGTCAGCGTACGTGGCTCGAAAGCGCGGTCGTTCATCAGGTTGGTGTAGTTGCTGCTCGAAGCCCGCCACAACTGGTTGATGTCGATAACATCGCGCGGTGGCGTTCCCACGATATACCAGAATTGAATATCCATATCTTCTTGTCGCTGGCCGCCCAGCTCCACCAAAAGCCGCTTCCATCCCTTAAGCACCGGGGCATAATCGGTAAGGTCGAATAGCCAGGTTTTTCCTTCCATACCCAAATCGAGATAAATACCGTAAGGTGTAACAAAGGACATGATTTCGTATTTGGCCGGATAACGCTTGTAGTAATTTAACTCGGTAATGACAGCAAAACCTGTGGGGGCAATAAGATTGCTATCGATAGCCAATCCCTCGGGGTTGTAGGTGAATTCGTAACCAGCTTCCCACAAATATTCCGACGAAACCGCATTTATGCTATCGTCAAGCATGGTTCCGTAGCGGGGGATAATTTCGTATTGCGTAACAGCCTTGGCCATTTTTTCTTTAGCCACATTCACCAAATTATCCGAAATCGTTAAATCGTAATCACCTTGCAAAAAGGTAAGGTTTGGCCGCAGGCTTGTCGATACAAAATTTCGCGACAGATCATCGCCACTTTCCTTTTCCCAAATCACATAATCGTGCATTTCGGCGGTTTCGCCAAAGAGAGAACTATCGGCGGGGGCAGTTCCGCTGCCTTCGTCAAACTTATAATAAGCCACCAGATGGTCATAGTTGGGATGACTTTCATCGAGACTCACATTCATCCAGGCGGCAATGGCAGCTTCGTCCAGCTCGACATTCCAAATCCTGAGTTCATCAATTTTACCATAATAAAAATTGGCAGTGTTTTGCGCCCCGCCCAGCACCAGATCCTCTATTTCGATAAGGCGGGTTTTTCCGCTTCCCGATTGCCACAACTGGCCGTTGAGGTAGATTTTCATTTCGCCGGTGCCAGCATTTTTGGTAAAGGCCCAGTGATTCCATTGCCCGGCAATTTCGGCAGGAGTAGCCACTTTATCAATCCGGTCGTAGCTACCCTCGTAGCCACAATCGAAATACACCCCCGAATTGCTCCAGGGCAGATGCACGTTAAGGCTGCGCTGATTGCTGCTATTGTTCCCATGAATAATGCTTGTGTTGGCTGGCAGGAAATCAGTACTACCATAGCACCACAGCGAAACGGTTATTTCGCTGGAAATGCTCGAAAGTGATGCTGCAGGTATTTGGGTATAGCCCTCATCGTTGATTATGTGGGTGCCGTCCACAGCTTGCAAGCCATAGCTTTCGCCGATATCGCCGCCTTGCACCATAATGGGGCTTGCAGAATCAGGATTGGTAAACGAAAACTCAACAAGGATATTCGAGGTTCCATCCCAGGCAAAGGAATTGTAGAATTGAATCCGGTTGTCGCCGGCAGAAAAATTGAAATCTGCGAAATAAACTTCGGTAAAACCCTCCAGCTCGGGAGCAGAATTATCAAGCGCGGTCGCGCTGGTTTGTTTTATTTTAAGCCGAAGAAAAGAAGCCGTGCCGGAGCTTTCCACTTTCATAATTATGCCGTCAAGATTGCCCGCCACTGCGCCGGCCTGGATTAGCTCGGCCTGGGTAAATAAATACTGCGACTTGCCCGAAATATGATCGGCGGGCAGCACTCCGTCCAGCCACAGCGTGCCCGTTCCTACCGGCGATTGGCTTTCGGAGATTATTTGGTTGAGGCTGACATTGTATTGCAGGTATTGATAATAATCGTGCATGGGCGACTGCACATAATAAAAGGTGTCGCCCGAAAAGTGCGATATGCGATGTGAAGCCTGATAATTGAGTATCGAATCCACCCGCGATGAGTCGGTGATAAAGGTATTGCATTTGTAATCCCACTCGCCGCAGCCCATGTTGGTATTGCCGGGCACCGACACCAGGCCATCCTTGCAGCGCATGTTGTAGGCCATGATAATTTTCTCGTAGCTCTGTCCGGCATCATCCGGGAAATAAATCATGGTATCCCGTCCGTTGGGACTATTTGTTTGAGAATAGTTGATGGTAGGAATTACAAGCGTATCGCCAATGTTTTGCGCAAGGGCAAAAAATGGAATAAGCAGGCCGATAAAAAGTAAGATGCGTTTCATAAGAAAGTGTTTTAATAGATAAAATAGTTTTGCAAAAAAATTACGATCATTCACATTTCCCATTGCTTAGAAAACCATGGCTTTCGTGTCGGTGTATTTTTCCTCGGTGTAGATTTTTGCGTTTCGGAAAAGGCTAAAGTTTAAGGAAATGTAAAAGACATTGGCGTTCAAAAATTCATAAGGTTTCACAACGGTTCCATCGCTAAGTTTTTCGGTGAAATCCTTGTTGTGGAAATTGGTGAGGTAGTATTTAAATTTGAGATTGGCTCCTCGCGGAAACTGGATCCCGGCAAGAAAAGTATGATAGATGGCCGGTACGCGGGAGCTAAACCATACATTGAACTTATCGGTTTTACGCTCATTTTCAAAAGTTTTTTCCTTGTAATTGAAGGGAAATTCGATTTCGTAGCCTCCGTAAACAAAAATCTTATCCAGCCGTCCAAGTTTAAATCCCACGGGAATACCAGCGGTATAATTTCTAAACTTTTTCTTTACGGTGTTGGTGGTACCCGGAGCGGTATAATTATCATAAATAAAACCCACATTACGAATGTTGATGCCGGTAAAGAATCCCAGATTATTATTTACATCATAGTTGCCCAGGTTTTGAAAGTTGAACACTGGCGACCACCGGAGGATATTCCCGCTCTCGGAGCCACCATCATCAATCGCGGCAAACGAAAAAATCATCTCACCCCCCGAGGTGGTATAAAATTTATCGGCTTGCGCAAAGGCACCGGCACTCATCAGCAAACCGGCTATCAAAAGTAAGCAGTACTTTGTTCTCATAATTTATCAATTTTAGTTCGTTTTTAAAACAGCTTGGGCAAAGGTATGTCCGATTGAAGCTGAAATCTTCGGGCGACCACAAAACTAACAAATCCATATTGAATACGCACAAGAAAATTTTCGTTGGTGGGCTTGTTCAAACTAACGAAGTTGGCTCCGGTAAAACCGACAAACCAACGCTTGTAATTGTAGCCACCGGCAATTTTGAAGGCGGCATTGGAAGCAATGTTTAGGTTGTAATGATTTTTATCCTCACTACGATAAGCACTAAAATTGTTGCTCAATCCGGCATCGAGCGAAAGCGACAAAAAAAACCTTTGGCGAATCACCAGGGTGTAGGCATAGCCAAAACGGGCACTGGTTGAGAGGCCGCTAAGTTGCTGAATGCTATCATCGGCAAAGGCTTCGGGATAGATCAAATTGCTCACCACCAGCGATGAATCGCCCCACACGCGATGATAGTTCAAACCAAGACCCAGGATTAGCGAACCCGCACTTCTGCGCTGACTTTCGGTTTGCGAAAACGAGGAGATGTACGAGAATTTTTTGGGATTAAAAACATGGGTATAATTGGCTCCCACGCTTCGTACTGCAATATCGGGGCGGATAAGATAGGTGTCGCCATCGGGCCAGTTGGCAATCATGCCCGCCGAATTGCTGAGGTAAAAACCCTTGTAATGCTGATAAAAAATATCGAAGACTCCTTTTCTAAACAGGAGATTGGTTTGAAAGTCGAAGGCTCTGCTTTGGCCCAGGTCAAGATCTTTTTCCGGGTTCGCAAGTTTAAAAGAAAAGCCAAAGCCTATCCATTTGTAATTGAAGGCCAGGCCTATCGAGCTGTTGCCGTTGGGTTCGTATTGCAGCTCGTAATCATCTTCATCGTCTTCGATGCCGAGCTTGAGGTATTTGTTTTTGGCAATTGCCTTGATGGTAAGAGCCTTAGGATAGCTTTGAATATAATTGGTATCGATGGGCGAATCGAAAATTCGGGTGATATTTTGCGCAGGCAAGGTGGTGGTAAAAAACACCAACGCAAGGATAAGCAGGAAGAATAATCCGATTTTTCGTTTCATAATCAATGCTAACAACGAAAAAATCAAATTTTTGTGCAATGTCGGCGTGAAAAAAAATCAGAAAAAGGAGAGCATTTAAAGCATCGATTTTAAATCGGTGTTGATGGATTTTACGCTTAGCATAATGCAAATGATCAAGGTACCAAAGGCAACCAGCCCCAGCAAGAGATAATCTTCGGAGAAGAGACAAAAATTAAAGAAGCCCTGGAAGAAAATGGCAGCCCCAAGTCCGGTGAGTGAATCGATAAAGGCTGGCTTCCTGAATTTCCCCATCCCAATAAAAAAGCCCAGAATAATACCGGTAAACAGATTGGCAAAAGGGATGCTGTAAAGCACCGTGGACAGTTGTCCGGTGTAATCCCATTCGTAAAAAAAGAAAATTCCGGCCAGCGAGGCATAGCCCATCGAGATCATCACGCTGTACAAAATCCCATCGAAGGGCTTGGTAATGGCTTCGTTGGTGATGATTTTATAACGAAGAAAGAGAAATTTGAAAAACTCGGCCAAAAACCCCACTACACCAAAGGCGAAGAATAAAATGCGCCGGATGCTGGTGGCGTGTTCCAACCAATTGTGGCGGATATAGTAAAACGCCACGATCATGGGTATCGCAGCCAACAAGCCAAAGAAAAAGGAAGCTAAAAACAAATTCCACGATTTTTTTTCCATACCTCCATAAGCAAGTATGAGCAGCACCAGGGCTATAACAGGTGCAATAAACAAGGGTATGAAATGGTTCACAATGTCTTAGCTTTAGATTTATAAAATATTTAATACAAAGAAATAGTATAATTTTGACGCAAAAATATTAAAATTTTGGAAGGCATCGTCATTAAATCTACCGGCAGTTGGTATTTGGTAAAAACCACGGATGGGCAAAGCCTGCAATGCAAAATCAAAGGGAAGTTCAGGCTTAAAGGGATAAAAACCACCAATCCGGTGGCCGTGGGCGACAAGGTAGAAATCGACATTCTTGCCGACAAAAGCATGGGCGTTATCCGAAGCATAGCTCCCCGCCACAATCATATCATCCGCAAATCCACCAACTTATCCAAGGTATCGCACATCATAGCCGCCAACATCGACCTGGCACTTTTGATTGTTACCCTCAAGCAGCCGCGCATCACCCCCGGTTTTATCGACCGCTTCCTGGTTAACGCCGAGGCCTACCACATTAACGCGGCCATCGTTTTCAACAAGACCGATATTCATAATCAGGAAGATCATAAAAGAGTAATCGAACTTTGCGAAATATACGAAAACGCAGGCTACCCAACTTTTAAAGTTTCGGCCTTAACCGGCGATCAGATTTCTACGGTACGCGAGGCCATCCGTGATAAGGTAAATCTTTTTTCGGGGCCTTCGGGTGTGGGCAAGTCGGCACTGGTAAACGCCATCGAGCCAGGCCTGAAACTTAAAACCGGGAATATCTCCAACTACAACGACAAGGGAAAACACACCACCACCTTCCCCGAAATGCACACGCTGAGCTTTGGTGGCTTTGTTATCGATACCCCGGGCATTAAGGAGTTTGGGCTGGTAGAGTTTCGCAAATATGAAATTGCCGAGCGTTTTCCCGAATTCAGAACCTTTATGCACGAATGCCGTTTTAACAATTGCACCCACATCCACGAGCCGGGCTGCGCCGTAAAAGAAGCCCTGGAAGCGGGGAAAATCCCGGTATCGCGTTACAATAGCTACTTGCGCATTATCAACGACGAAATTCTGGACAAGGAAAAGTGGGAATGGGAATAAGTAATATGTGCTTATGTATCGCGTTTAAAATGTTTTGCAAATTGATTAAACCACCAAAATTATGACAGCCATTGAAATCATCAGCGATGCGATAATCCCGTTAAGGCCTGGCGACAAGGTTTCTACCGCCCTCAAAATGATGGATGAAAACCGGGTAAGCCATTTGCCTGTGCTTGCAGATGGCAAATATTTGGGACTCATTTCGTATGATACGCTGATGGTATGTGAAGATGAAAACCAAACGATGGCCAATTTCAAACATGAGCTTCAGCATATTTCGGCACATGAGTCTGCTCATTTTTTTGATGCGCTACAGGGCATATCCTTGAACAAGATAAGCCTAATGCCAGTGCTCGATGATGCCAATCATTACCTGGGAGCCATTACCGGTGAGGATATCTTGCAGTCTGCCGCTGAGCTGCTCTCGCTCGAAAACCCGGGAGGGATTATTATTTTGGAACTTGCGCAAAACAACTTCTCGCTGGCCGAAATTGCCCGGCTGGTCGAATCGAACGATGCAAAAATTCTGAGTGCCGGGGTGCGTTCCCTTCCCGGCTCTCCCACCCTGCAAGTAACGCTTAAGCTCAACAAAATAAATTTAGAACCCATTATTCAAACCCTTCGGCGTTTCGATTACGAAATACATTCCTACTTTGGTAAAAACGAAAAAGACGAAGCCCTCTTGCAGGAGCGTTACGATGCCCTGATGATGTATTTAAAAATGTAATCGCTAATCTCATTATTTCTTGTATTTTTGATTTTTTTGCTATCCCAATTCCTTGATGAAACTAAGCCTGCTACTCATTTTTTTCTTACTCTGCGCATCTGCCTTCGGCCAACAGCAAGCCCGGGTCTTGTCCAATTCGCCCAACGATAGCATCCTTCTCCACGCCAACATCATCGACAACCGCTCCCATGTAATTATCGATACCATCATCCTGAGCGGAAACAAGATCACCAGAAGAAGCATTATCCTACGCGAACTTACTTTTGAATGCCAGGATATTATTGCCACCGACAACCTGGCTTCGCAATTATCGCGTTCGCGTGATAACCTGCTCAACACCTCGCTTTTCAACTTTGTAACCATGCAGGACTCGATTGTTTCCAACACGGATTATACCCACATCGCCCTGCACATTCATTTTATCGAGCGTTGGTACTTGTGGCCTATCCCCATTTTCGAGATCTCCGATCGCAACTTCAATGCCTGGTGGGAAGACAAAGACCTCAACCGCATTTCGTATGGTTTGCTGCTGGTTAGGGACAACATGCGCGGAAGGATGGAACGCCTGAATATGCTCCTGCGTTTTGGCTGGGACGAAACCTATCAGATAAGCTACAACATCCCCTACATCAACAAAAAACAAACCTTCGGAGCAGGACTGGGTATGGGGTTTTCGCAAAATCATGAGGTGGCTTACACTACCGTGGATAACCATCAGGAGAGCTACCGAAGCGAAGATGAATATGTTCACAGGCATTTCTATTCGTTTTTAAAATTGAACCACCGCCCCTCGCTCTATGAAAATCACAACTTGCAATTGGGCTACAATTATTACGTTTTTGGCGACACCCTGCTCAAGCTCAACCCCGATTATTCGTTTGATGGCGAAACTGTAAATGAGTATATGTCGTTGCAATACAGCTACAGCTCCGATCATCGCGACTCGAAAGTTTATCCGCTCAGGGGCGATTATCTATCGGGAACAATTTCAAAAAATGGTTTTAATGTTTTAAAAAACGGAGATATCTCGATGATGGAACTCATGGCTTCGTACCGAAAATACTGGACACTGGGCAAGCAATTCTATTTTAGTACCGACTGGAATGGAAAAATCTCCACCTCGCGCAATCAGCCCTACTTTTATCAAAGGGGCTTGGGCTACGGACGTGAGTTTGTGCGCGGCTACGAATTGTATGTTATCGATGGGCAAAGCCATATCATTGGCAAAAACACCCTGAAATACAACGTGGTGCCAACACGCGTAAAGAATCTGCCTTTTATCCCATCCGAAAAATTCAGCAAATTGCACTATGCCTTTTACCTTAACTGGTATGTGGACGTAGCCTATGTGGATGATTTTAAGCACGCCGAGGGCAACGGGCTGGCCAACCAAATGCTGTGGGGAACAGGCCTGGGTATAGATTTGGTTACCTATTACGACATGGTTTTTCGAGTCGATTTTTCGGTGAACAACCTGGGCGAATTTGGCGTATATTTTCATGTAGCCAACACCTTGTAACAGGATTTTGTATTTATTTGTAGATTAAAGATTTTCAATAATAAAATATTATGAGAATAGGGATATTCGGAAAATCGCTTTCGGTGGATGGTGCGATTTACCTGCAGCAGTTTTTCGATAAGCTGAAAAATGTAAATTGCTCGCTGATAATTTTCGAGCCTTATCTTGAGCAAATCAAAAACAAGGTAGCCATCCACTGCCTAACGAATACTTTCAATTCGCATGAGGAGCTTCGCGATAAGGCCGACCTGCTTTTTTCGATTGGTGGCGATGGCACCATGCTCGACACCATTGCTTATGTGCGCGATTCGGGGATACCCATTTTGGGCGTAAACCTGGGTCGTTTGGGTTTTTTATCCAGCATTTCGCGCGATGAAATTCTGCCCGCCATCGACCATGTCATTTCGGGAAACTACCAACTGGAACAGCGTACCCTGCTCAAGCTTACCAGTCCTGCCGGGCTTTTTGGCGAGCTTAATTATGCCCTCAACGAGCTTTCGATTACCAAAACCGACACCAACTCGCTGGCCGTTGTTGGCGTTTATGTTAACGACCGTTTCCTGAACACCTACTGGGCCGATGGGCTTATTGTGGCCACACCCACCGGATCTACTGCTTACTCGCTCAGTTGCTACGGCCCCATCATCACACCCGGCTCCGAAAACTTTGTCATCACTCCCATCGCCAGCCACAACCTTACCGTGCGCCCCATTGTTATCCCCGACAATCAGGAGATACGCCTAAAAGTGGGCGGGCGCAACGCCTTTTATCAACTGGGCCTGGATTCGCGCTACCAAACGATTAGCAATACCGTTGAACTTACCATTCAACGCGCCGATTTTAAAGTAAACCTGATACAGCTTCCACAAAAGGATTTCTTCAGCACCATCCGCGAAAAACTGCTTTGGGGCAAGGATCAAAGGAATTAGAGCTACTTAGTGGGGTTACATACTAAAAACTAACTGCATGAGTTTATGGTAGGAATTCTGAATGACTATTATGATAAATCGCAAATCAGGCTTTCTAATTATACTCATGCTTTTGCTTATCGCGTTAGCCTGTCAAAAAATACGGGAAGATAAACTGGGGCCACAAATAAAGCTGCTCGGTCGAAACCCGGACACCCTGCTTTTGGGATGCGCCTACGTGGATTCGGGTGCTGAAGTTTTTGATGACTACAGTGGGGCTTCTTATTCTGTTGAAGATCTGACCATTGACACCTTAGGCACTTATTATCTCGAATACCTTGCAATCGATTTGGATAGCAATCGCACTTATGCATACCGCACGATAGTGGTGGCATCCCCTGACCCCGAATTTTTTATCGACACCTATGCTGTTAGCGATACTTCAAGAATTCCTGTTACAAAAGAATATTACCAAGCCACTATCAGTAGGACAAGCGAAAATCCGAATGTTTTCAAAATAGCCAATTTCAATAATTTGGGAGAAGCCAGTGAGATGCTTATCCAACCTGATTCCACTGGAGCATTTGATGTTGATTACGAAAATGCAGACACCTCATATTCAGGCAGCGGTTATGTTAAGTGTGATTACTCAGGATTGTTTTTGGAATATGATGAAAGCGCAGATAATTTTTACATGGAGCACAAAGCGCACTACCAAAAAAAATAGACCTCTGATGCCAAAGCGTTTTCTTATAATTATAACCGGACTTTGCTTGTTTACCACCATAAAGCTTGATGCACAGGAAATGGACTTTGGGGGCATGGCGGGAGGCACCTACTACATGGGCGAACTGAATCCGGGGAAGCAGTTTTTTATGACCCGCCCGGCCTTTGGTGGATTATTACGTTATAATTTTGATAGCCGTTGGGCTGCGCGGCTCAATGTGCTCTTTGGACGTGTTGCCGGCGATGATGCGGTAAGCAAGGCCAACGAGTTGCGCAACCTCCGCTTTAGATCGGCCATTACCGAAATTTCGATAATTGGCGAATTCAACTTCCTGGATTATTTTACCGGCAGCCAGGTCAACTTTTTTTCGCCTTACCTGATGGGCGGCCTGGGATACTTTACCTTTAACCCTAAAGCTCCTTACGGAGGTGAGTATCTTGAGTTGTTTGATAAAAATACCGAAGGCGGCAAGAGCGACTATAAACTTTATGGTGCTGCCGCTATTTTTGGCTTTGGTATTAAATATAGTGTAAATAGCAAAATAGGCCTGGCTTTGGAATGGGGCATGCGCAAAACCTTTACCGATTATCTCGATGATATCAGCCAGCAATATTATATCGATTTTAATACAGTAACCACTATTACCGAAGAAGAGATATTAAGCGACCCCTCGGTGAAACCACACAGCCCTGATCAGTACCGTGGCAACCCCGATAATAACGACTGGTATTCCTTTGCCGGACTTACCATTAGCTATCGCTTTAGGCTGGGCGAGAAAACTACCTGCCAGGAGTTTGAGAAATAGAATAATTAATCCTACTTTTGCAGGCCGTTTTAGCTTGGTAAAATGGGTTTAAATACAAGTAGTACAAATATTTACAACAGAATTACGGATTTAATCAACAGGATGAGCTACAAAGAAAATATCGACAAATCGAAACTCCCGCGTCATATTGCCGTAATTATGGATGGCAACGGGCGATGGGCCAAGAAGCAAGGTAAGCTCAGAATCTTTGGCCATGAAAATGGTGTAATATCCGTACGCGAAACCGCCGAAGCCGCCGCCGAATTGGGCATCGAATACCTAACCCTCTACGCCTTTAGTACCGAAAACTGGAAAAGACCACGTCTGGAAGTAGAAGCGCTGATGGGGCTTTTGCTCAAAACCATCAATATCGAAATAAAAACCCTGAACAAGAATAATATCCGCCTGCAGGCTATCGGCAATTTAAATGCCCTGAACGGCAGCATACGCAAACGCTTGCTTACAGCCATCGAAGAAACAAAGAACAACACCCGGATGACCCTGATACTAGCACTTAGCTACAGTTCGCATCAGGAAATTGTGGAAGCCGTAAAGCAAATTTCAACACAATATAAAAACCAGGAAATAGAACTTGAGGATATCAACGAACAAATGATCTCGGATCACCTTTTTACCAAAGACTTCCCCGACCCGGAGCTACTCATCCGCACCAGCGGCGAATTCCGCATCAGCAATTTCTTGCTGTGGCAACTGGCCTATTCCGAAATTTATATCACACCCAAGCTATGGCCCGATTTTAGAAAAGAAGACCTCTACGAAGCCATCGTAAATTATCAGCACCGCGAACGCAGGTTTGGCAAAACAAGTGAACAAATTCTTGAGCAAGAGAAAGTAAAATTGTAAAATGAGGAGTCAGAAACGTAGAAACCATTCAATAAAGCCGTCAGTTTTACTTTCCGCCTTAAGCATTATCGTGCTTTTACTGGCACTAAGTCCCGCAAATGCGCAGGTTAATATTGGCGGCGAAAGCCTGAAAATTGATTATGCCCAGCCCAAAGAATATCAAATAGGCGGCGTTACCGTAACCGGCGTGCAATTTCTGGACAAGGGCGTGCTTATTATGATCTCCGACCTTAAGGTGGGCGACAAGATAAAAGTTCCAGGCGACAGCTTTCGCAATGCCATCAAAAAACTGTGGGATCAAGGCTTGTTCGAGTATGTAAACATATCGGCCACCAGCGTGGAGGGCGATCTCATCTTTCTGAATATTGCACTGCGTGAGCGCCCCCGGCTTTCCAAGTTTTCCTTCGTTGGCCTTAAAAAAGCAGAGGCCGACAATATTCGCGATGAAATTAAAATCGTACGCGGCGATGTGGTAACCGACAACCTTATTAAAACTGCCAAAAACCGAATTGTTACTTATTTTAAAGGCAAGGGTTATCTGGATGCTGCTGTAGAAGTCATCCAAACCCCTGACGGCGACAAGGCCAACAGCGTTACCCTAACCTTTGATGTGGATAAAAACGACCGCATCAAAATTTACGACATCAACATTGTGGGCAACAAAAGCCTTACCGATGATCGGGCTCTCAAAGCATTCAAAAACACCAAAGAAAAGGGAGCCTTCAAACCCCTCGATGATGTTGAATATCTGATATGGAATTCCATCAACGCGTCCCTGCATCTCAACTTCGATACCATCCCCCGCATTGCCAACAATTATGTGAACGAGAACATCAGGCTTCGCATCTTCAAATCATCAAAATACATCGAATCCGATTTTGATGAAGACAAGCAGGCACTCATCGATAAATACAACACCCTGGGATACCGCGATGCACGAATCGTTAGTGATTCGATATACCGCTACGATGAAAAAACCATCAACATCGATGTTAAATTAGAAGAAGGTCAGCGTTATTATTTTGGTAAGATCGATTGGATAGGCAATACAAAATACACCGATGAAGTGCTCAACAGCATCCTCAAGATACAGCGCGGAGATATTTATAACCAGGAAGCCCTCAACACCAACCTTAGCTTCAATCCGGCGGGCATGGATGTTAGCTCGCTATATCTTGATGACGGATATTTATTTTTCCAGGCTATGCCCATCGAGACCAAGGTAGAAAATGATACCATTGATCTTGAAATTAGAATTAGAGAAGGCAAGCAAGCACGCATCAACAAAGTGCTGGTAAAAGGGAATACCAAGACCAACGACCGGGTTATCATCCGCGAATTGCGTTCGCGCCCCGGCCAGTTGTTTAGCCGTACCGACATTATCCGTACCACTCGCGAGCTAGCTCAGTTGCGCTTTTTCAATCCCGAAACCATCGAACCCGACATCCAGCCCAATCCTGCCGATGGCACCGTTGACATCATTTACTCGGTTGAAGAAACCTCCGCCGACCAGATCGAACTCTCGGGCGGCTGGGGCTATGGCCGAATTATTGGTACTTTGGGCTTGTCGTTCAACAACTTTTCGCTGCGCAATGTTTTTAATAGCAAAGCCTGGCGTCCCATACCCTCGGGCGATGGGCAAAAACTTTCACTTCGTCTGCAATCTTATGGCAAGGGCTATATCAGCTACAGCGTTTCGTTTACCGAACCCTGGCTGGGCGGCAAAAAACCCAACGCCTTCAGCGTATCGTATTATCACTCGCTGTATTCTAACGGCTACTCAAAAAGCAATCCGCTGCGTTCGTCCTTTACCATCGATGGGATTACCTTTGGCCTCGGAAAACGTCTGCGCTGGCCCGATGATTTTTTTAGCCTCTACCAGAGTATCAACCTTCAGATTTACAACCTGAAAAACTACTCCAGCATTTTCCCGGTAGGCGATGGAAATGGACAATACAACAACTTCAACTACAACATTGTCCTCTCGCGCAACTCTATCGATGCGCCCATCTATCCCCGGTCAGGATCGGAGGTATCGCTCAGTTTGGAAGTTACGCCGCCCTATTCCGCTTTTAACGATAAGAATTACAGTACCCTGCCCGAGAACGAAAAATACAAGTGGATAGAATATCACAAGTGGAAGGTAAAAGCCAACTTTTACACCAAGCTCCTTGGCAACCTAGTGCTGAGCACCCGTACGCAATTTGGATTTTTGGGAAGCTACAATACCGATTTAGGGGTAACGCCCTTCGAGCGTTTTTACCTTGGTGGCGACGGCTTGTCGGGTTACAACAACCTGGATGGCCGTGAGCTGATCGGGATGCGGGGCTATGGCAACGAAACCCTCACTCCCGACTACTATCTCAATTCCAACCTCGGCGGCACCATTTACAGCAAATACACACTGGAGTTTCGCTATCCCTTGTCGCTCAATCCCAGTGCAACCATTTATGCCCTCACCTTTTTGGAGGCCGGAAATTCGTGGGCCAATTTTGCCAATTTCAACCCTTTCAAAGTTTATCGCTCGGCCGGCCTGGGCCTTAGGGTCTTCCTGCCGATGTTCGGGATTTTAGGACTGGATTGGGGCTATGGATTTGATGATGTACCCGGCATTCCCGGAGCTAACGGAGGCCAGTTCCATTTCTCGATCAATCAGTCCATCGACTAACTTTAGTAATATTAATCTGATACAAAACCTTTGGAATGTTATTTGTTAAAGAGGCAGCATTTTATAAAATTTAAAATACGGAGGAAACACCAATGAGAAAAAGTGCTTTAACAATCAGGATCGCTTTTTTGCTAAGCCTGGTATTTATCTTTGCTTCGCCCGGGCTGGTGCAGGCACAAAAAACCGGCTATGTTGACACCGAATACATCTTGCAAAACATCCCCGAATATCAGGATGCGCAAAACGAAATCGAAGAATTATCGAAAGCCTGGCAGGAAGAAATCGAAGCCAAGTATGCCGAAGTAGATCAAATGTACAAAGCCTATCAGGCCGATGCCGTGCTTCTGCCCGAAGACTTGCGCCAAAAGCGCGAGCAGGAAATAGTGGATTTCGAGCGCGAGATCAAAGACCTGCAGAAGCAAAGGTTTGGATCGGAAGGCGATCTTTTCAAGAAACGTCAGGAGCTGATCAAACCTATACAGGAAAAGATTTTTAATGCTATCGAAGAAATTGCCACCAAGAAAAACTACGGTTTTATTTTTGATAAAGCCGGCGGGCCGGTGCTCATGTATGTGGATGCCAAATACGACATCAGCGATGAGGTGCTCGACCAAATTGGCAGCATCATGGGCGTTAGGGGAAACTAAATAAACGAGGGTGTCCCACCTCAACTTAAACAGTTTATAAATAAGCAAATACAATAAATAATCGCGGTGTTTAAGCGAAATAGTATATTTTTGCGCACTCAAAAACGAACAAATCACTTAAAGTATTGATGATGAAAAAAATAAGTAAATTATTTCTGATTGGAGTTTTGATGGTTTTGGCCTTTAACACTTCAGCTCAAAAAGCACAAAAAATCGGACATATCGACTTTCCGGCTTTAATCCAGTTGATGCCCGGACAAGACTCGATAAACATGGCTTACGAAACCTACGCCAAAGGGCTCGACAACCAGCTTACTACAATGCAGGCCGAACTCGAAAACAAGCAGATGGAATACGAAGCCAACCAGGCCACGCTGTCCAACATTATTAAGCAAACCAAAGAAAAAGAATTACAGGACATCTACAACCGTTTGGTGGATTTTAACCAAAAGGCACAACAAGACCTGTCGAATTACGAAGCTGAATTGCTGAACCCGCTGATCGAAAAAGCACGCAAGGCTGTAAACGAAGTTGCCAAAGCCAATGGTTACACTTACGTTTTAAATACCGCACAAGGTATGGTTTTGTATTCTGACTCAGGCGATGACCTGATGCCCAAGGTAAAAACAAAACTCGGAATTCAATAAGATAAATTCCGCCACGGCATAAAAAAAGCGCACTCCAACATGGGGTGCGCTTTTTTTGTTAGGATTTATGGTCAGGCGTTGCCTGACCTTTTGATGTGCCAGCCTTTCAGGCTGGAGAAACAGACTTATTCTTTAGAACTATTTACAACAAGGTTGAAAGTGGCTTCAAGAATCACCCAAAATTTTAGGTTTAAAAAATTTTTCGCCTGGCCGAAAGTTCGGGGAATTGGCCGATGCGCTGACCTCAGGCTGAAAGCCTGAAACATCATAGCTAATAGCTATCCCGATAAACCCCCAGCAGGCCGAAGGTCTTCAACTGTGTAAATTGTAAACCCTGATGATGGCATTTATTTTATGAATGATGGGTTTTAGTTCTTCAGACTTCTACATACTGCACTTAGTCAGGGCATGACTGGAAGTCATACGCTGACGAAAGTTCTAATTGAATTGCACACGCTGCGCAAAACTGCGTATCATCTCCAGGGTTTTTTGGCGGGCTTCAACAAAGCCTACATGGCCAACACCTGCCAAAATCAGCACCTCGGCGTGGGGCGGCAAAATAGCCTGAGCCATAACTTTTTGAACCGGGATACGGGCATCTTCTTTGCCAACAATAAAAAGTACCGGCAGCCTGGTGTTCAGGAGAAATTCAATTTTCCCGCTGCGGTCGCGCATAGCTTCCAAAGCCGCAACAATGGCTTCGGCGGGCATGAGCGAAGCCTGCGCCTGCATCTTTTCGATTTTCTGCTGATATTTATCAATGTTATCAGGAGCAAAAAGATCGGGGATAAAATTAAGGATAAAGCCTCCTTTGTTTAGATTTACAATATTAATGGTGCGCCGGCGATTTTCTTTCGCTTCGGCAGTGTCGGAAGAGGCGTGGGAATGGAAGAGGCAAAAACCGGATAGCATTTCGGGATAGCGATCGGCAAAGGCAAGGCTGACGTATCCGCCCATCGAATGGCCAACCAAAGTGCAGCGTGAAACTTCCAGGCCATTCAAAACCGCTTTTACCCAGTCGGCCATTATTTCCATGCTAAGCTGGCCTTGGTAAACCGGCGATTGGCCATGGCCCGGCAGGTCGATACAAATCACACGAAAATCCGCTGCAAGCGCAGGGGCAAAATCATCCCACATCGCTGTCGATTCCATAAACCCGTGCAATAAAACCAATGCCGATCCCTTACCCTGGTCGGTGTAATGAATGGCCTGTCCTTGGAAATCAATTCTTTTTTTCATATTTTTTTGTTGTTATTTATTTGTGGTAGAAACGCGAGGCATCGCGTCTGTGCAATCCCATCCGCATACAATCTGTATAATCCCATCTGCATCGCGTCTGTAACCCTCCTGCCCTGAAGGTATTTCGTTGGATGAAGCGTGGAGACGCGATGCATCGCGTCTCTACCCCCAATCCCCACCCATCATCCACGCATCAGGGCTTCAATCTCATCCATTTCGCGTGGAATATAAACCGACAAATCTATCGGTTCTTGTTCCGTGATTAAAATATTGTTTTCGATACGAATCCCGATGTTTTCCCCGGAAACATATATGCCCGGCTCGCAGGTCAAAACCATGCCCGGCTCAAAAGGCCGGTATTTATCGCAGGCATCATGCACATCCAAACCCAGATGATGAGCCGTGCCGTGCATAAAATATTTTTTGTAGAGCGGCTTTTCATCATCCTGCGCTTTTACCGCATCGGCATCGAGCAGCCCAATTTTAATCAGATCCTTCTCCATCGCCTTCCCCACCCTATCGTTGAGTTTTTGCAGAGTATTGCCGGGAACCATTTCGCAGATGGCCAGCTTTTGCAGACGCAGCACTAGCGCGTACAACTCGCGCTGGCGTGGCGAAAATTTACCGTTTACCGGGATGGTGCGCGAAATATCAGCGGCATAATGATTATACTCGGCACCAAAATCCAGCAACAACAAATCACCATCCCCACACAACTTATTGTTTTTGCTGTAATGCAAAACGCAACTATTGGCACCCGCAGCCACGATGGTTGGGTAGGCATAGTTGCGGGCTTGGTTAAACGCAAATTCGTGTTCTATTTCGGCCTGAACCTGATATTCGCCCACGCCGGGTTTTACAAATTTCAATACGCGATCAAAAGCCTTTCCCGTAATATTTATGGCCTGCTGCATCAGGGCAATCTCCGCTTTGGATTTCACCATGCGCAAGCCAGCAAGGATGGAAGCCGAACGCAGGATATGATGCGCAGGATAAGCCGTTCGTAAATCATTAGCAAAACGCTGGTTGGCCAAAACCACCTCCGTTGACAAAGCCGGATTTTCATCGCTGTTCAGATAAACCTGCTCACACCATTGCATCATTTGCCTCAGGCGCAAATCGAAGTCTTCGAGCCAGAGCACATGTTCGATGCCCGAAATGGTTCTCCCTTCTGACCGGTTAATTTTATGCCCTTCCCACCGCGTAATCTTTGCATCAGCTTCGATAATGAATAACATTTCACGGAATTTTTCTTCCGGATGGTCAGGAGCGAGTATCAAAACGCTTTTTTCCTGGTCGATTCCCGAGAGGTAAAAAAAATCCGATTGCTGACGGAAAGGATAAAACTGATCGCCGTTTCGGGGCATCAAATCAGCCGAAAAAAACATCGCTATGCTTTGTGGTTTAAGCTTTTCAGCGAATCGCTTTCGATTACTAATGCACAGATTTCGATTCAAAAGATTGGTTTTCAATGGGAATAAATAATTTAAACTAAATACAAATTACTGATAGAAGCACATTTAGAATGATTTCAAATGAATTAAAACCTAAATTTGCTCTTTTCATTACAAAAGAAGATATTTTTAACCAAAGCATCAGAATCTTATCCAAAATTTTTGTAAATCTATAATTTATGAGCAATTCAACATTAAGGTACTCCTCAATCACCAAAAAAGTCATCATGGCTTTGGCGGGGCTGTTCCTGATTACGTTTTTGTTTGTTCATCTGGGCATCAACCTCACTTTGTTGATTCCGGGAGATGAGCGGGAACTATTCAACAGGGCAGCACATTTCATGGGCACATTCCCATTGATAAAGGTATTTGAAGTGGTTTTGTTTGGTGGCTTTATCATCCATATCATTTATGGATTGATACTCCAAATTCAAAACTGGATGGCACGGCCAAACCGCTACAAAATCGAAGGCTGGTCGCACACCTCCCCTTTTTCTAAGTTTATGATCCACACCGGAATCATTATTTTCATCTTCCTAATCATCCACATGATGGACTTTTATATCAAGGCCAAATTCCTGGGTCAGGTTGATCCGATGGTTTATGATGGTGAAACATTCCATGATTTGGGCAAGCTGGTCATTCTTCAATTCCAAGAAAACCTGGGCTATGTTATCGGCTATATTTTTGCCTTTCTCCTGCTGGGTTTCCATTTGCACCATGCCTTCCAGTCGGCCTTCCAGTCGCTGGGGCTCAACCACAGCAAATACACTCCCTTCCTGAAGGGACTGAGTACGGTAATCTCCATTATCCTTCCCCTGGGTTTCACCGTCATTCCTTTGGTAATTTATTTCAGTTCACGTTATACCGTATAATTTAATACAGACTATGGTAAAATTAGATGCAAAGATTCCTGCCGGCCCCTTGGCCGAAAAATGGACAAAATATAAGGCCGGCCAAAAGCTGGTGAACCCGGCCAACAAGCGCAAGCTCGAAATTATTGTGATAGGTACCGGCCTGGCCGGAGCCGCCGCCGCAGCGAGTTTTGGCGAGTTGGGATTTAAGGTAAAAGTATTCGGCATTCACGACAGTGCCCGGCGTGCGCACAGCATCGCTGCCCAAGGCGGGATAAACGCCACCAAGAACTACCGCAACGATGGCGATTCGGTATATCGGCTTTTTTACGATACCATCAAGGGCGGCGACTACCGCTCGCGCGAAGCTAACGTGTATCGCCTGGCCGAGGTGAGCGACGAAATTATCGACCAGTGTGTGGCGCAGGGCGTGCCTTTTGCCCGCGAATACAGCGGCTACTTAGACAACCGCTCCTTTGGCGGTGCCCTCGTATCGCGTACCTTTTATGCCCGCGGGCAAACCGGACAGCAGTTGCTGCTGGGAGCCTACGGTGCCCTGAGCAAAGAAATTCACAATGGTAGTTGCCAAATGCTTACCATGCAGGAAGTACTGGATATTGTAATTGTGGACGGACGCGCCCGTGGCGTAGTTTCGCGCCACAGCATCACCGGCGAAATACAACGTCATTCGGCCCATGCCGTGGTTTTGGCCACCGGCGGCTATGGAAACGTATTCTTCCTCTCAACCAACGCCATGAACTCCAACGGCAGTGCTGTTTGGCGGGCTTATAAGAGCGGAGCTGTTTTTGGAAATCCTTCGTTTACACAAATCCATCCTACCTGTATCCCGGTGCATGGCGACTATCAATCCAAGCTTACGCTGATGAGTGAAAGCCTGCGCAACGATGGCCGTATCTGGGTTCCGAAAAAGCTGGAGGATGCTAAGAAAATTCAAAAGGGCGAACTAAAGCCTACCGAGATTGCCGAAGAAGACCGCGATTATTACCTCGAACGCAGGTATCCTGCCTTTGGCAATCTGGTGCCTCGCGATGTGGCTTCGCGGGCGGCTAAGGAACGTTGCGATGCTGGTCATGGCGTGGGAAGCACAGGCCTTGCCGTTTACCTCGACTTTGCTGATGCCATACAACGCTTAGGCAAAAATGTGATTACGGCTCGCTACGGCAACCTATTCCAGATTTATGAGAAAATAGTAGATGATAATCCCTACGAAACACCCATGATGATTTATCCCGCCGTGCATTACACCATGGGCGGCTTGTGGGTTGATTACGAATTGCAAACCACCATCCCAGGCCTGTTTGCCGCCGGCGAAGCCAACTTCTCCGACCACGGAGCCAATCGCCTGGGTGCTTCTGCCCTGATGCAGGGATTGAGCGATGGCTATTTTGTGATTCCTTACACCATGCAAAGCTATCTGGCCGACCAGATTAATGTGCCCTTCTTTAAAACTGACCGGCCCGAGTTTGATGCCTCCGAAAAGAAAGTACGTGCCGAGCTTGAAAAGCTACTCAGCATCAAAGGCAGCCAAACGGTGGATACCTTCCACAAAAAACTGGGACACATCATGTGGGATCATGTGGGCATGACTCGTAATCGTGAAGGACTGCAAAAAGCCATTACCATGATACAGGACTTGAAGAAAGAGTTTTGGAATGATGTGAAGATCCCCGGCGGCATAGATGGTAAAAACATGGAACTGGAAAAAGCCTGGCGTGCAGCCGACTACCTGGAGCTAGGCGAGCTGATGGCGCGCGATGCACTGGATCGCGAGGAATCGTGTGGCGGACACTTCCGCGAAGAACACCAAACGCCCGAGGGCGAAGCAATGCGCCATGATGATAAATATACCCACGTTTCGGTGTGGGAATATCAGGGCGATGATAAGGAGCCTGCGCTAAACAAAGAGCCGCTCAACTACGAATTTATCGAAGTGAAAACAAGAAATTACAAAGAATAAAACCACCTTGACTATGGATTTTAATTTAAAAATATGGCGTCAGAAAGATGCCAAGTCCAAAGGGAGCTTCAAAACCTACACGGTTAACAATATATCCGAAGACGCATCCTTCCTCGAGATGCTCGACATCCTCAATGAGGAACTGGTGATAAAGGGCGAGATGCCTATCAATTTCGAGAACGACTGCCGCGAAGGAATTTGCGGCACGTGCAGCCTCTATGTTAACGGGCGGCCACATGGCCCCGACACGGGTATCACCATCTGCCAGGTACACATGCGGAAGTTTAAGGGTATGAAAACCATTGTTATCGAGCCTTGGCGTTCCCGCGCCTTCCCGGTGCTCACCGACCTGATTGTGGACCGTTCGTCGTTCGACCGGCTGATACAGGCCGGCGGTTACGTATCGGCACGCACGGGCGGCGTACCCGATGCCAACGCCATACTCATTCCCAAAAACAAGGCTGATGAGGCCATGGACGCTGCGGCTTGTATTGGTTGTGGTGCCTGCGTGGCTTCGTGCAAAAACGCCTCCGCCATGCTCTTTGTTTCGGCCAAGGTGGCTCAACTTGCGCTACTACCACAGGGACAAGTGGAAGCCAAACGCCGGGTACAGAAAATGGTAAGGCAAATGGACATCGAAGGCTTTGGCAACTGCACCAACACCGGAGCATGTGAGGCCGAATGCCCCAAGGAGATCACTTTGGTAAATATCGCAAGATTGAATCGTGAGTTTATCGGTGCCAAGCTGGGCGCGCAAATGATGGCTGTTTAAACGCAGTTATAATTTTAAGGACATAAAGGTCGCTAACGACCTTTATGTCCTTACTCTTTAAAACCTCCCAAAAACCCCAACTACCCCACCGGCAGCTCAAACGAAAATGCGCTGCCCTTGCCAGGCTGGCTTTCAACGCTTAATTTGCCCTTGTTTTTTTCCACAAATTCTTTTACCAGCAATAAACCCAGGCCGGTACCCCCTTCGTTGGCGGTACCCTTTTTGCGAATTTTTGAATCGGCCTGAAAGAGCGTCTTGATATCCTCGGGCGAAATGCCGGTTCCGGTATCCTGCACCGTGCATTTTACCACCGAATCAAAGCTTTGTGATAAGTAGCTTATCGATCCACCGACATCGGTAAACTTGATGGCGTTGGAGGTAAGGTTTCGGATAATGGTGCGTAGCATATTTTCATCGGCAAAAACGAGGGTGTTTTCAGGGACAAGATTATTGAGGCTTATTTCTTTTTCTCTTGCATTGCGCTCCTGCAATTGAATAATATGCTCGATAATGAGGTTCAGGTCGTTTAGTACAGGTTTATATTTAATGCCATCCGAACTGCTTCTGGCCCATTCCAGTAGGTTTTCCAACAAGGCAAAAAGCTCTTCGGATGAGTGATGGATAAAATGGATAAACTCCTTTTTTTCCTTTTCCGAAAAATCATCATACTCATCGTGCAACAAGCTCGAAAAGCCTATCAGCGAATTGAAGGGGCTTTTAAGATCGTGGGCAATAATGCTGTACATTTTATCCTTGGCCTTACTCATCGCAATCAGTTTTTGTTCATGCTTGCGTATTGTGCGGGTACGATCTTCCACATGCCGCTGAAGTTTTTTGGCTGTTTTAAGATTCAGACCTCCTGACCTGTGCTTGATTTCCAGATAGTTTAGGAGCCTTTGCTCGCAAAACAAAATGTCGTAGTTTTGCAACAAAATCTAACTAATATGCAAATGAAACTGCCGTTTTATCCGAC